>ERZ773218.1462-NODE-1462-length-22341-cov-13.009019_pt1 | contig 22341 bp, 15 predicted proteins | sample MGYA00580527_ERZ773218 | MGnify/ENA primary metagenome ERZ773218 (study PRJEB29015, sample SAMEA2737763) | human gut metagenome | biome: human gut; feature: human-associated habitat; material: faeces | place: China | collected 2012 ...
TCATGCAGTACAACAGCATGAAGCGCAACATGGCCCAGAGCGCTGCGAACAAGCAGACTGACATGATGCAGAAGATGATGCTGTGGATGTTCCCGATCATGTACATCTTCTCCGGCGTCGCCATGCCGTTCGCAGTGCTGGTGTACTGGCTGACCAACAACATCTGCAACCTGCTGCGTTCCGTCTGGCAGATCCACGTCTTCCCGACTCCGGGATCCCCGGCCGCCGAAGCGAAGGAAAAGCGCGACCACGCCCACGAGAACGCCCGCCGCGCCAAGGCCGGTCTGCCGTCCCTCGAAGAGGAGGAGCTGCAGAAAGCCAAGAAGGCCGCGGAGGCGAAGGAAAAGAACGGCTTCCAGCGTCAGCAGCCAAGCCGCAAAAAGAAGAAGAAATAACATCAAGTGTGTGTCCTGTGTTTCACGTGAAACGCAGGACACACCGCTTTTGTATCGGGCGAATCGCCCATATGATACAACCCAATCAGTAGACTTTCAGTAGACTTGAAATAATACGAACCCCGCTCAAAGGAGTAAAACACCATGGCGCAGGATGCTGAGAAAACCATCGATCAGCTCAATGACGAAGCTGACATCGCTGCCGATTACCTTGAAGGATTGCTTGACATCGTCGACTACGAGGGCGATATCGAAATGGGCGTGCGCAACAACCGTCCGACCGTGCAGATCGTTGCCGACGACGACACCGACATCAAACATCTGATCGGACGCAACGGCGAAGTCGTGGACGCCCTGCAGCAGCTCACCCGACTCGCCGTACAGCAGAAGACCGGCGAGCGGTCCCACCTCATCGTGGACGTGGACGGCTATCTGAAGCGCAAGCGCCAGCGCCTGCACGACCTTGCGCTGGATGCCATCGACGAGGCGCGCGAGACCGGCGAGCCGGTGGACCTGAAGCCGATGAACTCCTTCGAACGCAAGATCATCCATGATGTGGTGCGCGAGGAAGGCATGAAGTCTCGGTCCCATGGCGAAGAACCGCATCGTTACGTCACGGTGTACGTCAAGGCTTCCGCAGCCGATGACGCCGACGAGATCGACGAAGCCTGAAATAGTTTCACGTGAAACATGAAGCGTCGCGAGTTTCTCGCGGCGCTTTTTGATGCCTGTAGATTAGGATGGTGTGCATGAGTGATGTGAATGACGAATTGGATGGGTCGCCGATTCTTGAGGAAGTGCTTGGCGATGCATTGGGCAAGTTGAAGGTGTTTCACGTGAAACTTGCTGCGGAAGGAGAGCCGCGCGGGCTGATAGGGCCACGCGATGTCGGTATTATTTGGGAACGGCATATTCTGAACTCCGCGGCCATCGTACCGTTCATCCGTGAAGCAACGGCCAAGAGGCAATTCAAGACGGTGGCGGATATCGGCAGTGGTGGAGGATTCCCCGGTATCGTGGCGGCCGCCTGCCTGCCGGACCACCAGTTCACTTTGGTGGAACCGATGGAACGCCGTATCGAATGGCTTCATGAGTGCGTTGACGAAATGGGATTGGACAATGTCTCGATAGTGCGCTCCCGAGCCAACGCCGTAATCGAAGCCGTCCGCGGTTCGAACGGTGGCCGGAAGGGCAGGGGAGAGGATGCCGTCGATCTCGACGGGAATCCCATCCCGGTCAGGCATCCGTTTGCCGTGGTGACCTGCCGTGCGGTCGCGCCGATGGCCAAACTATCCGGATGGACGCTGCCGTTGCTGGACAAAGGCGGACGGCTGGTCGCCTTGAAAGGACGATCCGCGCAGGAGGAAATCGTCAAGGCCACCAAAGAGATCTCCAAAAACGGCGGTATCCATCCCCGCGTGGTGGAGGCCGAGGTCGGTCCGGGTCTGGAACCGACGCATGTGCTGATGGTGGACAAGCGATAAGTTATCCACAAAATCGCGTGAGTTATCCACAGTATCCACAATCGCGGAAATGTGTTACGAAGCGTCTTGAAGAAGCTTGGAATTGCAACGATTGTTCTGTGGATAACTTTTGGGTGGTCGGATGAGTTATCCACCAACTATCCACCGTTGTTCACAATGGTGCACATGGCCGTGAACAGGTGAAAATCTGTCCACCCAAATGATGAAACTTGATTGTTGAATATGTATAGGAAGGCTAGTTCATGACTGGACCTGAAGAACCAGACAATTTGACGTCGATGGAATCCGCCACGGAAACCATCAAGCGAATCTTCGAAGGCTCGACATCCCCCGTAGGCGCGCAAATCGCTGATGAATCGACGCGATACAAGGCATTGGAGCATGCGGTCTGCCCGAAGCCGGCCCAAACGCGCCTGATCGCAGTCGCCAACCAGAAAGGTGGCGTCGGCAAAACCACATCCGCGGTGAACCTGTCCGCGGCCTTGGCCCGTTTCGGATGCAAGGTCCTGCTTATTGATATGGATCCGCAGGGCAACGCCTCCACAGCATTGGGTGCCCCGCACGCCTCCGGTCAGCCTTCGGTGTATGACGTCATCGAAGGACGCAAGCGCATCGCGGAAGTCAAGTGCACGTGCCCTGATTTCGACAACCTCGACGTGGTCCCCGCATCCATCGATTTGAGTGGCGCCGAACTTGAGGTCGCCGACATGGCGGACCGCAACTCGCTGCTGAAGAACGCGGTGGACGAGTTCCTCGCCACCAGCGAAGAGCATTACGATTACGTGATCATCGACTGCCCGCCGAGCCTGGGTCTGCTGGTGATCAACGCCATGTGCGCCGTGCACGAAATGCTGATTCCGATTCAGGCCGAGTATTACGCCTTGGAAGGTTTGGGCCAGCTCATCAACACCATCGGACTGGTGCAGGAACATTACAATCCGTCGCTGCTGGTCTCCACGATGCTCATCACCATGTACGACAAGCGCACGCTGCTGAGCCGCGAAGTGCATGGGGAAGTGAAGAAGCACTATCCGACAATCGTGCTCGACACCACCATTCCGCGCACGGTGAAGATTTCCGAAGCGCCAAGCTTCAACCAAAGCGTGATCGCATACGACCCCAAGGGCATGGGTGCGATCGCGTACTGCGAAGCCGCGCTGGAACTTTCGCGTCGTTCCGATACGGTGCTGCAGGCAATCGATGCAAGAAGGAATGAGAACTGATCATGGCAACTAAGTCGCGTTTGGGTAAAGGTCTTGGCGCACTGTTTCCTTCTCTTCCGGGGGAGCCGCAGCATCAGGAGCATGCGGCGCCTGCCGCTGCCGCCAAAGAAATCAAGGCTTCCAAGACTGATGAGCATGTGGAATCCAAGAGCGCGTCCGCTACCGCACAGGCATCGGTGAACGCCGTGCAGGGGATGAAGCATGCTGTTTCACGTGAAACAACCAAGAAAAACCAGCATCGTCGTGCCAGCATGCCGTCGATTTCGTTGAACGAAAGCGCGCATCCCGCGGACATGTTCTTCGGCTCCACCGCTCAGCCAGCTTCCGAACAGGGCGAGCAGCAGGGGAGTGTTTCACGTGAAACCACGCCGACCGAACATAAGAAGGACGAACCGGAACTGCTTCCCGTGCAGGGTGGATATCTGGTTGAACTGCGTTTGAGCGACGTCGGTCCCAATCTGCATCAGCCACGTACCATTTTCGATGAAGACGACCTGCGCGAGCTAGCCGAATCCATCAAGGAAGTCGGCGTACTGCAGCCAATCGTCGTACGCAAGCGTCCGCAATCGCAAATCGAAGCCGCCCGCAGGGAAGCCGCAGCCAAACCGGCCGAACCGCACAACATGTTCGACGGGCGCATGGATAGCATGTACGAGCTCATCATGGGCGAACGTCGTTGGCGCGCATCGCAGATCGCCGGCCTGAAAACGATTCCGGCCATCGTCAAAACCACCGCCGATGACGACATGCTACGTGACGCACTGCTGGAGAACCTGCATCGCGTCGCGCTGAATCCACTGGAAGAGGCGGCTGCCTACCAGCAGATGATCGACGATTTCGGCCTGACGCAGGCCCAACTGTCCAAGTCGGTGTCGAAATCCCGTCCGCAAATCGCCAACACCTTGCGATTGCTCAACCTGCCGGCCGCCGTGCAGAAGAAGGTCGCATCCGGACTGCTGTCCGCGGGCCATGCGCGTGCGCTGCTGGGACTGCCGACGGAAGCGGATATGGAACAGCTGGCCACGCGCATCATCGCCGAGGGGTTGTCCGTACGCAGCACCGAGGAAATCGTGTCGATGAAGGCCGCCGAAAGCGACCAGCCCAAGAAGCCGAAGGCCAGCAAGCTCAATCCGTGGGCTGGTACCCCCGTTCAGGTTGGTCTGGAGCAGCGTTTCGGCACCAAGGTCTCCATCAAGGGATCGAAGAAGCACGGGCGAATCGAAATCGTGTTCAAATCGGAAGACGATATGAAACGCATCGTCGACCTGCTTATGCAGCAGCAGAGCTGAACGAACCGAGCCAATCGAGCTCGGCGAGCGATAATGATTTGAACGATTTGAGCCTTACTTGAGCGAATCGAGATAAGCCTGCGCATCCAGCGCGGCGCGGCACCCCATGCCCGCCGCGCTGATGGCCTGCCGATAGACGCTATCCACGCAGTCTCCCGCGGCGAAAACGCCGGGTTCGCTGGTACGCGTGCTGGCGCCATCGACCGTGATATAACCGGCTGAATCGACGTCTACAAACCCGTTAAGAAAAGCAGTGGCAGGAGTGTGCCCAATCGCCATGAAAACGCCGTTAGCGGGGATTACAGAGGTCTTTTCGGTGGCGGTGTTGCGCACCTCCACCTCCTGTACGCCGTTCTCGTCGCCGCGAATCTCCTGCACCACAGCGTCAAGCATGAAATCGATTTTCGGATTGCGTTGCGCACGCTCCACCATGATGCGGGAAGCACGGAACGTGGAACGCCTATGAATAAGGGTGACGGACGAGCCGAAACGGGACAGGAAATCAGCTTCTTCGAAAGCGCTGTCGCCGCCGCCGACCACCACAATCGGCTTGTTGCGGAAGAAGAAACCATCGCAGGTGGCGCAGTAGGAGACACCTTTGCCTGCGTATTCCGTCTCGCCTGGCACGCCCAGCTTACGATAGTTTGAGCCTGTTGCGATGACCAGCGCGCGTGCGTCGTACACGTCGCCGCCGTCAAGGGTGACGGTTTTGATGCCGGAATCGGCATTCGAAGCAACCGAAACAACATCGTCCCAAACGATATGCGTGCCGAACCGTTCCGCCTGCTTGCGCATATTGTCCATCAGATCCGGACCCATGATGCCATCGGGAAAGCCTGGGAAATTCTCCACTTCGGTGGTGTTGACCAACTGGCCGCCGGGCGTCAGCGCGCCGGCGACGACCAGCGGCTCGAAGCCGGCGCGGCCAAGATAGATCGCGGCAGTATAGCCAGCCGGGCCGGAACCGATAATCACCACATCACGCATATCACTCATGGTTGCTACTGTAATGCAGTTTCCACGACGGTTGCGGGCGGTTTTGCAGATGGCGTTCAAAAAAGCGTTCAAAAAAGTCAGCTATCCGTCACGTTGTTTCACGTGAAACAAAAAGAGGGTGTGCGGAACAATCCGCACACCCTCCTTGTCTGCCGATGCGTCAGAAAATCTGCACCGAATCGATGTACAGCTGGTTGCCGGGAAGGCTGTCGAACGGCACCCACAAGAGGATGTCCTGGGTCTCCACGGCCTTGTTGAACTTGATTTCGGTGGTGCCGCTGGCGTCGAACTCGAACTGGGCGACCTGTTCACCCTGGTTCGGGCTGGACTTGGCGTTCACGCGAATGTAGCCCTGGCCGCCGGAAGAACGGATCTTGATGACCATGCGATACGCTTTCTGGGGCTGGCTGAGGTGGAGGTAATAACCGTAACCCTGTTGTCCGTCCGGATTGGACAGGAACTGGCGGTTGTCGATCTCATACGGAGTCGTGTTCTCCGGCATCTTCGGTTCCGGAACCTTCCGCACCTTCTTATCCGAAGTCACCACCTTGTCGACGTCCTTCTTGGCGGAATGGCTCTTCTTCGTGGTTTTCTTCGGCTTGCTGGAATCGGAGCTGCCGTTGTCGGAGCTGTTGGCATTGTTGGAATCGCTGTTTGCATCGCTGGCGGAGCTGCTGCCATTGCCGGAATCGCCATTATCGCCGAAAGGCACGTCGTCAAGGTTCATTTCCGGCCACGGATTGTTGGAATTCGTATTGGTGATGCCGTCATCCGGCTTCTTGGTCAAACCATGAATGGCGAATCCCAATGCGACGGCCACCACAATGAACGCGACCACAATGGCCACGACCTTGGTGGTGAGCTTGCCGAACAATTTGGCATTGGCGACCTCGGCCGGACTGGAGGAAGAGGCTTTAGGGGCAAAGCTCGGCGGCACCGCAACGGGGGTTCCGTTTTCGTTCTGATATGCCGCGTCGATCGCTTCCTGCTCCGCCTTCAACGCGCGTGCGGATTCCTCGCCCGGCTCGATGACCCGTCCGTCAGGTCCGATCACCGGAATGCGACCGGTCTTCTCCAATTGCGAATCGTCCGTATGATAATCGCCCTGCGGCGACGGCGTGGAAACACGGATGGGGAAGGAGAACGGCGAATCCACATCTTCGGAGGATCCGTCGAGGTCCTCTTCGCTGAGTAGTTCGCGGCTGTTGTTCCACAGCGATTTCACGGCACCGCCGGTCGCGGCCATACCCTTGGCCAAGGCTTCCTTGCTGTCGGAGAAATCAGTGTGTGGTTCAGGCGCTTCGAACGTCATTTCCGGAATGCTTCCGGTTTCAGCCAGCGTATCGGGCAAGGCGATGGCATCCTGCTCGAGAATCTGCAGCAGGGGCACGTTCACAATCGAGCATTCCGAATCCGCGGACGGTAACGCAATATCGGGGCCGTTAAGCTTCGCCAGCGGCTCGTAGTCGCCCAGCAACGCCTCCAATTCGGCGATGGTGGCCATCGGAACGGTCGGGAAACCGTCCTTCTCCTTGAGATCCAGACCACGCTTGCAAATCACGCGGAACTCCATCGGCACGTTCGGTGAAATCGCGTCAAGATGGTAGTTCGTGGACAGCGTCGACGGCGTGCGCGTCAGCAGGGAATACAGCAGGGAAGCGACCTGGCGAATCGCAAGCTGCTCCTGGTTTTCCACGGATTGCACGCGCGAAGTATCGGCCAGCATGATGCTTACCGGCGCGTCGGCGATTTCAATGCCGTTGCGGGTCAATCGCACGGTGTCCGTGCTGATCGAGAAATGCGTGAGATTGTCTTTCTGCAACACGTGCAGGGCTTCGACGACCTCACCAAGAATGGAACGGATCGCGGTGAAGCTCAGCGGCTTGCTGGACTGCGTGAGATACTCGCTCAACGACATGCCGGCATCGAGCTGCGTGATCACCAACGCCACCTCGCCCACGTGCTGAAGCTGCAGCACCTGCGTGAAATGGGCGTCGTGGGAAATCGCCAGCATGGAGGCCGTCGCATTGACGTCCTGCAAAGCCTTGCGGTTGTTGACGATAAAAAGCTGGCAATCCCGGGCAAGCACGTGATCGCTTGCCTTCCAAACCTGCAAGCCGGTTTCCTCGCGCAATGGCGAAACCAGCACATAGCGGTTGCTGATGGTATCTCCCAGTTGAGGTTTCATGGTTTCCTTCAACTCTGTAACGATTGTTCTACCTACGCTGTTATTCTTGGTCGCCGTTTTCGGCGGTACTTTGCTCAAGTTTACCGTTGGGGCTGGCCGTTCCGCCAGACTTAGGCTTGTTGCCAAGCCCTGGTATGCGGGCGGCGAGCATGCCCACGACCGAAGTGAGCTCCTCGGCACGCAGCGCCCACAGGCACGCCAGATAGACGATGGCGATGACGATGGTGAGCAGTATCGCGGACAGAACCGCCTGACCCCAGTTCATAGTGCCGTCGTCGGGGCCGATATGCGCTCCGACCAGCCGGTAGACGCCGTTGCGGCACAGCAGGCCGATCACGCAGGCGGCTATCGTGGCCACCAGCGCCTTCGCATAGGCGGTGATGATGCGCTTGTCGTCCACATCGCCGTCGAAACGGGAGCGGAGCATGTGTGTAAGCAGCGGATACGGCAGGATGAAGCTCACCGAAATCGCCAATCCGATGACGGTGATCCACTGCGTGGGCGGCAGAATGAACGTCGACGCGATGATGACGCCACCCTGGATGGCCATGGTGATCGCCATGAAAATAAACGGATGCTTGCCGTCTTCGAACGCGTAGAACGTGCGTTGGATGACCAAATACGAGCTGGAAAGTGGCAGGCCGATGCCCAAAGCGGCGAGCGGCGCGCTGATGAGCAGCGCCTCACGCACGCTGATGGACGGCAGCAGTGCGAGGATGATCGGCAACGGAAGCACGATGAACGCCGCTGCGAAGAAGCACATGATGAGATTGAGATTACGCAGGGCCGAGCTCAGATCCTTGCGCGCCTCGTCGATATTGCGGTCCGCGATGGCTTTCGATATTTTCGGGAAGATCGCAGTGGCGATGGACACGGCGATCAGCGAATACGGCAGCATGTAGATGGTGTACGCATTCTGATACGAGGCGTTGCCGGCCACGTCCAACTGGCTCATATGCAGCTGTTCCGAAGCCTTGAACGGCGCGCTGGTGGCCACGCGGGTGACGATGATGTTGACGATCTGATCGACGCCGACGATGCCGAGGCTCCACGCGGCGACCGGTCCCATCGAACGCAGTCCGATGCCGTGAACGCCGAATTTCGGACGGTATTTCAGGCCGATTCTCGTCAAAGGAATGAACAGCACCAGCGCCTGGAACGCCACGCCAAGCGTCCAAGTGCCGGCGGTCAGCGCGATTTTCGTCGGCGTCCAGAAGTCCAGCGGACGTTCCGTGGCCCTGCCGAACATCGCGATGAACGCGCCGAAACCGATGCAGCTGATGATGTTCGCGCCGACCGAGCTCCACGCATACGTGACGAAATGGTCCTTCGCCGCGAGAATCTGCCCGATCACCGTATACAGGCCGTAGAAGAAGATCTGGGGCATGCACCACAAGGTGAAGGAGGTGGCGAGGGCCATGGTTTCGGCGCTGCCGTTGACATACAGTTTGGTCAACAACGGCGTGGCAACGGCCATGAGCAGCGTCACACCCAACAACAAGGTGATGGCAAGGGTGATGAGCTTGTTGAGCTTGGTTTCGGCGTCCTTCGATTTCAGCGTGCGCACGATCTGCGGCACAAGCACCGCGTTGAAGATGCCGCCGGAAACCAGTGTGTAGATGACCTGCGGAATCATCGAACCGGCCTGGTAGGCGTTGGCGGCATAGCCGGTGGTGCCCAAGGCCCAGGCAAGCAGGATGGTGCGGATTTGGCCGGTCACGCGCGAAGCGGCGGTACCGGAGGCCATGATCAGTGAGTTACGGCCAACGGAAGAACTCATTCGTCGGGATCCCTCTTACGGTTGAATTGACGCCACAGTCCCACAGCGCCCAAGAGCACGGCGAAGCCGATGATGACGAAACCGCTCTTGTCGCTGATCTGCAGCGCGCTGGTGATGTGGGTGACCTGCGTGGCTCCAAACGCTGCACCATTCCTGTCGAACAGGCTGATGGTGGCGTTGGCGGTGCCGGACGTGGACACACGGATGGTGAACGCCACCTGTGCCTCGCCGTGGGGCGGCACCTGCACGGTGTCGAATCGGGACGTGACGATCTGCATGGAATCGGTCAGCGACGAGACCTTCACCTTTACCGGGTACGGGTGGCTGTTGCTGATGGTCACCGGCATTTTCGCGGTTTCGCTGACCACGTTCACGCTTTCCGTCGGCGTGATCGCCACACCGTTGATCAGCAGGGCCGCGAGCTGGTTCGCGCCTTCCGCCATCGTGCTTCTGGAAGGGCTTTCGCCGCCCAACGCGTGCAGGGCCATGATGGTGTGGGCGTTCGTCAGCTGCCTGCTCCAGGTGTTGACGTCGGATTCGTCTTTTCCGTTCGGCTTGACGAGGATCGACGTATTGAAACGTTTGATGTTGCTCGATGAGTTCGCCAGCGCGCTCAGAGTCTGCTGGACGTCGCTGCGCATGCCATCGGTAAGGCCGTCCGTTTGGGGAAGATCGGTTGACATGCTGGCCGCATCTTCGGAGATGTCGGCATCCTTCAACGTGGCAAGGTCAGTGAGGTTCAGCCACGGCGACTGCTCGATGTCGCTCATCAGCGCGTCCACAACACTGGGGTCGGAATCCTCGTTCAGACAGACCAGCAGGTTGCGTTCCGCATAAGGCTGTTCCATCTGGTAGAACGCGCTTTGCGCGACGAATCGCGCCAATCTGCCGGCCGTGGTTCCCTCGCTGTCGGCGTTGGCATCGTCACTGGTCGCCTTGCCTTGGGCCAGGCCGGAAAGCACATTCTGCGCGGAAAGCACGGTGATGTCCCCGGCATCGGTGGAGACCACCGTCTTGCCGGTACGTACGGTAGCCGCATCGTCCTCTTCGAAGTCATGCGTGGCGATGACGGTGCCGTACCCCTGCTGGCGGGCCTTCGTCAACGCTTGTAGGGTCCAATTGCCGTTGCCCTGCCACGCGTATGCGGTGATGTCCGCGTTGCTGTCGCCCAATGCCGATTGATAGGTTTTCCGGGCTTTGGCTGCGGACCATTGACGGTCGTTGATACCGGCTGCGCTGTAGGCCGGAGCGTTGTTCATGGCGCTGTAGGCGGTTATGTCGAACAATGCGGGCTGGGTGATGCCGTCGACCCGCGTTGGCATCGCCATCGCCTGCAGGTAGGTCGGATCTCCTACGACCTGCAGCATGTCGTGCTTGGCGAAGGTCTGCTGCAACGATTTGAGCCGTGCGTCGTCATCCTTGCTGGGCATGGCGATTTTCGCCAGTTTCGAGGAGGAAATACCCCCTTCATCGACCAGCTGTCCAAGCAGCTTGCTGTCGGTGGTCCACCCGTTGGCGGCCAGCGGCTGGGCGACGGTGATGTGCAGCGCCGGCGTGCTGGGCGTGTGGAGTCCCGCGCCGGTGCGCGTCACGAACGTATGCGATTGAGCAAGGGGGGTTCCGTTGGCGGAATAGCTCAGCAGCACCGGCTTCGGCCCCCAAGAGTTGATGGCCGCGAGCGATTCCTGATGGGCGTCCGCGTCGATGCTCACGTTGGCGCTGGCTCCCGGCTGCAACGCGGGCACATCGGCCTGTCCCACGGATTGCGGGGTGGGGATTCGCCCGTTGCCTTCAGACCAATCCTGGATGTCGTTGCGCGAAACGAACGTGTAGAAGGCGTTCATGGCCAGCGTCAGCGTTCCCGCGGGAATCTCCTGTCCGGTCGTGTTGGTCACCGTGGCGTTCAGATGGTATCCGGAGGTGTCCGTCAATACGGCCGTGGAAGAGTTGATGGACAACATACCGTCCGTCGACTCCGCCGATGTGGTCGATTCCATGGCCCTTGCCGATGGCGTGGGTGCGTATAACAACATCAACGCCATGGTCAATACCATGGCGAGGATGGATGATAACGCGCGAAGGCCACGCGAAACGTGCCGTTGTGCGGATTGATTCACTATTACGCCTGTCTGTTGAGTTTCCTTGCGTACAACCATGCTATCTTCCGTTCGTTCGGATAGCTCAGCACATCGTCCAAATCAGCAAAATCCACCCAAATGGCGTCTTCGGCCTCATGGTCGGGATCGCCTTCGACGGTCAGCTCGCCGCCGATCTGCCGCAACGCGAAGTGGTGCACCAGCTTGTGCACGCGTTGGCTGGTACCGGTGAACCAATAGTCGATGGTGGCGATGGAATCGACCACCTCGCCCAGAATGCCGGTTTCCTCATGCACTTCGCGCACGGCCGTCTGCTGCGGCGTTTCGCCTTTTTCGATATGTCCCTTCGGCAGGCACCACTCCAAATGCCCGCTGCGTGAATGACGTGCGATGATCGCCACGCGACCCTTGTCGTCGAACACCAGCCCGCCCGCCGAATACTCGCGCACCACCGGCAGCTCCTGCGCGTCAAGCGATGCGAACGTGGTCGGACCATCCGCGGTGCGCCGGCGCGGCATCATCGCCGGCGTAGGCGCGCTCGGCGTGATGATCGTGCGCTGCTGCAATTGCTGTAGTTGTTGCAGCTGCTGCAGCGAAACCGACTGCGATGTGTACAGCAGTTCGTCCGGTTCCAGCGGATTTTGGGCATGGTCGTCCGCAGCATGGGCAAGCATGCGTGCAAGGTCTGCGGGCGTAATCATGATTCCAACCATACTCAATTCTGTGTGCAGGTGGGGTAACGGTATGCTGGTAAACGGAAAACTTGTGGTGCTGAAAGGTATGGCGTGAACTTCGAAGTGTGGCCAGAGGCCATTGAATTAGGACGTATGTTTGCTGCGGAAGGCTACGAACTGGCACTGGTCGGGGGTCCTGTCCGCGACCTGCTGCTGCATCGCAAATCGCATGATTTGGATTTCTGCACATCGGCGCGTCCCGAGCAGTTTGAGCATATTCTGCGCCGTTTTGGGCATGATGGCTTCTGGGATATGGGCCGCAAATTCGGCACGCTCGGCGCGATGCGCAGGCGTGAGGACGGCACCGAGGTGAAAGTGGAGGTGACCACCTACCGTTCCGACACGTACGACCCCGACTCGCGCAAGCCGGAAGTCAATTACGGCGACACGCTGGAAGGCGATCTTTCCCGCCGCGATTTCACCGTCAACGCGATGGCGTTGCGTGTTCCGGAACTCGAATTCGTCGATCCGTTCGGCGGTGCGAACGATTTGGCCAAAGGCGTGCTGCGTACCCCCGTCGATCCGCGGCAGTCGTTCGACGACGATCCGTTGCGCATGATGCGCGCCGTGCGTTTCGTGGCGCAGCTCGGCTTCCGCATCGAGCCGGAAACCGCCGAAGCGCTGTCCGACATGGTCGATCGCATCGAAATCGTCTCCGCCGAACGTGTGCGCGACGAACTGGTCAAGCTGCTGCTGTCCGATCGCCCGCGCGCCGGCATCGAAGCGTTGGTCGATTCCGGTCTTGCCGACATCGTGCTGCCGGAAATTCCCGCGCTGCAGCTGGAAATCGACGAGCACCATCGCCATAAGGACGTGTTCGAACACACCATGATCGTCATCGAACGCGCCGTCGCCCTCGAAACCGGTTCCGACGGTCCGGTGCCGGCCCCGGACCTGACGCTGCGTCTGGCGGCTCTGCTGCACGACATCGGCAAGCCGAAGACCCGTCGTTTCGAAGCGGGCGGCAAGGTGAGCTTCCACCGTCATGACGCCGTCGGCGCGAAGATGACGCGCAAGCGTTTGAAGGCACTGCATTTCGACCACCACATGGTCGAGGACGTCAGCGAGCTGGTCAACCTGCATCTGCGCTTCCACGGCTACGTGGAGGAGCCGTGGACGGATTCCGCGGTCCGCCGCTACGTCAAGGACGCTGGCCCGCTGTACGAGCGTCTGAACCGCCTTACGCGCGCCGACACGACCACGCAGAACAAGCGCAAGGCCATGATGTTCTCGGCGGCCATGGACGAGATGGAACAGCGTGTACGCGACCTGAAAGAAAAGGAAGACTTCGACGCGATCCGTCCTGACCTCAACGGCGACGAGATCATGCAGCTGCTCAGCATCGAACCAGGCCCGATGGTCGGCAAGGCGTACAAGCACATGCTGGAATACCGCCTCGATAACGGTCCGGTGGAGCGTGACGTGGCCGTTGCCGAGCTGGAACGCTGGTACAAGGAGCAGGGCGAATAGCGATTGACATGCGGTGGTTTCGCCGCATGCATGGAACAGTGTGCTTGGAACAGCTCGAATACGAAAACCCGCGTTCCCGATTGGGGGAGCGCGGGTTTTTCATATTGCCTATATCGATTTCGATTGGCGGTCAGCTTTGCGGATTCACCGCATCATGCTCGGGCGCCTTGGGCAGGTCGGTCATCTTGTCCACCGCGACGCAGCCCTGGATGCCGGTGATCGCCTTGCCTGCGGCGGGAACCTTCTTCGTATCCTGCAGATTGTCGAATGTGGCGCCCACGATGACGTCGATCAGCTGGTCCTGACGGTCGTCCATAACCAGCATGGCGTCGGTGAAATTGCTTGCCACGGTGTACGCCTGATTCACGCCGTTCTTGCCGAAGACGATCATCGTGCGATCCACCTTCTTGGTGTAGTTGTCCGGCGTCTGGGGGTTGAACTCGCGGTTCTGCAACGCGTCGCTCACCGCCTTGGCGAAGCCGGAGAACTTCGTGCCGTTGAGCACACGCAGCGTGATGTTGCGATTCTCCACATACTTGGCCTTGCTGCCGTCGGCTTCCTTGATGGGGCACGGTGCCTGCTGGCCGTAGTTCGGCTGTACGGCGGCCGACTTGACGTTGCCCAGGCCTCCGACATGGAAAAAGAACAGCAGGGACACCACCATGGCGACCACCATGACGGCTCCGACGATGCTGAACACCGTCTTCTGACGGCGGCGAATGTACTCTTTGCGCGCGGCGCGCTCGTCGTTAGCCTGGGTCATTTACGAATTCCTTTTGAACAAACCAATTGCCATCAACTTTACTGTCATGCGGTGATATGTGTCATGCGGTGATATGCACAATCGGTCGGGCTGGGGCGTTCGTGGCGATGATGCGATCGACGCAACGGCTGTCCTGCCATGCCCGCTGCACGGCGTCCGCCGCATCCTCCGTCGGCACGAACGCGATGACGGATGGGCCGGAACCGGAGACGAACGCCTGGCTGGCTCCCGCACGCAAGGCTTCCTCGATCGCCTGTCCGCTACGCGGATGCAGGGAGACCGCCGCCTTCTGCAGGTGGTTCTCATCGCCATCGCCGGCACCGATCTGATCGAATGTGGCATACACTTCCGGCGTGCGCAGTTCCGCACGGTATGCGCCGACCAGCAGATGGCCGGTAAACCCACGTTCCGTAAGATCGCGTACGATATCGCCATCGTCATCAAGCTGTTCGATGCGTTCGCCGAAACCGGTGCCGCGCGCGTAACCGCCGGTCAGACAGAACGGCATGTCCGCGCCCAGCGTGGCCGCGACTTCCTGCAGGCGTTCGATCGGCCAATCGAGATCCCACAACGTGTTCAATGCCAGAATCGTCGCCGCCGCATCGGCGGAACCGCCGGCCATGCCCGCGCCGACGGGGATGCGCTTGTCGATGTTCAACGCCACGTCCGGCTCATGGCCGCTCGCTTCGGCCATGGCGAACAATGCCAGCACGGCGTGGTTGCGGCGCATATCGCTGCCGGAAGAGGCCAGGTCGCCCAGATACGCGCCCTCGAGATTCAGCGAGAAGCCGCTTCCCGGCGCTTTGCGCGTGGCGGTGACGGTGTCGTATACGCCGACCGCGCAATAGATGGTGTCGAGTTCATGACGGCCGCCCCATTCGGCATGCGACGGGCCCACATGCAGGGTCAGATTCGTTTTCGCCGGGCAGTCCACGCTCACGGCGTTGATGGTGGCCGTTCCGATGGCGGGCGAATCAATGGTGCTCATGACGCGAACACCTCATCCAACGCGCGTGCCAACGCCACGAATTCGTCGATGGTGAGCGTCTCGCCACGACGGGTCGGGTCGATGCCGGCCTTCTCGAACGCTTCGGACGGCACGATTTTCTTCAATGCGGCGTGCAGGGTCTTGCGGCGCTGCCCGAAAGCCGCGTCGATCAAACGGAACACGGTTTCGCGATCCACCACGGAACCGTCCGCATTGTCCGCGGCGGGGGTGTGACCGCCCGGGTAGCGCTTGAACAGCACCAGCGCGGAATCGACGTTCGGGGCCGGCCAGAACACGTTGCGGCCGATGACGCCCACGCGTTCCGCGGTGCCGTACCATGCGAGCTTCACGCTCGGCGTGCCGTAGATCTTCGAACCGGGCTTCTCGCTCAAACGGTCCGCCACTTCCTTCTGCACCATCACCAGGAAGGTGCCCAGATTGTCGAAACGTTCCAACAGGGTGAGCAGAATCGGCGTGGCCACGTTGTACGGCAGATTGGCCACCAGCGTGAAGGAATCGTCATCCTTGAAATCGGGCAGATTCTCCGGATTGACGGTAAGTGCGTCGCGGTTGACCACACGGAAGCGGTCCACGGCGTCCGGCATGAATTCGGCGATGGTTTTCGGCAGGCGTTCGGCGACCGGCGGGTCGATTTCCACAGCCGTCATCGTGGCGCCGGTTTCCAGAATCGCCAGCGTCAGCGAACCCAGTCCGGGACCGACTTCCAGCACATGGTCGTCGGCGGTCACGCCGGCCTCGCACACGATGCGACGCACGGTTCCCGGATCAATCACGAAATTCTGCCCGAATTTCTTCGTCGGGCTGATACCCGCGTCGGCGGCGATGCGTCGGATGTCGGCCGCCCCCAGCAAATGGCCCTGCGTATGCTCGTTCACGTTTTCCGTCATTCCCTCTTCTGTCATTCCCTCATTATCCGTTCATGCCGGTACGAAAATCGTTGGCGATTAGCCGGATCATCAGTACCATCCGGTCTGTTCGGAGTGCTGCCACGCCGCGGACGGGCTGCCGTACCGCTGTGCGATGTAGCTCAGACCCCAGTCGATCTGCACGGCGGCATCGTCCTTCCAATTCGCGCCGAACGTGGCCATTTTGCTGCCCGGCAACGCTTGTGGAATACCGTATGCGCCCGAATACACGTTTTCCGCGCTCCAGCTCCATCCGGATTCGCGATTCCAGAGTTTGACCAAATCCGTCCAGTTCTGGCCGGTCCAGCCGCGCTGCGCCGCCGCGCCGGAAGCGTAGGCCTGTGCCTGTGCCGCGGAAGGATGGTACAAGCGGCAGCCTGCGGAAGGATTGCTCGGCTGCGGCGTGGGCTGCGGTTTGGGCTGGGGTGCGGGAGTCGGCTGCGGTGCAGGGGTTGGTGTGGGGGTCGGTGCCGGATCGTCCTTCTTGGTGTTGTTGGAATTGTTATTCGAGTTGTTGTTCGAATTGTTCTTATCCGAGGAATCCGACTTGTTCGAATCGGTTTTGTCGGAATCGGACTTGTTCGAATCGGACTTATTGTCGTTTTTATTCGAGTCGTTCTTACCCGAATCGTTCTTGCCGTCGTCCGTCTTGCCGTCGTCCGTCTTGCCGGAATCGCCGTTATCGCCGTTGCTGTTGCCGTTGCCGCTGTTGTCGGATTTGTCGGATTTGTCGGTATCGTCCGTAGTTTTTTCCGGTCCGACCGCAATGACTTTGTCGATGGCGATTTTCGTGGTCTTCTCTCCGGTCAGCGTCTCGCTTTCCTTCACGCCATCCACGTAGGTGACGGCGTACGTCTGCTGGATTTCGCCGTTTTCGCCTTCCTGCCGTACCGTGACTTCGCCCGGCTGCAGGTTCGGGTCGATGATGGTCTGCGTGCCGAACGGCACTTCCTTCGTGCGGGTCTCCTCACCATGCGTCACGCGGCGGACGCGCAGAATGGTCGTCTTGCCGTCCTTTTCGACACTGACGCGATCCTCCTTGCCCAACGTGATGCCTTTGGCGTCAAGAATGGAGGCAGCGGGCAGCTTGCCGTTCGGCGCCACCGAGCTTTTCCCGTCCGCGATGACGGTGACGGGCCCCTTCTGGTTGATGATGAGACCGCCGGTGAGCTTGTTGTAGACGTTGCTGATATTGACGGTGATTTTCGCCGCTTCGGTTTCGTTTTGGTTGAAGAAGTCCAGCAACTGCTCGGCGCTGGACGCGACCGTCCAGAACGGCACTTCCTGGCCGTCGATGGTGATGGTGGTCTGGTATGCGCTCTGCACGTTCACCACATCATGGTTCTTCAGCATGCTGGTCGGGCTGGTCGATTCCACCAGGTCGTGCGTTTTGACTTTCACGCCCTGCTCCTGCAGCAGACGGTCCACGCTCATCGCATATGTGGTCACCGTGGTGGTCTCCCCATTGACGGTCAACGCCACGGATTTGCGCGCGCCCACACCAAACGCCAACGCCGAAGTCAAAGTCAATGAGGCCACGCATGCCATGACGCGGACACGACGAAGCGTCACGAATCTCCGAGGGGTCCACCTTCTCGTCATTTATCCTCTTTTCAGCGCTGCCTACAACGCCGTTATTGTAACGGCTCAGCTGGAACGGTCGCCGTGCTTTCCGATGGTTTTATCCATACCGCCACATTTTTGAAAGCAGGTGCGAAAAGCGAAAAATAAAAAGGGGGCAGGAGAGAAGGGGATGTCCTGCCCCCGGTCGGACGAGACAGGTTGGGGGACGTCTCGTCCGCTTTGCCAGAAGTCTCAAGTTGGGGGAAGACTTCTGGAGCACTTACCCATGGTAAGAGGTCCAAGCCCGTCATACGGGTTCGAGCCTCCTGTCGGGATCGAACCGACGACCTGCCGCTTACAAGGCGGCCGCTCTGGCCATCTGAGCTAAGGAGGCATGTCCTCTTTTGCTATGAAAACAACAGAGGAACGATGAATAGCATAACCAGCGCTTCCACCGCAGTCAACTTAGTATTGCGGGTTGAGACACGCCGGCTGCCCGTAAGGGGTTATTCGCCCGTGGTGACGGAAATCGGCCCCTTCTTGGCTCCGATGGACGGCATCTTGCCGGCAACGCCGACTTCGCTGTCCTTCAGGCCGATCGATTCCAACAGACCGTCCTTAACCGTCGTCTGGGCGGTGGTCAGCTGGTCCATATCCCAATACTTGCCGTTGATGATCACGGTCGGCGTGGTCATGCTGCCCTTGTAGCTGCCGGACTGATGCCACAGTTCGGAACGCTTCGGCGTGTAAGTGTCGATCGCATCAAGCCATTCCTGATAATCGCGGCCAAACGCCTTGTCCGCAACATCCTTGGAAACACCCGCGGCGATCATCTGCTCCTTGATCTTGGCGTCGCTCACCGACTTGTATGCGGAGCCTTCCTCCGGCTGGAAATCCTCGGCGTAGACCTTCTCCAGGAAGGAGATCAGATGGTTCGGGTCGCTGTCATGCTCGGCCAGGTAGATGGCCGCGTTCGCCGCGCGACTGGAATACTCGTCGGTGGACCAACGGTCCATGAACGCCATGAAATGCAGGTCCAGATTGATCTGGCCGGCATCGACCATCTTCTGCAGGTCGGCGTCCAACTGGCGGTGCAGGTTGCCGCAGCCCGGGCACAGGAAATCCATGTAGAGCTCGACGGTCGGCGCGCCCTCCACAGCCTTGCCGTAGCCGTTCTTGGAAATCAGCAGGCCGCCCTTCTTATCGACGAGCTTCGGAGTGTTCTTCACTTTCTGCAACGCCGTGTACGCTTCCTGCACGGTTTCGGTGGAAGCCTTCGTTTCGGCCTTCTTATGCATGTTGTGGTACACGGTGAACGCGCCGATCGCCACCAGAATCACCAGCACCGCCACCACGATGCCGCCGATGATCGTCTGCTGCTTGCGTTCCTTCTCCATCTGCTCGGCGCGCGCCTTCATCGCCGCGGCCTCAGCGGCCCTACGCTCGGCGCGGCTGGTACGCTTCTGCGCGTCCTTGCTGTTCTGGGCCATCGATATTCCTTTCGACCTCACGTTGTTATGCTGGGCACCATACTAGCGATGCCTTGCTATCGATTCGCCGGGAATTCCGTATTGCCTTGCGATTGCGTCGGCAGCTCGCTCAAGTGGCGCAGATACGGCTGTTTACGCAGTGCGCCGCCGCCCAATCGCAGTACGATCGCGCCCGGAGCGGCCACGGCCACAAGCCAGCCGATCGCGCAGAACGCAGCCTGCGCCAGCCCGCTTTCGGAAAGCGGACCGCCAAGCAGCGTCGGCATCGGAATCGTCAATCCAAATATCCACGTATCCATCACGGCATACGGAAGCTGCAGCACGACCGTGGTGAGCGACAAACCCAGCGCGGCCACGGCCAACATGATCAGCGTCCGCACGATGGCGACGCCGAAGCCCTTCACGATGTGCCAGGGCAGTCCCGCCAATCGCAGCAGCCAGTCGGAACTTTTCTTCTCGCCGCCACGTTTGCCTTCGCGCTCGAGCTGCGCCTCCGTGTTGAATCCGATGGTGGCCAGCGCACAGGCGAACAGCAACGCGGCTGCCATCGCCGTCCACAGTGAGAACAGTCCGCAGACGGCCACGGGAATCGCCATCAGCGCGCAGGGGAGCATGCCCCGGCCCAACATCGCGCCACGCTTCACATCGGCGGGATTGGGTGCTTCCGCAACGTTCGGCCCATCCATACCGGGTACCGGCGGGAATGACATTGCGGGCGATTGCTGCGCCGCGGCCACCGTGGCCTGCGGTATGACGGACGGTGGCTGCCGCATGGCGATGCGTTGCAACGCGGGTTTGATGGTCGGGTCGACTTGCGTCGGCGCTTCCGCTGGATTCCATGCGTTCTGGGCCGGCAGCATTTGTGTTGACGGCATGGATTGCGGCATTACCTGTGTGCCTGTCGGCATCGCCTGCGTGCCTTGCGATTGCGGCATCGTGCGCGTGCTGTCCACGTTGGGAAGTGCGTCGGAAAGCACGCTGGTCTCGGCATCGTCAACAGGTGCGATCACCTGCGTTGCGCTCGCGTCGGATTGGCTGGTCACTTGTTTCCCGATTACTTGAGTTGCGCTCACATCGGGCTGCCCGATCGCCTGCGTTGCTTCGCTGAGCCTTGGCATCGTGCGCGTGCCGATGGCGTTTTCGCCGGTTATATCGTTCTGCAATCGCCACAACGTGCGCGGATTGTCGGGCGATTCAACAAAAGGGGGCATCGCCTCCGTATCGCCATCCGCTGCGCCACCATTGTCGGCCGCAACCCACGCCTGCGGATTCAACGCATCCACGGCGATTGCCTGCAGCAAATCGTCCGGCGTGCACCGCTTCGTCCGATCCGGATTAAGCGCCGAACGGAACGCGGCCATCGTGCCCGCAGGAAGTCCCGCAAGATTGGCGCTGCCTGCCGCCGCACGTTCCAACACGGTCATCATCGGCTTCGTGCCGAACACCGGCTCACCCGTAGCGGCGAACGCCAATACGCTCGCCACCGACCACCAATCGGTCATTTCATCCGATTCCGCGCCATCAATGATTTCCGGCGCGATGAACCCCGGCGTGCCCATCACCAGACCGGTACGCGTCACATGGCTTTCGCCTTCGCCCATAGCGATGCCGAAATCCACCAGCACCGGGCCGGTGTTCGACACCATCACATTGGTCGGCTTGATATCGCGATGCACAATGCCAGCCGCATGAACCGCCTGCACCGCCTCAATCAGCTTGCGTGCCAGCCGTTCCAAATCGTCGCCCACATATCGGCCATTGACGCGCACATCCTCACGCAGATTCTTGCCTTCGATCAACTCGGTCACAATAAAAGCCAACGCGTCGTCAAGTTCCATATCCACAATGCCGCACACGCCCGGATGCCGCACCTTCTGCAACGCCATCGCCTCCCTGCGCAGGCGCTCGCGTGCGGTCAACTCGTCGCGCTGCTGCTGCGGGGAATCGTCGTCGGAGAGGGAATCGCGCAAAATCTTCATCGCATATTGATGGCCGCCATCGTCCCGCACACGCCATACCGAGCCCATGGCACCCGAACCAAGCCGGGAAATCAACGTGTAGCCGCCAACCAGGCTGCCTGCTTCCAGATTCAATGCGCTTAAGTCGCTCATACTTCCATCGTACTTGGCGTGCAGATTATGCACGCGAATTGACAGGCTGGGGAAAACGCCATGTGCCGCACGTTGAAGTCTGATGAAATCGAATCATCGACATGAAGAAGTGTCTTCACTTGCCGCACGCATCTGCAGCCACTTCACCGAAACCATGAGATGCGGGGCAGTGTTGAATGGTTTCGCGGTTCCGATAAAGGCATCGGAGCCTACGTGTCGTTTGGTTATGAGAATCAAGGAGGAGGCAGACCATGCTGCAAATCAACATGGCTGACGTTATGAACGTCATCGGCTCATTGACGCCGTACCTTATTGCGATTGGCGTGCTGTTCGCGCTCGCGCTGATTATCACTTTTGCCGTCAACAAGAAGACGGTCAAGGACGTGGCGACCCGTAAGATCGTCCATTCCGAATCCTGGCTGGTGGCGCTCGTCGGCATCGTCGTGGCCGTGTCCATGATGCTGACCGGTCCGCTTTCCACGCTGCTCAACAACGCGACCACCACCAAGTACATGCTGTCCGACACCACCGTTTCCAAAGCCAACGAGCTGGCCAAGGAAGTGCAGTCGGAAGCCATCACCATGCTGAAGAACGACGATTCCAACCTGCCGCTGTCCAACAAGAAGGTCAACGTGTTCGGTTGGGGCTCCACCAACCCGGTTTACGGCGGCACCGGCTCCGGCTCCATGTCCGACCAGTACGAGACCGTTTCCATGCTTGACGGCATGAAGCAGGCCGGCATCGAAACCAATTCCGAGCTGACCAAGCTGTACACCGACTACCGCAAGGACCGCCCGATGGTGGCTATGTGGTCGCAGGATTGGACCCTGCCTGAGGTTCCGGCC
>ERZ773218.1476-NODE-1476-length-22214-cov-7.214495_pt1 | contig 22214 bp, 16 predicted proteins | sample MGYA00580527_ERZ773218 | MGnify/ENA primary metagenome ERZ773218 (study PRJEB29015, sample SAMEA2737763) | human gut metagenome | biome: human gut; feature: human-associated habitat; material: faeces | place: China | collected 2012 ...
TATTTTAATTCCGCAAATATAATATATAAATTTATTAATAATAAATAATATAATAAATAATATATAATATATATATTATTTATATATATTATTATTTATATATATTATTATTTATATATATTATTATTTATTTTTATTATATAAACAGAATTGATATATATTCTAAAAAAAAATAAAAAAATAAAACATCAAAACATATTGCAAGTCGTTATAACTTATGATATAATAATAATAAAAGAAGAGTGTCCATTTCTGAACACTCTCAATCGAATTAATCTTCCAATAACACTTCTAATAATTCTTCCACTTCTGAACGAATAATAGATGGTACTTGTTCTAATGTTTTCTTACCTTTAATGATTAACGTAGCGTAAATCATAGCCATTATATCTTTCACCTCCTTGAAAAAGTCGATTATTTTTCTAAACAACTTAATCATTTTTAAGTAATTCTTCCACTTCTGACTTAATATGTGGTGGAACATCTTCTAATGTTTTCAATTCACGCTTAATTAAATTAGCGTAAATTGTCACCATGTTTGATGAAAATGTTTCGATTTCTTTTAATTCGCACGTTGATACATTTTCATCATTTGATAAAACCATCTCATAAAGTTCAGTACAGCTTAACATTGTCATGACAATTAATTCTTCATTTATAGTTACTTTTTCTTCTAATTCTTTGTTTTTAGATACCAAATTTTCACTTGTAACTTTCATTTCATATAATTGTCTTGACAAATTGATTAAACCATTCATCTTATTTCCTCCTTTTTATGGAATAACCTCTATATATTATATATAGAGGTTATATAGTTTATTCTAAAATGCTTTCAAAAATTTCAGTTGTTGCCATTAAAGCTGTATCAATTTCATCTGATTGAGATTGAATGTTGTCTTGAATAGCTGATTGTGCTTCGCTAATTTCTTGATGTTTGATTGTTAATGATGACATATCTTTTGAATTATCTGTAGCAACTTCGGCACTGATATTAGGTAATAATGATTGTTTTGGAACTGTTACCTCGAAATGCGTTACACCATCATACGACTTGATTTTGGGAATTATATTTCCATCTTGGTCTACCACATTTGAATCAACTGTTTTAATGGTTGATGTTGCAAGTCGGTATTGAACTGTTGTGGGATTTTGTGATAACCATTGTTTAAATCCCTCAACATTGTTTGACGATAATTTTTCTTTCTTTATGATGAATTGAAAACAATTATTATCAGTTTGAAGATTTAATAATTCGCCATTTTCTTCATTAATGTTAGGCATATGAGTTGAATAAGTATTAAATCTATCACAAATAGGAGGGATAAATTTAGCACTAAATTCTGATGACCTAAACATAATATAATTATCTGTTTCCTTTGATGTATTATACCAATCTTCACTACCGTCAAATACAACTTCACCAATGTGTTGCACGTACTCGCCTGTCATTAAATCTAATGTATCTTTCACATCACCAATTCCACGTAACGTAACATCATTATTACAAGATAAAATACTTGATTTATAAGGTTCGTGAGAGGTTGAAGCTGTGTTTTTTTCAAATTGAACTTTAAATACAGCATTTTCAAAAGTTGCACCTGTGTCAATTCGTACACTTGATTCTGTGTATAATGCGTCTTTTACATAGGTTTTTGTATTACTCAATCTTCCTCCAATTATTGTCGAGATTGCATTTGACCATCCTTTATCATTCAAACGGAAGCTATAATTACCACTTGCAACTCCGCTAATTAGATAGGCGGTTATTGTATACGTTTCGCCTTTAAGAATTTCTAAATTGTCGATAGGAGCTAAGGCAAAGCAATTATTGTCGATAGTAGAAGTACCGTTTAAAGTTATTGTTTGGTTTATTTCATCCCTACTAATTGTTATACCTTCATTTTCTGCGGTTGGTACATATCCTTTACTAACGTGGATTAAATTCTTCCCAACAGTGGATAAAATAGGCATTTGATTTTGCATTACAACTGATTGCATACCTGTGAAATAATCAACATTTCCTTCAACTTCACCTTCAATTAACATAATCTCATTACATTTAGCACCAATACCATAGCAAGATAATTTATCATTAATTAATGTGTTAGGTGTAGTGATAACCTTACGTGTTTCACCATCTACAAATGTGACTTCTGTACCACCTAAATTAACTGTCAATGGCTTATCGTTACGTTTTAAATCAACAGTATACTTAGTGTTCGGTTTAATGATAGTTGGATATGATACTGATTTACCAATATTTACCATTGGAGTTAATTCATCACTTGTAGCATTTACGTGAGTTACTTCATTAAATACGTGCATTTTGTCGATTTTAGTATTGTTTTGGTCTACTACATTTAAAGCAACTGTTTTAATTGACTCATTAACAGTATATTGGACTTTTAAATTTGTATTATTTAGATGTGATTTAAAATCATCAAGTGAAGCGAATCTATTAGTGTGAATTGTTAAACGATTATATTTATCAATCCATATATGTTCATTGTCAATCCATGCTAAACCATTAGTAGGAAATAAATTACATACAATATTTTTCAAATTATATTTTTCATTTGAGTCAATGCTTAGTAATAAACGATAAATAGGTACTTTTAAATTATCTTTTTCCGCTTTAACCCAATTCTCACTACCGTCCAATACAATCTCACCAATACGCTGTGTCATTTCACCTGTCAAGCAATCTAACGTATCTTGCACATCACCGATTCCACGTAATGTTACTCCTTCCGAGTATGGCTCATAAGTCGTTGCAGTAGAACCTAACTCTAATTGGATATTTTTAACTGTTACAGTATTTGATTGCGGTGTATCTGTATTATTTGCAGAAACACTCAACATAACATCTCCTATAAAGCTATTTGGGAAAGTAAATGTTCTTGGTGTTCTTATCCATTGATAATGATGCTCACCATTACCATCTTGATAATGGATTTGTACTGTTCCTATATCCTTTTCATCTGATTCATATAAGCAACTACCAGTGACAGTTTTACCAGCAAAGAAATCTTTGTCTAATATAAAATTGGCACTTACATACGTCCCCGAGTCAGCGCTAGAAACTGTTATTTGATTTGTATCTTGAACAACAGTTGCTTGGCTGTCTGTTATAGCATCATATGGTCTATTCATGTCAAACAAATTCTTCCCAATAGTGGTTAAAATGTTTGATTTAAAGGGTTCGTATGGTGTTTTTTCTCCAATTTCAACCATAATATCCTTAACATATCCTATTGAATTTGTACCATTTAGCCAAAAGCGCATTAAAATAGTACAATCTTCGGTAGCAGTGTATGATATATCAAACGGTAAGTATTCTGTCGGAACTGATGTTGGGTTAAAATAGGCAACTTGATTATTAAAATCATTTTTAAATAAACGAACATTTGTAATATTTTTAATTGAACCATGAACACAAATTTTTTCACCTTGTTTAAGTTTTATCTTCTTATATACACATTGCGAATCCCAATCTTGAGTTTCTTCGGTTTGGATTGAATATTCATTTTCCCCAACATTGACAACATTAACCTTAACATTAGCTAAACTAAGTAGATTGTTGTCAAACAAGTTCTTCCCTGTAGTCGTTAAAACAGGCAATTTAACGGATTGCATACCTTCAAAGTAAGGAATATCCCAATTTTCCATACCTTGTTGATATTCAATAATCATAATATCTCTGATTTTAATTGCCCCTCTTGCATGTGCATTTTGACTACGTAGAACAATAAATATTTCATCGGTTAATTCGCTTTTTGTTGTTGAAAGCCATTGATAATGCCCAACACCATTGACTATCATAGAATCTCCAAAAATAGATTCCACACTTGGGTTATTAAGACAATAATCTTTATTATTAGCATCTTCAAAAGTTTCAACATAGCAACTTATATAATATTTCGTGTTTGGTTTTAAATCTTGTAATGTTCTCCATTGGTCGAATGATTGTTTTGAATTTTGGACTAAGCAACAATAACCATCCCAATCACTAGAAGCGATATGGTCGATAATTTTTTTCGGCACTAAATTCACCAATGTCTGACCCTTTAAAGTTGCACTTTTAATCGCACCTTCGCTAGTTCCATTGATAGTGAAAGACGTTTCACTATAGTCTTCGTCAAAAGATGTATAATCATCATTTTCAGTATCTTCTAAAACACAGTTTACTAAAGTATTACCACTTAGTTCTAATGATTTAAATGGTTTTTCAACAGTATTATACATTGTTTTCATTGCTTCTGAAAATTCATATAATACATAATCAATATTACCAATACCACCATTTTTAATTAAATAGGCTAATAATAATTCATAACGTGATTGGATTGGTTCTACATCAGATAAATCAAATTCACCTCTAGCTAATTTATCAAGTAATACCTCTGAACGTGATTGAGGTTGTGGTAAATTAGAAACGTTACCATCTAAAATAGCTAAGAAAAATTGTTCTGCTCTTGATTGTGGTTCAATGTTTGGCACTTCACCTGTAATCAGAGCGTTTGCAAATTCTTCAATTCTCGACATAGGAGTTGGGAGATTTTGATAATCTAAACAACATAATGCGTATAAGAACCATTCCAATCTACCTACTAAAGCTGTTCCGTCTGGTAGTATTAAAGGTTCGTTAGGGTCAATCAACACTTTATCAGACGATTTTGTAATTTTCTCCATATTCTTCATCTCCTATTTCTCTAATTTCTCTTGATACTGACGTTTTAAATACTCAATAGCAATCAAATCATTTGTTGCTTCTCTTTAGAATATTTTACAAAATAATATATAATATATAATATATAATATATAATAGACATATAATATATTATATAAATATTATTTGTTATATATTCTATGTTTTTTTCTATTTTTTTACATTTTTATCCCTTTGCAATGAGATTAAAAAAATAAATCAAATTCAAATTTAAAAAAATAAATAAGAAAATGATTTAAAATTAAATAATATCCCTTAATATAACCCATAATATATATAGATATATATTCCACTCACGCAATCCTTGTGTAAATTATATTAATACGTTTCCTCCCTCTAGTTTTTATATACAGAACCGACAAACTGTTATAGTGCTTTAGAAATAAATACGTGCCATAATTGGTGTGAATTGGCTATCGTTATAAACTTATATTTAGTTCTGAATCGCTATAAGTCAACTAATGACACGTCAGTATAAGTTTAATACCTACTATGAATTATCACACTGTCGATAGTAGTTACCGAAATTAAATTTTACGTGATATGCACTATGAAAATATATGAATAGGTACTATCACCATACCTATATTTATATTATATATATAGAAATATATTATATTCTATTTTTTTGAAAAAATATGTATTATGTGTGTCTATTTGGTGTTCAAAATGTGTTTTTAATTCCAAAATATGTAAAAAATAGCCTATTTTACTGAATAAAATCACTGTTTTATTCATAAAAAAAAGACGTATTTTCATACGTCTTAGGCTACATTGAAGTATTTAAAGAAGTTTTCCTTGAAATAATCAGAAACAATGAACTTTTCAATATCTTTCGTGTATGTAATAATCTCTTTGTTACGTTCATCGTTAGTTGAGCGAATCATAGCCATACCTTGTTTGACGAATGTGTCTTTAAATAAATCTGTTGGCTGTGGTGTAGGTTTGGCTTCTTTATGTTCTTTACCCTTTTTATTAAATGTTACATATTTAATATATCCAATGTTTCGTAAAAATCTAGTCCATTCGATAAAGTTTTCACTGATAAGAACATCATTTTCAAATAAAATGTCACCATAATGTTTCATAACGTAATCTTTAATCTGTGGAATCGTAATAGTTCCATCATCACAAACTAATACTTTACCTTCATTATTAGATAATTCTCTAAACTCTGATAATGCTTGTAATTTTTCCACATCACTACTATTATTGTCTAATAAAATAAGACCGCATTTTTGTAATGGACTAAGCATTGGTGTATTTGATTGTTCTTTTAATTTTTTCTCACATTCAATAAAATATTTTCTGACGGTCATCCCAATTTCAGAGCGTTGTAACATTGCAATATGTTTTGCCATGTCTAAGGTTAGGATATGTTCATTTTGTGTCGTCATGTTCCCTTGAGCTGTTGCTCTTTTTTGAGCGATAGCTGTATAATCAACATTTTCTTGAAATCCATATGCAATCATGCGCTTAATCCAATCCTTATATTGAGTTCCGATTTCTAACACCTCGTGTAATTCACGACCACTTACTAACTGTTGTCCTTGTTTGTTTGTTTGAATTTTAATTAATTCGTTCATACTCTCACCTCTTATAATATTTAGTAGCTTCCCTCGCTACATTTATAATATATCATATAAAATAAGAGCTGTCTACAAATTTTTAAATAAAATTATATAAAATAAAAAAGACCTCCAAAAAAAGAGGTCGCTCGATTGAACGACCTCTTTTTTTTGCGAACCTATTAAAATTTAGTCTTTAAATGTTTTTTATTTCTCTTCTTCTGTAACCAACTCACGAGCGTCCATTAATGCAATTAACTCGTCATATTCTTCTTTAGCTAAGTATCCTCGTTTTAAATAAGTTGTTAATTGACGTTCTAATGTTTCTCGAACATATGCTCCACCTAAAATCATAATTTTTGCTTGTTCATAACGTGATAATGCCATTGTACCCACTCCTTTGTTTTTAAGATTAAATACCTGTGCCACTTGCGTTACAACCAAAATTCCTGTGTCTTCTAATGCCCACTCAATCTCACACACTCGATAATCCATGTTCCAAGTAGTTGCAATAAGATTAACCGAGTTATCTTCTAAAGAAGAAACACGATTGTTCAGAGTCTTCCCTTTAGAAGATACTCCATAATTAATAACAATAACATCTTCGTTGTCTTCAAAATCTAAAACAACTAGCGTTTGAGTTTCTTCGTTAAAGGTTGGTTTGTTTCTTTTAATAGGTTTAAAACCGTACGCTTTCATTAAATCAGCATCTAAGTTAAAGTTTAAAATCAAACGACCATCCTCTAGTTTATAATTTTTAGGCGCTTCAATTAAAGCTCCATTTATCACTTTTGCGTATGTCATACCATCGCCCCTATTCTAAATAAATTTTCGTAATTACAATTTCTGTATCTTCCGACTCATTGGCACGTAACTGAATTTGAAGATTAACCGTCTTATTTGTAACATTCGCCTGTAACTCTATGCTAAAGTGTGTATCGTCAATCATATTATCTCTTAAATAAACGAGGTCATAAGACGAAATCCATGTGTTAGTACCGCCCTTTGTGATGTACCCTTCAATTAAAAATTTACTACCGTCTTCGGTTGGGATATTGTTGTTATAGAACATGGAATAGTTGCCAGTCGAGCGAACAGTCAAAGTATCTTCTGTAATTTCATACTCTGATTGAACGGTGTTCCAACCTGTTATCTGTGTAATATCCCCTATGTAACCTCCATCAGTCATTCCGCCACCATTGCCTCCTGTGGAGACAGTAGCTCCTGTGTAAATGTACTTGAAGATGTTAATTGAATCCATAGGACGACCATTAAAATCAAAGAATGCTTGGTTATCTACCGCACTACCGTAACTATAGTCTCCAACAATTTCATGGTCATATTCAGAAGCATATTTACTAGCCCATCCAGAACCATATTGACCCCAAATAGGTTCATTATCACTCCAAACAGTACCAACAGGAATCCACGCGCACTCCCAGTAAAAAACTCCAATACCTTTGTCTCCAATTTCATGAATAGCTTGGCAAACGTCTCTTACGTGTTGAGCTTGTCCTTGAACACTAATTGGATACTTCATATCCTCTATTTTTTCAGACAGTGCATTTGTATAATCATCACCGTTATCCTTTGTGTAAGGGTACTGAGTTTCAGCCACCATAACTTTTTTGTCATATGTATCTGCAATGTATTTTAATTCTGATTTTAAATTCGCTATAGAACCATGAATATTAGGGTAGTATGAAGAGGCAAATACATCATAATCAACATTATTGTCATGATAATCTTTTGAAATCCATTGATAACCACTGTTTGGTTCTGTATTGTGTACTACTACTAAAATATTTTTATCAATCTCTCGGATAGCTCGACTTCCTGCATTCATTAATCGAGCAATATCCGAAAATGGAACTACTGTGTAATCACTTCCCATATCCCAAGTGGCACACCCACAGAAACCGTATCCTGTTTCGTTCCCCACTTGCACCATATCAACGTTTACACCAGCATTAACAAGTTGAGTTAAGCTGTCTTTTGTAAAATTATAAATGGCATCTGCACGTTGAGCGACACTATAATTTTGCCACGCTTTGGGAGCTTTTTGTTTAGCTGGGTCTGCCCAAAAGTCTGAGTAGTGAAAATCAATTAAAACTTTCAAGCCGTTTCTAGTGGCACGTTTACCCATTTCAATAGCTTTTTCGAGGTCACAGTTACCTCCACCGTAACCATTTCCATCGTTGTCATAAGGATTATTCCAAACTCTAATACGGACATGACTCACTCCAGCCTGTGCTAAAACTTTAAAAACATCAGCTCTAATACCCCAAACATCATAGAACTTAACACCACTTTGTTCCAACGATATAACGCTAGAAATATCAACACCACGAATAAAGTCTTCGCTTAAACCGTCAATCTTTTGGATGTTGATTGACGGTTCTGGGTAAAGTGGTTGCTCTTCCATACTCATTAAAAGTTTTTTACTCATAAACAATCCACCCTCCAAGCCAAGTTCCATTTACATATGTAAAGATAAACTCGTATGTTTTTAATGCTTGAATGTCAGGTGTTTTTTGCCATTTCACAGGTGGGAGTGTTAAAGTCAATTCGGTTTTCGTCTCAAAGAATAAATGGATTTGTGTAAATTTAGATACGCTCGGAAGAGTAATGGTGTCACCATTTGACAATGAAGTGTATTGATACTTGTCTTCCGTTAATGTTACTCTACCCCCAGAGGAGTTACTTGCAACTAACACCTCCGTGTAGTCTTCACCTTTATCACCTTTATCTCCCTTGTCACCTTTTGCCCCAGCAACACCTTGAATACCTTGAGTTCCACGAATGTTGCCAGAATATTTCCATTGCGCTACACTTGCATCACCACTAGTGGAACAAACGTAGATATTACCTAAGTCAGCACTTCCAGGCTTAGTGTTGATATACATATCGTAAACTCGTGCGTTTGATATACCGGTATTAGGGAATACAGTTCCACTTGTAGAAGTTCCAATACAATGATAACCATTGTACCATTTAGAACCATCTGTACCTTTAGAACCAATCGCACCTGTTGCACCTTTGTCTCCTTTATCTCCCTTTTCACCTTTGATATTTATAGTATTTGGATTTGTTAATCCTTTATCGTTTGTCCATGATAAATTACCTAAAGAATCAACGCTAGGCATAAAAGTTGCACCATTTTCACCTTGAATACCTTGTTCACCATCTGCTCCTTTTAATGATGATAACCATTCTGTTTCTGTTAGTGGAGTTTCAGTTGTATTTTCGACATAAATTTCATAAGCAGATTTACCATCTACACCATTAGTTACCGTTGGTTTATTTAGTAAGTCATTATAATCACCACTTGTTGCAACGGTTGCTAAGTCAGAAATATTGGCTTTCCCACTAATATCAATATGCTCTGTAAGATAACCTTTTGCGTCCAATTCAGTTTCAGTAATATATTCTTTTGGAATAGTAGTAATGAAACCTGCATCATTGGCTAATTCAGATGTTTTTGTTGGTACTGTTGGTATTTCTGTTTTCAAAGCATAGTCATCTAAATTAGGAATATCAGATACATTTGCTTTAGTAGCTAATTGTGTATCTACATAATTTTTATTAACATCAACAGTAGGGATGGTAGGTTTGCCAATTAAATCATTGTAACTTCCACTTATAGCAACTGTCGATAATCCATTAATGCCGTCTGTTGTATGACTATGTGATACATCTGCCTTTGTTGATAAATCATCTTTTGTTGCATATCCGCTTAAATCAACTTCACTACCGCCACCTAAACTAGCTTCTGCTATTTTATTAGTTACAAATGTTTCTGTAGCATAACCATCAAGAGATGGAATATCAGATATATTAGCTTTTGTTGATAATTGAGTATCAACATAATTTTTATCAACATCGACAATAGGAATAGTAGGTTTGTTAGTCAATGAGTTATAATTTCCATCAAAGTTAGATTTATTATTCCATTCAGTTACTTTAGTTGACGTAATGCCATCTAATACGGTTTTATTAGTATGACTATGTAATTCTGTTTTATCTGCTTTCATTGAAATGTCTTGGTGTTCAGTAAGATATTGTTCATGAGTATGCCCTACATCTGATTTAGTTGCCAATGATGAATTTAATTCATCTTTAGTAGCTAAGCCACTTAAATCAACTTCACTACCGCCTAAACTAGCTTCTGCGATTTTGTTTTGCACATATGTTTCAGTAGCATAGCCATCAAGAGATGGAATATCAGATATATTAGCTTTTGTTGATAATTCTGTATTTAATTCATTTTCAGTAATGTATTCAGATGGAATAGTAGTGATGAATCCTGTATCATTAATCAATTCAGATGTTTTTGTAGGAACTGTTGGAACATCAGTTTTTAATGCGTATTTTGTTAAATCGGGCATATCTTCAATATCTGCAACAGTATGGATATGCGTTACGTCTGCTTTATTATTTAAAAGCGTATCTACTTCTTCTTTTGTATAATAAAGAGTTAAGTCAACGTCTACACTTAAAAATTCAGATGCTTTAATACGTTTTGTAACACCATCACTATCTTGAATTAATAAATCTTCTTCACCACTTACACCATTTTTTAAATTGAAATCCTTAATCTGTTTTGTTGGTTGCGATGTTGTGGCTGTAGTTTCATCTTTGGCAGATAAAGCAATGGCATATGTTTGAGTAGATATTTGAGTACCTGTATTAACCGCATTGCCATTTTCATCCACAACAATGTTTTCATCTTCATCTGCCAATAACACTTGTGACAATATCACTTCATCATCATAAATATTTTCTCTTACTTCAAATTCCATCGGTGGTAAAGTAATTTGACAACCATCCGCATCTGAAAGTTGCATTTGCATTCGAGAAACACCTATATGTTGTGTTTGATTTGATGTTAAATAGAATGTCACAACATTTTCTTTAATAGTTGCACTCTCGATACTATCTACTCCTAATGGTGTTTCAATAAATAAAATAGCAGACAAAGCATTTAATGGCATTAGTGCTTTTTGAGTTACACCATTTGTATTATCAATACCCCAATGATTTAAAGTGAAAATAAGTTTTAATTGGTCATTTTCATAGAATTTTAAATTACGACTAAGTTTTACATCGTAATCGCTAACGGTTAATGTTATATTTGTGCTTAAAGACATTTTTGTTTCTCCTTTCTATAAGTCTGATAAATTTTTACTTTCTTGTTTTATAATGCCATCTCCAGAGAAGTATTTTAAAAATGAGTTTTCTTTAGGACTATCATCATACAATTTAGTCGTAGATGTGTCGTCATGCCCCACAATATCAGCAATAATATCTAATGGAATACCTTGTTCTTTTAAATAAGTAACATATTTATGTCTTAAACAGTGATTATAAATATCCATATCCATTAGTTTACTACAAGTTCCTACAAAACTATTTGCTGTTGACTCTTTGGCTTGTACCCATTCACCATCTTCTTTAGTTACGAATAAATATTCGCAATCAATACCTTTTTCTTCACGTTCCTTATCCCATAAATCTAAATAGTAATCTACTTTACTTTTTAGAATATATTTATTTAATTTTTTCCCAGCACTTCCACGTCCTTTAGTTCTGATTAATGGTGTTTTGTATAATCCACTCATTACATTTTCATCACAGAACCATTCACGTTTAAATTGGATTGTTTCAGCTTTTCTTGCTCCACCGTAAACAGACATTGCAATGAAACAAGCTACTTGAAAACGTCCTGTGTCAATTAGTACATCAAGCAACTCTTGAACATCTTCATCTGATAGTACAGTTTTTTCTCGAACCGTATTTTTAGGTGGCGGTGGAATTTTACCGATAATATTTCTGAAATTTGGATATTCGTCATCAAGAATAGTTTCAATATAGTTGGATAAACTACTCATAGTAGAACGTAGATTATTGATACGAGCAGAACTTAATCCATTTCGTACCATAAAATTCTGCATATTGATAATGTCACGTTTTGTAATTTCCGCAAATGGTTTATCTTTTGCACGTTCATGCAACCAACACATGATAATATTTAAGTTACTTTTATAAACCTTGATTGTCTTAGGTGCTTTATCTGTTGTCACCATATAATCTAAGAAATCATTCATTAGTGTTCTATTATCATAATTAATTTTGTTTAATATTTCTTCATCTGATTTTAAAACACGATTTGTTTTTCTACCCATCGTACCATCTCCTTTCAAGTTTTGACATTAAAGCAAGGTTGAACCTAATAAAGCTGTTATCAAAACACCGCCAATAGTTGTAATAAACCAAAATACATAATTTCCTTGTTTTTCTCTATCCTTTTCTCTTGACGCTTTTAATTCATCAAGAATTCTATTTTGATTTTCAAGTGTTTTGTTTTGATTTTCATTTGTAGCTTGAATTCGTTCACATACAATTCGTAATTCAGTGATTAACCCATTTGAGATTTCGATTTTATCCCTTAACTTTCCAATATTTTCATTATCTATTTCTTGTTTTGCTTTAATTTCTTTTATTTCTGATTCTATTTGACTTAGTTTTTCATGAACATACTCCCCTGTCATTGACATAATTTTCACCTTTCCTTAATTATTTAATTCTTTCCATTGTAATTCTCCTTTCAACCCACCACTTTATTCATTTATTTTTCTAATTGTTGTTGTAACTTAATAATCTCTTCACGAGCTTGTTCTAACTCTGCTTTAAATAAATTTTTGTCAATAACGATTTGTGCAATCTCCTGTGACATTGCTTGAATTGTTTTAATTAATACTTGTTCATCCATGATGAACCCTCCTTAAAATTATTTCACTAATTAAGTCATTAATTGTTCAACTAATGATTCTAATTTTGTGATTTTTTCTTCTAATAATTCTCTTTTTTGAATTTCTACTTTTAAAGCTCCCATAACAGCAGTAGTGAGTCCATAGGGATTAACACTTAACATAGTATCTGTTGAACCATCAGCACGTTCATACTCGCCCTCAACCAAGATTTGCTTAGAACACTTATATTTCTGAATGTCTTGTGCCATAATTCCCATATGAATATTAACTTGCTCTTGACTATTGCTCAAAGCTAATTTACCTAATCTATTTTTAGTTAAATCTTCTTTATTTTGATTTAGCATAACATAATTATAGATGTCGGTATCTTTAACCATTTCATAACATTCTTCTATGTCTGTGAACCCTTGCTTAACTTTGAATCGTTCATCAGATGTTTGAATAGTACCATTAGATGCCCACACCGTGTGCCATCTATAACCAGAACTTCCTAAATATGAATAAACAGTCGATGAAGGACATAACCACTTAGATTGAATATAAATTGCGGAATTACTGTCGTTTGGCTTAGACGATAACCATAAATCACCCAAATCATTTTTCAATCCATTACAATAGACCTCTTTTACATATCCATTAGCAAATCGCCAAGCACTTGTTCCCAAAGCACTATTAGCACTATCCCAACTAGAATCGGCAGTTTGATATGGAATAATACCGCTTGTAGTTGTTCTAATCCAATTAGAAGTCGTGCCATCATTTAGGGTAAAACCTTGATAACCATTTATAGTAGTTAAGGCTTTTGACGCTCCAATGTCCGCAGGTGTTGGCTTTTCATATGACGTGTAAATCTTATAACCAGCATATGTCATTGTTTTGTCTGCCTTCAACCTTAACCAATTATTAGTTGTATTTGCTATGAATGTATCAGTAGTTTCCTCATGATAACCAAAACGCACCTTTCCGTTTGGGTCTGTTTTAATATATACTGAATTTCCTGAATAAATTTCACTTGTTGTGTGAAGCTGTCCACCAACATCTAAAACTCCTTTTTCATGAATTTTTCCAACTCCAACACCACTTTTTTCAATGTTTAGCAATGCAGAAATAGTTGAAACGTCAAGTGTTGAAGTTGTTGTTCCAAAACTATCCTTAACTTTTAATTGAATATTGTAAGATGAAGTTGTTGAAAATGTTTGACTCAATACTTTTGTCATCGAACCACTATACGAACTTAAATTTGTCCAATCGACACTTGTAGTATAAGATGCAGCACTATTTGTTTTATATTGAATAAAATATTGTTTGGCATTACTGTTATTACTTGCTAAATTGGTAATTTCCCACGAAAAATTTACAGCAATATAAGCACCACTACTAGATTCAGTACCTTTACTATCACATCTAAATGCTCTTGCACTAATAGTTGGAGAAGAATAAGCATGAACTGTTACTCTTTGACTTGCCTGTGCTGTACGTCCACGACTATCTGTTACTTTTACAACAAATGTATAATCACCAGCACCTAATGTTCCTGTTGTCGCACCACTAGATGATGTACCATTTAAATGTCCACCTGTAATACTATATGATTTAATCGTAGAACCATAAGAACCACTAGCATTAGTTGGTTTTACGGTAAATGTTGTCTTACCAGCAACGTTTACACCACTTGTCTGATTGTTTGCCGTAACCGAAATTCCTACTGACGGAACTACGCTACTAGGAACGTTCAATGTGAGCGTTTTAGTTGTTTCTGCTATCCACGAACCATTAGTACCTGTTAATGTTTCAACTTTAACTGTCGCTGTACCACTTGTTGATGTTGTAATCTTATTACAGTAACTCATACTTGGTGTAAATGTATAAGATGTATCGACATTTTCAGCTAATAAATACGTTGTTCCACCTAAAATTAATTTAACTTTGTGCTTATATGCACTACTATTTCTAGTAATATTAACCGTAACAGAGTCACTACCAATAGTGGCAGAACTTCTGCTTAATGACATAGATGAACCACGAGCAATAGTATCTAGTTTAACTGTAGCACTACCGCTACCTGTTTTAGTAGTATAAGTACCACTACTACTTAAACCATTCGAATAACTAAAGCTAATTCCGACACTCGCTGTACCATCATTATTATGATTTACTGTCCATGTACGTGAACCTAATAAGGTTTTCCCACCAATGTTGGCACTTTTATTTGATGTAACGGTTGTACCATTAATAACACAGCTCCAATAAGAAGATGATGTTGTATAACCATTACCATTTAAATAAACTTTTGCTGTGACACTAGAAGTATTTGCATTTGTGTTAGCTGTTGAAGTCCATTCACAAGTTAATATATATCTACTATTGTCACAAGAACCATTTATAGTTCCACTAGCCATATATATACACTCCTTCCATTATATATTATATAAAAAAGTATTCATTATACTCTATTTTTCAAATAAAAAAAGGGAATAAAATTCCCTTTTTATTGCCATTTAAAGACGATACCACCTTTATCAGATTTAGTCGCTACAATGCTACCAATCTGCAAATCATTATTGATTTGAGCGTAGTTAATATATAGTTTTTGATTTGACATATAAGCAACTTCTTGATTGTTATCAGTGAATGATAATTTAGTATCAGTAATTTTTGTTTTAAATCGACCTTCATTACCATTAGTTGTAGCAAATAATTCCAACCAACCTTCATCAGAAAACTTCATATGCTTAGCAATAGTGTTTAAGTTCTGCTCATTTGATGATGATTTTGAAATTGCTATATCGACACTATTTGATAATGATGTAATAGAAGATTTTGTTGTATCAAAACTATTTTTAATATAGTCATCAATCGCACTTCGTAAGTGACTATAATATGTTCCATATAGTAAAAATGCGTCTTTTACTACTGAATTTGATAACTCAGTATCAGTATCCATGCTTTCTAAACAAGGGTCTAATGCTGTATGTAAATTATCATATGCCACTTTGTACTCATTATAAATACCTGTGATAGAACTATCATTGTACGATTTTACAGTTTTCGTCACATCATCATATTGTGCGTCAATCTCTTTTAAATCAGAAGCGATTTGAATTTTTTCATATGCTGTTATAACATCATCACTAAAGGCAGTATCAAGTCGTTTTGTTAGCTGTTCATCTGTTTTAATTAATGGATTAATTGCTGTATTAATATCATAATCAACATCTTCTGGAGAAGGTGTCCAATCCGTTGAAACATTACCGATTTCAAATTTAGGCTTTCTGTACCACACTGTACCATTTCTAAATAATGATAGTCTGATACCAACCGAATGTGCGTCAGTTGTTAAATTAGCACCAGAACTAACGGATAAGCCTGTGAATAAATCACTTCTCTTATATGTTACCCTAGTCCAAGTTTTATTTTTGATGGTCTGTGGAACACATTTTGATATACTAACATCTGCCCATCCAATTCTTGTTCCACTTGAATTGTACACTTCATAAATAAATGGAGTTTGAACATCCCAATTAGTAGTGTTTTCAACTTGTAAATCAATGCTAAATACAATCGGACTATTCACATCACCTATTTTGTCAATAGGGATTTTTGGAGAATAGAAACTTTTAATTGAGTTTGCTGTTAATCCACTAGCACTATTACTAATCACAGTAAAACCATTACTATCAATACTTGTTGTGAAACTACTTGAATTATTCCACTTATTAACTAATTTTTGTGTGTCTAATAAAAGATTTCGACCACCAATTTCTAATTCAGTTACATCATACAATTTAACGATAGTCATAGTGTCATAAATAGCACTATCACTTGTAATTACTTTAAATACAACAGTTGTATTTGCACTTGTAAATAAATTAGATGATTTAGATATTTGTAAATTATTACCACTCACAGTTAATCCATTTGAACCGCTTGAAACATCTGTCCATGAACTTCCACCATTTGTACTGTATTGCCATTTTGAAAAAGTGACATTTTGTAACGAAGGTATGAGCGTAATTGTGTTTGGGGAGAATGTTGTACCGCCATCAGTTGATTTGAATACTTGTGTTGAAGCCATAATATCTACTGATTTTGCATTTGTACCACTTGCCCCTGTCGCTCCTGTTGCACCTTGTTTTGATTTAGACCAACTAAACGTCTTAGTAAATGATTTACCATCTGCATTGATAATAATATCAAACGAACCTACATCCGCTAATGATGCACCTGTGTTTGCTTTAATAGTAATTGTATCAGTTGTTTTTGATAGTGTCAAACCATTTACAGTAGGTAAAGTTCCGATAGTAAATGCTAAACTATTGCTACCTTTATATGCTAAAATGTTTGTAGTAGTAGTTTGTGCTTTTGTGACATTACCTGTATCATCGGCAACAAATGTGAAGTTTTCATTTGTTAAGAATATAGTGTATCCATCTTCACCATCAGTACCACTTAAACCGTTTTTAGACTTAGACCATGAGAATGTTTTTTCAAAAGTAATTCCGTCTACAATCACAGGAATTTTAAACGTTCCTGTATTAACTAAAGACGTACCTTTATTAGCTACAATGGTTACAGTGTTTCCGCTTTTGCTTAATGATAACCCTGCAACAGTAGGTAAAGTTCCGATAGTTGGAGTAATAGATGTTTTACCTTTATATGCAATAGCTACTGTTGTTATTGTAATTGCATTTTCAATATTTCCTTCATAAGTAGAAGGGAATGTATGATTTTCATTTGATAAAAGAACTGTGTAAGCGTCAGCTCCATCTTCACCTACAAATCGTACCCAATTATAATCTGAAAATACAGAACTATCCGTAGGGTTAGTATCAATATAAGTACCAATCCAAGTACCTAATTCCTCACCGTTATTTGCTGTAAATGTTTTACCGTCATTAGAGTATTTAGTGTGTAAATAAGACGAACTACCATTTGCGCCAGCAATACCTTGTTCACCATCTTTACCGTCAGCACCTTTTACAAGTGTCCAAGTATAAGAAGATGGAGTTGTAGGAGCTACATTATTTGTAGTTGTTGCTGTACCCATATATTTTGTTTTAGCATTAGGTGTACTTGTCATATCAGAACCGTCAGAAAATTCACTGTATCGAATAAAGAAATATGTGCTAATACCGTCTTTACCATTTGTACCGTTAATACCGTCAATACCATTTTGACCACGTTCACCTGTGATACAAACAGGATTTGACTCAGTTTGAGTACCATTGCTTAAATAAGTAATTGTTTTCGACCAAACATATTTACCATTTACCCATGTTGGAGCTGTTGTAGTCCATGAACCACCTTGTAATGAAGTAGCACTTGTTGATTGATAATAGAATATATCTACATTTTCAACAGATACACCACCATTCAAACCATCAGCACCATCTTTACCTGTAACACAGATAGGAGATGTTGTAGTTGTATTACCATTCGAATAAGTGAATTGAGTTCTTGTCCAAATGTATTTACCTTTAACCCATGTCGGTGCTGTAGTTTGCCATGTACCACCGATTAAAGTTTGTTGTGAATCAGATAAATAATATTGTTCTTGAATTTCTGTAATACCAATACCATCATTACCGATTGTACCGTTAGAACCACTTGAAACCTTGACGATTGTGAATTCGTCATATACATCACCAACAGAACATTTAAAGGTTACGTTTTTAACGTTAGGATTGTTAAAAATTGTACTATTATCATGGAATACATTATAGTAATTATAGTTGTTATTAGCGATTGGTGTCCAAGATGTTTCACCAGAACGTCTAAAGTACCATTGGTATGTTGGATTAACTACACTTTCCACTCTAGCACTAATTTTAATAGAAGGTGGAGTTGGTGTTCCTGTGAAATTATTTTCATAAAGAAATGCTTGTTCACCTGTTAATTCTACCATAGGTGCATGAGTAATTGAATCAATTTTGTTATTCATATTACTTAATTCATCACCTAAACTTGTATTTCCACCATCAGATGACTCTACAATGATTTCAAACTTACCATTTTCATATTTAACTTTATCACCAAAATTAAATTCACCTGTTGACATATCTAACCATGATTTACCGTTTTTGCTTTCAAGAATACCTGTCTTAATAATATCTGCTGTTAAAATACCTGTATCAATGAAGTCAGCTACTATATGACCCAAATTGTTACCGTAAAGGCTTTTTATCCTCTACTTCTTATAGTTTCCTATAAGTTCAGCATACATTTTCATCCTCGACTTTACGTTAGGATGTAAACCACTCGTGGGAATCCTAAAAGGATTGTAAGTTTTTCTTACCGAATTATATTCTTAAACGTATTCTATTTGATAATTTTTATATTTTCCATTTCTTTGTTTTAATGCTCTTGATAAAATACCTTTGTTAAGATTTAAATATCTAGCACCCTCTGATATACTAAAAAATACATATGTTTCCCCAGTTTCTAAATCTGTTATTTTTACTGGTTTATTATCATGTTTTAATCCTGTTTTTCTTGCATGATTATCATTTTCTTTTCTAGTATTCCATTCTAAATTATCAACATGATTATTTTTCTTATTTCCATCTATATGGTTTACATCTTCTTTGTTTTTGGGATTGGGAATAAATGTTAATGCTACTAATCTATGTACTCTAAAACTAGCTTTTTTTTCATTTTGACATAATCCAACAATTAAATATCCTGATTTATTTTCAACTTGTTTTATTTCTTTTCCTGTTTTAACATTTTTAACTTTCCCAGTATTAGATACTGCATAATTATCCCAATTATTTATTAAAATCCATATTTCTTTCATATTTTTATTTCCTTTCTATTTATGCCAATATAGGCTTATAGTTTTTTACGTTTAAGTTTCATCATGCCTATGCGTTACGGTGGTCAAGACTCTTTAATTTCTTGACTTACCTCGGTATTAGCATATCTTTTAAGACTTAGCTTTTACCGATTTTGGTTTATTTATTACTAATATGTTTCCATATTAGAGGACAGTCGTTCTATCCCTAGTAATTGCGGTTTCAAATGTACCATTAATACCGTCATTAGAGAATCCTAAACCGTTCATATTGAATACAGCTACATTTTTAGCAACATTTATATCTGGATTGTCTAAAATATAAATAGCATTAGGTGTATAATGAACATAACCACCAAATCCACCATTAATAAAGTCTGTAACATATTCTTTCGATTGTTGTAAAATATCGTCTAATTGTTTTGGTAATTCTTGAAGCGTATCTTTAAAGCCATTAATATCATTTACAGCATTTTTTACATCTGTAAAGAAATTTTTATTGTAATGACCTAAAGTAATTTCGTCAAAATTACAAGTTAAACAGTTGTATTTATAAGCGGTACAACGTGCTGGAATATTAATGTCTAAGATTTTATGTCTAATTACAATATCATCACCGATATTAATAGATGATAATGCTTGATAGTTAGCGTATTCATCTGTGTTTGACAATTCTACAAAATTAACATTATAATTAACTGTCGGTAAATCAACTTCGTTTTCACTGAATTCTGCTAATGCTCTACGTTTTAATTCAGCTTGTGCTTCCGCTAATGTTTCATATGCACCATCATCTTCACCATTAAGAGGTTTTTGATAATTAGGTGAACCTTTCCATTTAACATCTTCATATTTATACTCACGAATAATAGGCATTGCATAATTATTAATAAAAGGTGAGTCTACGAAAAGTTCTTCTAATTTAATTCCATCAAATCCAATAGGTCTAATTTTTGTTACAACATTTCTCATATCGAATTTAGCATTAATACCTGTCATATTTTTACTATATTCAACTTTATATCCATTGTTTCGTCCGATACGAGTATTGATTTTAAATGTAAATCCATCAATATCTAATTCCCCACCCCAACGATTAACGAATGAATTTTCATTATCTCCAATAATAGCACTTAAAACATTTTTACGCACTAATCTTGAATTGTTTGTGATTTGAATATTAGAAGTACCACTAAAAGGATGTGCATAATTAGTATTAGATAAAATTTGATTTAAAGCTGTATTACCATTTTTTCCTTTAATATTAGTATCTTCAATAAAGTTATTGTTTAAATCAAAGAAGATTTGTTCACAGTATGCAACAATTTCTCTTGATGTTTTTTGAACAAATTTAATTCTAAATGGTTGTTCGTTAGCAACAATAATTCTATCTTGTGTAATTTCTTTCCATTTACCTGTTTCATCAATAGGATGTGTTAAATCTAAATAGTATTTATATTCATTTAAATCCCTTGTAATAACAGCACTTTTTGGGAACAATGTGCAAATACCGTTATTATTAAAAGATGTTTGGTTAAAGTCATAAACACGAATTGGTTTTGCTTTTCTATTTGTCATTCCTTTCCCTCCTATCGCCATCTATAATTTGGATTAATGATAATTCTTGTAACTCCACTACCATTCCATTTGATAGTAGTATTGCCAACTTTTAATTTTGAGAAATCACCTCTAACATGAGTATTCATATTAGCTGTTCCTTTATATGCTTCTTGCATTGCAAAGTTTAATGTAATCGAATTTTGAATATCTGTAATATTGATTTGATTAGTTCCAATATTTAAAACACAGTTACCTGTACCTTCTAATGTAATTGTTGGCTCACAAGTTGTATTTGTATTATTTTCAAAAGTATATTGTTTTGTTGTTTGAGTTGCGTCAATAGTAATTGTTTTGTTTTGAACTTCATAAGCATATGGTTGTAATTTAAAGCATACAACACAAGTATAATATTGGAACGAAACTCTTTTAAAAGTAATTGTATTTACAACTCTCGCATTATAAAATTTATCCTTATCGTTAGATAAAATTAACTTACCGCTTCCACGAAAAATATTTTTTACTTTCTGAATATCTTCTTTTTTATATAAGTTTAATTGGACTTCATAATCAATAGGTTTAAGTGCGTCTTGCGATTGAGTTAAGTATCCATCACGTCCGTCAATCTCGATAAAATCTACTTTTTCCTCCGCTGTCGGTACTTCTTGTAAATCTTCGATTAGAAAATAGTCCATCGTATTAAAATCATTGAAGATTATATAATTTTTTCTCACGATTTTACCTCCATTTCGGCATTTATTGGCTTATTTTATTCATTTTTTATTTAATTTTTT
>ERZ773218.1482-NODE-1482-length-22164-cov-14.277851_pt1 | contig 22164 bp, 19 predicted proteins | sample MGYA00580527_ERZ773218 | MGnify/ENA primary metagenome ERZ773218 (study PRJEB29015, sample SAMEA2737763) | human gut metagenome | biome: human gut; feature: human-associated habitat; material: faeces | place: China | collected 2012 ...
TGATGTGCATTGAGATCATGGGCAACAAGGCCGGCTGGCTGACGCTGTATTCCGGCATTGCAGGTGGTGCAGATATTATTCTGCTGCCGGAACAGCCCTATGATATCGACCGTGTGTGCTCTGCCGTGGAACGCCGCGCAAAGAAGGGTTCCAACTTCTCCATCATCGCTGTGGCCGAGGGTGCCATCAACTGCGAGGAAGCCGGCATGAAGCGCAAGGAATGGATGGCAAAGCGCGCCGAGGCAGGCTTTGGCACCACCGCCACCAACCGCATTGCACAGGCCGTGCAGAAAAAAACCGGCATGGAGACCCGTGTGTGCATCCCGGGCCACATGCAGCGCGGCGGCAGCCCCAGCGCCTACGACCGCGTGCTGGCCACCGAGTTCGGCAGCTATGCCGCCAAGCTGGTGGAGATCGAGCGCTACGGCGTGACCGTGGCCATGGTGAACGGCCGCGTGACCCAGAACCGTCTGGCCGACATCGCCGGCAAGACCCGCAACGTACCCGAGGGCTGCGAGCTGCTCACCGTGGCACGCCGCATGGGCGTGAGCCTGGGCTGACCTCTCCCCTCCCCCTTGCAAACGGCTGCCCCACCCTCACCGGTGGGGCAGCTTTTTCTGCCTCACGTTGACAAAAAGCAACAGCTCCACATTCTTTTATCCAATTGATGCCAAGTTGAGCCCTCCTTTTGACAGACCACGCTTTTGTATGGTACTTTAATACAATCCCTGAATTGCACGCACCTTTCAGGTCAAACGTATGAATCATCTTTTATTTTGGAGAAAATGAAGAATGAAGAACCAGACCATTCGTAAGCTGGCCGCTGCTGTGGCCATGAGCCTCGTTGTGGGTGCCTCTCTGGTGGCCTGCGGCGGCCCACCGCTGCTTCCAGCGTTACCAAGACCGGCACCGGCAAGGGCTTTGGCGGCGACATCGTTGCCACCCTGACTGTGGAAGCTGACGGCACTGTCTCCGACTGCAAGCTGGAGGGCGCAAGCGAGACCGAGAGCATCGGCGGTGCCGCTCTGGAGGAGCTGGCTAAGCAGGTTGTGGCTGCCAACAGCGCCGAGATCGACGGCGTGTCCGGTGCAACCCTCACCACCAACGGCGTGAAGGACGCTGTTTCTGCCGCTCTGGCTGGCTGATCTACATCCGCATCCTTTTAAACAGCAAAAAATCGGACAGACCCTGGTCTGTCCGATTTTTCTTTTTGGGGAAAAGGCCTTTCTCAGCGGTTGGTCACCTCATGCCGGGTAGGCGAGCCCTCGGCAAAGGCGGCGGCACTTTCCAGCACGCCACGCACCATGCTCTTTACATCCTCGTAGGTATAAAAAGCCGTGTGGTCCGTCAGGATCACGTTGGGCATGGCCCGGAAAGCTGCCAGCTCCGGGTTGGGGATCACATCCCCCATCCGATTATAATAGTACAGGCCGTTCTCATTTTCCAGCACATCCAGACCGGCTGCCCCCACCTGACCGCTTTCCAGGGCTGCCAGCAGGGCATCGCTGTCAATGAGCTTGCCCCGGGCGGTGTTGACGATGGTAACACCGGGCTTCATCTTGGCAAAGGCAGCGGCATCCAGCAGGTGGTGGTTTTCCTCGGTGGCGTTGGTGTGGAGGGTGATAACGTCGCTTTCTGCCAGCAGGGTCTCCAGGGGCACATATTCAGCGATCTTCTTTACCTCCTGGTTGGGGTACAGGTCGTAGGCCAGCAGGCTGCAGCCAAAGCCGGACAGATGCTTCAGCACCGTCTGGCCAATGCGGCCGGTGCCAATAACGCCTACGGTGCAGCTGGAAATATCCCGGCCGATCTTGCCCTTCAGGGAGTAGTCCTGCACTTCTCCACGCTTCAGGATATGGCCAGCCTTCCGCAGGCTCATCAGCATCAGCATAATAGCAAAGTTTGCCACGCCGTTGGGCGGATAGTCCACGTTGGACACCTTCATGCCCAGCTCCCGGGCCTTTTCCAGGTCCACATGGTCGTAGCCGATGGAACGGCAGCAGATGGCCTTGACCCCCAGGTCGTGGAACCGCTGGACCATAGGTGCGCTCATGTCGCAGGGGGTCAGGGAAACAGCGTCGTACCCTGCCGCCAGCTGGGCATTTTCCAGGGTGGGATAGGCCTCGGTGTAGCCGTATTCCACGCCCCATTGCTGGGCCAAGTCCTTGACGATGGCCTGCTCATCAAAGGGACGCAGGGTGTAGAAAAAAACTTTGGTACTCATATTTTTCTCCTCCGGTTTCTTTGTTCCGGTTTCTTCATTCTGCCCCATTGTAGCACGTTTTTTGCAGAGGAGCAGAGATTTCTCCATGAATTTTGTTCAAGGCTCTTGTGAGGGCGGTTCTTTTTTGTCCAGTGGCCCCAAAACGGTTGTAAAAAAGGAGAAAAAAAGGTATGATAATAGGTGGATGCCCTTTTTGGCAGCCGTTGATTTTGATAAAGGAGTGTGCCTCTTATGCGCGCTTATGAACGACTTCTGAATTATGTCCGGGTGTACACCACCTCGGATCCCGAATCCGGTACGCACCCGTCCGCCGCCCGGGAATTTGACCTGGCCCACCAGCTGGTGGAGGAGCTCAAGGCTCTGGGCGTGGAGGATGCCCGTGTGGACGAGCACTGCTACGTCTACGGCAGCCTGCCCGCCACTCCCGGCTGCGAGGACAAGCCCGCACTGGGCCTCATCGCCCACATGGACACCGCCCCCGATGCCAGCGGTGAGAACGTGAACCCCATCCTGCACGAGAACTACGACGGCAGCGACGTGACCCTGCCCGCCACCGGCATGGTGATGAAGGTTTCCGCTTTCCCCTTCCTGGCCTCTATGAAGGGCGAGACCCTGATCACCACCGACGGCACCACCCTGCTGGGTGCTGACGACAAGGCTGGTGTGGCCGAGATCATGACCGCCGTGGAGACCGTGCTGGAAAAGGGCCTGCCCCACGGCAAGCTGTGCATCGCCTTTACCCCGGACGAGGAGATCGGCGAGGGTGCCAGCCTGTTTGATATCCCGGGCTTTGGGGCTGATTTTGCCTACACTGTGGACGGCGGCGATGCCGGTTCCGTGGAATACGAGAACTTCAACGCCGCTGCTGCCACCGTGACCATCCATGGCTTCTCCGTGCACCCCGGTTCTGCCAAGGACACCATGATCAACGCTTCCAACGTGGCCATGGAGTTCCACGGCGCTCTGCCGGTCATGGCACGCCCGGAGACCACCGAGGGCCGCCAGGGCTTCTACCACCTGTGCCAGATGTACGGCGACGTGACCGAAGCCAAGCTGGGCTACATCCTGCGCGACCACGATGCAGCCAAGCTGCAGTTCAAGAAGGACAACCTGTTGGACATTGCCGCGTATCTGAACGGCAAGTACGGTGACGGCACCGTGGAAGTGGAGATCAAGGACAGCTACCGCAACATGCTGGAAAAGATCAAGCCGCATTTCCATCTGGTAGAGACCGCCCGCAAGGCCATCCGTATGGCCGGGCTGGAACCGGAAGAAGTGCCCGTGCGCGGCGGCACCGACGGCGCGACCCTGAGCTGGATGGGCCTGCCCTGCCCCAACCTGGGCACCGGCGGCTTCAACTTCCATGGCGTGTGCGAGTGCACCACTGTGGAGCGCATGGACCGCTGCACCCAAATTGTGCTGAACATCATCGGCCTGTACGCAGAGTAATTTCATCGTCTAATATAGCAAAAATGGAGGCTGTCCGGATTCGGATAGCCTCCATTTTTGCATGATTTGCAGAATGCCTCAGCCCACATTGATGTGGCCAACCGGCATGATCTTGCGCTTGTTGTCGTCCGGCTTGGCGGTCAGGCTCATGGCCAACGACACCGGGCCCACACGTCCCATAAACATCACGGCCATATACAGGAGCTTTGCCCCATCCTTCAGCCGGGCGGTCACGCCCACCGACAGACCCACCGTGCCAAAGGCCGAGCAGGACTCGAAGATGGCGTCAATGACCGACACCGCATCCGAGGTGTTGTAATACACCACCACAGCCGAGCCAAAGGCAGCCAGTGCGCCGATGACAATGATGGTCAGGGCACGGTACACCGTTTTGGACTCAATGTGGTGGTCGGCGATCACGCAGTCATCCCGGCCCTGCGCCACGCTGCGGATGGTCAGGAACAGCACCGCAAAGGTGGTCACCTTCACGCCGCCGCCCGTGGAACCGGGTGCCGCACCAATGAACTGCAGCACGCTCATCAGCAGCTTGGTGATGGGCCCGCAGGCCGCCAGATCAATGGTGTTCATGCCAGCCGTGCGGGTGGACACCGACTGGAACAAGGACGCCATGATCTTATCCCCTGCGCTGAGGTTTCCCATGCTGCCGGGGTTGTTCCACTCCAGCAGACCGATGAGGGCTGCACCCCCTACCCACAGCAGCACCGAAAAGATCAGCACCACCCGAGCGTGGAGGGACAACTTGCGCTTTTTGGGGTACTGGATCAGCTCCACCCACACCATAAAGCCCAGGCCGCCTGCAATGATCATAAACATGACCACGGCCTGGACATAGTAGTTGTGGACATAGGGCACCAGGGAGGAATAGGCCCCAAACTGACCAAACAGGTCAAAGCCTGCATTGCAGAAGGCCGAAATGGCGGTAAAGATGCTGATCCAGATGCCCTGGAGCCCAAATTGGGGCACAAAGGCAAACAGCAGCAGCAGGATGCCGATGCCCTCAAACAGGGCGGCCAGACCCACCACGATGCGCAGCACGTCCTTGGCCTGCGCGTAGCCATCAGCCGACACGCTCTCGCCCAGCACTCGCAGGTCCCGGAAACCCATGCGCCGCCGCATGGCCAGCGCAAAAAAGCTGGTCAGGGTCACCAGACCCAGGCCTCCCACCTGGATCAGGACCAGGATCACCGCCTGCCCGAACACCGTGAACTGGGTCCAGGTGTCCCGCACGACCAGACCGGTCACACAGGTGGCGCTGGTGGCCGTGAACATGGCGTCGATCACCCGCATCCGCCCGTAGCGGCTGGCAATGGGCAGCGACAACAGCAGCGTACCCAGTGCGATCACGATCACAAAACTGACGCAGATGATCTGGGTAGGGCTGTACCCCCGCGGTTTGTTCCGGTTCTTTGCAGGATGATGCCGGAATGGGTTCTTGAATGACTTTTTCATACGTTCCTCCGCAGGCAGCACACACCTGCACTGCCGCTTTCGTTTTCTTCCTTATAGCATACACCATTTTCCTCGTCGGTTCAACTTGATTTTATGCGCACGATGCGGTATTATAGATAGGCGGTGCGCCTTGTGTGCATCGGTCTGTGTCTCGGTAGCTCAGTTGGATAGAGCGTCCCCCTCCTAAGGTTGTGCTCTACCAGCTGCCTTACGGGGAAAAGTGATCGTTGCCAGTCTCAATTTAATATAAGTCTCTGTAGCTCAGCAGGATAGAGCGTTCGCCTCCTAAGCGAAAGGCCGTGGGTTCGAATCCCGCCAGGGACGCCAGCAAACACGCCGAAAACCTTTGATTTATCAGGGTTTTCGGCTTTTCTTATTTCTGCGGCTTTTGTGGCTTTTTTGCAAAAAACCTTGGTTTGCTAACATTTGCTAACGAGATTTGGCCTTTTGCTAAGAAAGGCGGTAAGTCAGAGGTTCGATTTTTACCAAAGGAACTTGCAAACATTTGTTAGCAGAAATTAGAGGAAGTTGCAAACAAAATCGCGAATTTGCTAACATCGCTCAAAAATGCTTTCAGAACCTTGCTAACAAAAAAAGTGTTTGGTCACTGTGCAAAGTGGTTCAAACGAAGAAAACCTCTCACAAAGTGAGAGGCGTTCTTCTGAGGGAGGGACTTTATAAAGCTTTTGCCAGCTGCTTGAGCAGTGCGGCAGTTTCGGGATTTTTAAGCAGTTCCAGTATCTTCGCTGCATCACTTTCATCACTTTCAGTGACGGCAGTATCCGCAGTTTTAGGCTCTGTATCTTCAACAGGGTCAGGAGTCTTAGAGGAATAAAAAGCTTCCTCCAATCGCTGAGCGTTTATGCACCGATCCTCGTCGATGATGTGAGAATAGACATCCGCAACCATTTTAACCTGAGCATGACCAGAGTCACCCTGGACTGATTTCATATCGCCGCCATTGAGTTTCAGCTTGTAGGTGATGCTGGAGTGGCGAAGAGAATGGAACACAACATGAGGCAGTCCGTTTTCTTTGATAAGTTTATTGAAAGCACGGTTAATCACCTGACTTTCCATCGGACGGCCATTGCTGGAGCAAAAGACCAGGTTATTGTCGATGTATTCATCTCCAAACAGATCCATCAGCTCATCAATTTCTTTTTTTCTCTCTACCAGCATATAGGCAACTGTTTTCGGCAGGTACACGCGGCGAATACTGGTTTTGGTTTTAGGCTCTTTCAGGACCAGAGCAGTATGGGTACTGGCTATGCAAGGTGGAAACTTCTTAATAACACCTTTGTCGCTCAAATCGTCCAATGCACCTCGTGTAACCCGTTGCAGCTCTTTGTTGACGAATATATAAGCTGAACCATTTTCTATGCTCTGTGGTGCAATATCAATGCAGTCCCAGGTAAGGCCCAGCATTTCGCCAATGCGTAAAGAGCAGGAGAACGCCAGATTTAAGGCAAGGGAGAGGATAGGATCATCACAGACTTCCATAGCCTTGCTCAGCGTTTCGGCAGTCCATATATCCCGTTCTTTATGTTCTTCTTTGGGAAGTGTCGCATTCAGGACAGGGTTACGGCTGATTAGTTCCCAACGCACCGCCTGATTAAAGGCACTGCGAAGTAGCTTGTGAATTTCTCTTACTGTATGCGGGGTCAGATATTCGCTTGTGGGTTTGCGGTTGTTGACGCTTACCGTTTTCACAGAGAGCAGATCACGGTAATACTTATCCATCATCCTTGGAGTGATGTCGGATAGTAACATATCTCCGATAATAGGAGTTATGTAGTTTCTCGCCAGACCACGGCGGCTTTCATATGTTGACATTGCCCAGGTATTTACACCATAGATGGACATATATTCATCGAGCAGATCGTTCAGGGTCTTTGCCGTAGGAATAAAGAAGGTTCCAGAGTCCTGCTCATACTCAATTTGCTTTTTTCGTTTTTTTGCTTCTGCATTTGTGCTGAAGGTTTCCCAACGCTGTCTGCGTTTTCCGTTTTCATCTGTGTAATCATACACCACAGAATATTTGCTTTTACGCTTCACGATAGATGCCATTTTCATTGCTCCTTTCTGAGATTTTCACATAATGAGTTTGCTTTTGATACCAGGCTTCAAAACTGCTGGTAATGATACGAATTCTTCGATCAATCAAGGTCGTCTCAAAATAGCCCCTTTTAACAAGGTCATAAGCTGTGCCAGATTTCAGCCCCAAAAGATCCGCCATTTCCGGAACTGACATCGTAGTATGCCTCCATTTCTCTCCGGGCGGTGTACCATCCACTTTTTTATAGTGGAACTGGCCGGCATACCAATCTTCAAAGCTATCCAGCATAACTCTCATTCGTCCGGCCACTTGAATTGTTTTGAAATAGTTCTTTTTAACCAACCAGTAGGATTCTACTTTACCAAGCCCAAGCATTTTGCCCATCTCTGGTACAGACATACTGGTCTTTACTCTTTGTTTTTGCATGGCTTTTGCCTCCTCTATAAAGTTTTTCTTGCTATGGCCTCATTGTAAGAGAAAGCAGAAAAAAAGTTAAGGATGTCGATTTGGAGATCGGCATCCTTGACAAATCATTCATCTGCGTGATCCAGCCAGTCATCAAAGCTCTTTTTGGAAATGCGGATATGACCGCCGACTCTGACGCTGTGGAATACACCCTGTTTTACCAGATTATATGCTGTGGGACGACTGATACCCAGAATGTCCTGAATCTCATCGACCGTATAGGTTCTTTTGTCATAGCTGACAGGATTTTGTTCATTAAAGCGGTTCAATTCCGCAATTCTTGCTTCAAACATAAAAACGCCTCCTTTATCCGGTAAGTGGCCTTACGGAGCCTCCATTTCCTCCGGAATATGAATATCTAAACTAACTTGCAGAGCATCATCAATCGCTCTCATTTCTTCGCGAGATACGCGCCCAATGTACGATAAAACACGCCTTTTATCAATCGTTTTAATTTGCTCCAGCAGAACAACAGATTTCAGTCCAAGCTCTGGAACGCTCTCCAGTGCATAGTGTGTGGGCAGCTCCTTTTTCTTAATCCATTTACTGGTGAGCGGAGCTACGATCAAAGTGGGGCAGAAAAAATTCCCCACATTGTTTTGAAGAACCAGGACAGGACGGGTGCCGCCTTGCTCTGATCCAAAATAAGGGTTCAAATTGGCATAATATAAATCCCCACGCTTATAAATCCAATCTTCTTTCATGTTCATCCTCCTATGTTTTGAGATTTGATTATGTAAGAAGGAGGCTCTGCAAATTACAGAGTCTCCTTCAATTTAGCGCCTGTTTTATCCCTTACTTGTCCACGACACCCCAGGGACTTGGGTAATCATTAAGCCGCAGATGGCTGGCCTGCTTCTCAGGAATTTCACCTCCACTTCGTTTGGTCTTACCCATGGCCTGCGACGGTTGTTATCACGCTCGGACTATGGCTGTAAGAGAGCTTTCCTCCTTGTTATGCCATGACCGGACGCCATCCGATGTATTCCAGCCTGATATATTTCTGATAAACCGAAAACTCATCTATACAGCAAAAATGGGTTGGCCTGTTATGCGAGTGGCAGCTCTCAGAAAATATACCGCTGATGTAGCGGCTATTACGCCCAAAGAGGATCAAACTTAATGATTCGTATATGAGGTTGTCAAGGTGCAAGTGAAAGGATTTCCCTCTCACTTGCTACTGCCACTTTTTTAGAAAATCGCAACCAACTTTTTTATTTTTTCTTCAATTTTTTTCAATCGCTTATCTGCGGCTTGCCGAGTAATACCATATCGTTGGGCTAAACAAGTTGCATTTGGTATTTTCATTTCATAATAGGACAATATAAAATCTCGTTCTGCTGGACTCAGTTTCAATAGAGCTTGGTGTAAATCCTCAAGAAGTAAATTCTGAATAGCTTGTTCCGCAGTATCAACAGATTCATCCACAAACAAATCTGTATCCTGATAACCTTCCTCTGTGCCGCCACGATCTCCCACATGAGAAGCCGGGAATATAGAGCGACTTTTCTCATGTTCCTGGAGATAGCGGCTGTGGCGGTCCTCCTGTTGGTATTTTTCAAAATCTTTGCGAGAACATTCCATGATAATGCGGTCATCTTCATCACGGAACATTTTGACTGTTTCAACAAAAAAGCGCCCAGTAAAGCAACCATTGCGGCGTGCCTTACTGAACGCTGAAAAACTGATTTCCTCCCATTCCTGTGGGCTGTTATTTTTCCAAATGAATACTCTCGTCATATCCTTTCCTCCGTTCAAATTCTTGGTAGTCAGCGAATTTGAACGGTGTCATGGATATTTTGCTATGTACGCCTCCCAGCGCATACCGGCCTCCTAATACCGGGCAAAGAAAAAGGCCGGAAGTGTTTTCACCTCCAGCCATGTTCCTGCCGCCATATTGCAGCAGGAATGAAAAAAGCCCGGTTAATGCCGGGCCTTATGTAGAAAAGTATTCAATTTAGCGCATTCCTGCCACTATAACAAGTATAGCAGGTCGGAAGTCGGAAGGGAGTAGGGATTAGGTCGGGGATTTGTCGGGATTTAGTCGGGATTTAGTCGGGATTTAGTCGGGGCAGCTCCTCCAGGACTTCTGGAATAGAATATCCAAACAAGCAAACAGAAAATAAATAGATGGCTTCTCGTTTTCGGTCATAAAAGACACTGCGCTCTATATTTAGTTCTTCCAGCAATTCTTTCTCTGTACTGTTGAACCGATAGATAAATTGCTTAGTCAAAATTTCATAGTAAAGTTCTCCTCGATCCGGATACCGTTTCAGACGAAGGAGTGCACGGTCAATAATATTGACCAACATTTGATTTTGAACAAGGCAGCAAACTTTTTCTTCAAAGGCTTGCAGTTCAATATCTGGTGCAAAATTTTCAAGATAGCAGAGGCCAGACTCTATATCTTGTTCTCCCATAATCCAAGCAGTTTCTTGTAATTCTTCTGCCCGTTCACTCAGAACCCAGACTACATCACGGTAAATCTTTAGAATCAGCTTACTTCTATGAAACGCAGCGTCGCTGTTAAGCCCCAAAGCTGTTAGCCTGCTGTTACATTTTTGGATTGTTGTGCTTTCTTTTCTCATAGAACATCCCTCCTTGTTCGCAATATTGCGAACATATTAGGTACAAAATAGCATAGCAGAGGAGCGTGAGAGAGGGCAGTGCCTCTCTCTATTCCCCCATTTGGTTATATCAGGTTTCTGGATTTTAGACGAATCTGCATTGCTTGCTTGGAAACCTCAAAAATATTTGCCATTTCAGCAATGAGCTGTTCATCTGTCCGGCCTATTCTAAGCCGGTAAAAACATTTTTTGATCTGCGGTAAAGGCATTAGCAGAGCAGAGGCCAGAGTATCCGCCTGACGCTCAATTATGCCATGACTTTCGTCGGAAGAAACATTTCCGTTATAAGCAGCAACATCTCCAGTACCAGAGTACAACTTCTTATGTAGTACCCAATGAGCCAGCTCATGGGCACAGGTAAAACGGAGCCGCCCTAATTTTGATGGATCACAAAGCCGTTCATCAATTAAGATTGTACCAGCTCTTACTGCAATCATTCGATACTGTCTCTGTATCTGGTCATATAAAACAACGGCACCATCATCGAAAATTGTTTCCCCTAATATCTTGGGGTTTTTTCTTAGTGTATGAAACTCCAGGATTAGATCAAACTTTGTCTCGATAATGGTTTCGATTGGCACAGAACATGGTTGCCCGGATAGCAGAGAGGGATCATATTCCATCAGGATTTTTCGCCCTACCGCCTCGATTGCTTCTGTACGGATTTGTGGAATTGACAAAGCTATCCCCCCTATCGTTTACGCTCCTTTAGCATTTTCATAAATGTCTGCCATTCTTCATCGGTAGCATCTACTTCTTTTGCCACACGCAAGGCTGCCCGAACAATATCTTTTTCCATGATATAGTCTGGCAAATCAGAAGATACTGTATTGCGTGATTTTGCAGCCAGATCCAAAAGCAACTCATGTTCTGATTTATCCAAATTCAGAAAGGCAGAGATGCGTTCCACAAAATCTCCATTGGGTGCAGGACGGCGGCTTTGCTCAATATCACACAGATAACCGTAAGCAATATTCAAATGCTTGGCTGTATCGCGTAAATTGAATTTGTGCGCCTTGCGTTTCTCGGCTATAAATGATCCAAAAGTTATATTGCCCACAGCATTCACCTCTCATTTGTTCGACGAACTGCGAACATCTTGCTTATATTGTATATCGAACATCTGTTCACTTCAAGGATAAAAATTTCATTTGAAAAGAGGTGTTAAAAATCAATAACACCTCTTTTGCGCTATATAAATTCCTGAGCGATTTGCTGCATTTCCGTAATGCACTCTTTGGGAGAGAGAATTTTTATTTTCCCTTTGAATTTGAATATCCAGCCATAAAAAGTTCCACTAGGGTTCACTTCAATTTTGGCTGTGAAGTGTGTATCATCATACCTATCAACAGCAGCATCTTCTCCATAATGATCTATGATTACTCTCATCAATTCGTTTTCACATAGAAGGGTTACTTCCTTCGATGACTCCGATGTAAACATATCAACCATTTTATTTGTATAGGAGGCTACATCAAATCCCTCTATCGGCATAAAGTAAGTTTCCAGATTTTCTACACTTGTTAGCCGATCTACACGGAAGTGAGCAATTTTCTGATGCTTCAGAGAAAATCCAATCAAATAGTAATGGTCATTTTTCCATTCAAGCGCATAAGGATTTACGACATAATAATATCCATCATGCTTTAAGATTTTCTTTTTTTCTTGAGTATATTCATAGTATTGGAACCGAATTTGCTGATGGTTTCCAATCGCTGTTTGGATATTGTCAATGATGTAGTAAACCTTTTCATTATGCGGTTTGACACGGCTGGATAAAGCAGCAAATTTTTGAAGCTGCTTTGCCTGATGTAGACTGGTCAGACGGCATAATTTCTGCACCAGCTCCTCAGACTTCTTGGCAGAAATGATCTTCGAGGATGCTACTGCGTCTGTCAGCATTTTCAGTTCTGGATACTCAAACAGGCGGTTTCCCATAAAATATTGGTTTTGGGTACTCTTAACCACCACAATATCAATCCCCGCATCGATCAGCGCATTGGTATCTGCGTAAACAGTCTGCCGCACTGCCTGAATTCCTTTTCCATTCAGATGGGCAATGATGTCAGATACTGTGGCGGGATGGTTTTCATCGGTCCGCTCATAGAGAAACCGGAGTAATTCCAGTATCCGCATATTTGTTGAATTCTGCATACTTCACCTCCTCGATTCTTAAAATGGCCTATTTTGTATGGTGTCCAGCCCCAAAGACCAGAAGCAGGGCGACAGCACAGAGAAGCAGGCCGATCCAATTTCGATCTATAATCAGCTTGATCACCGCCACAAGCAGAAGTCCGCCTACCAGGAGCACAACGCCATTCATTCAGCGTCCTCCCGAAGCATAGTTTCCCATGTTGATGTCCAGCACCCCTCTGGGCGGCTGGATCAAGGCATCTTCATATTGGCACTTCCACTGGATCTCCCGGCACATCTGGCCATCCGCCACGCCGTCTATGGTTTCCCCATCCTCAATGGGGTTATCATGCTCCAGAATATAGGACGTTGCATTATAGGCGTGGTTTACCACCCAGTTGGGGTCCATGCCGTGGAAGTGGTACTGGAGATCCGGCAAAAACAGGGTGCTCATGCCCACCGTGTCGATGAGCATATCCTCCGTGCCCTCGATGTTGAAGAAACGGACATTGACGCCAAAGCGGATGAAACGATCCGCGCCTTCGATTTGGTGCGAACGCACATCCGCCGCCAGCAGGAGCTTGCCGCAGTTCGTGCCTCGGGGCGCTTTGAAGGGAAAACGGGTGAGATTTTCCGCTTTTCTGTTCTTTCAGAGGGCGTGCTGACCCAAATTTTCCTGCTGGGTCTGGGGAAAGACTGGAGCCTGGAGCAGGTGCTGGAGAGCTGTGCCAAGGTGTATCGTCAGTGTCAGGAGCTGGATCTGCGTGCGGTGTGTACCGATCTGCGGGGCGTGTGCCCGCAGTTCACGCCGGCGCTCTTCCAAAAGGCGGCAGAGGCTGCCGCTCTTACCGGCTACCGGTTTGACAAGTACAAGACGACCCCTACGGCGCCGGGGATCGAAACGGCTGCGTTTCTCTGCGAGATGCCGGAGCGCTACGAGGCCGCCTTGGTAGAGGCGGAGGTGTCTGCTGAGGCCACCTGCATCGCACGGGATCTGATCAATGAGCCCCCCACGGTGCTTACCCCCGCCAAGCTGGCGCAGGCGGCGCAGGAACTTTTTAAGGAGACGCCCGTGAAGGTGACCGTTTACGGCAGAGATGAGGTGGAGCGCATCGGGCTCACCGCTTTTCTGGAGGTCGGGAAGGGCTCGATTTACGAGCCTAAGCTCATTGTCATGGAGTATACCGGCGCGCAGGATGCGGAGAGCCGCCTGGGGTTGATCGGCAAGGGCCTTACCTACGACAGCGGCGGATACTCCCTCCAGTCGTCTGAGTTTATGGAAACCATGCAGCATGATATGAGCGGCGCAGCCGCCGTGATGGGCGCCCTGTGGGCGGCGCAGAAGCGGGGCCTTCGGATCAATATTACCGGTGTGGTGGCGGCTTGCGAGAATAAGCTCTCCGCCACGGCCTATGTGCCGGGCGATGTGATCCGCTCCATGTCCGGGCGGTATATCGAGGTGAACAACACCGATGCCGAGGGCCGTATCACGCTGGCCGACGCCGTGACGTATGCCAAGCAGTGCTGCGGCGTGGATCGCATCGTGGATATTGCCACACTCACCGACGGTATTCAGACGGCGCTGGGAAATCGCCGCTGCGGAGCCTTTAGCAATAACCGGGCCCTGACCGCACAGGTGGAGAAGGGCGCCGCCGCCGCCTGTGAGCGGATGTGGGAGCTGCCCTGTGACGAGAATCTCCGCCGGGTGCTGGACTCCCGTGTGGCCCATCTGAAAAACAGTGCGATGGGCTCCAGCGTGGGTGGATATGCCACGGTGGGCGCCATGTTCGTTAAGGAGTTTGTCGAGGAGACGCCTTGGATCCACTTGGATATCGGCGGTACCGCTTGGACCACCGAATGTGAGGGGATCTATACAAAGGGCGGCATCGGATTTGGCACGCGGATGCTTTATGAGACGTTCAAGGTGATGGAAAAGGAGGGGACGCAGGTATGAAGAAGCTGGCATTGACGGATTTTGCCAAGTATCGGTATCCTTCTGCCCTGGAGCTGTCTCCGGACGGCAGATATCTGACCTTTGCACTCAAGGAGGTCGACAGGGAAGGGGACGGCTACCGGTGGAATCTGTGGCTGTATGATCTGGAGAGCAGAGAGAGCCGGCAGATCACCCAAGGAGATGACCAGCGGAAGGCGGTTTGGGAGGATAACACCCATATTCTCTATAAAACCACAGAGCTGGACGAAGCTATGCGGGCACGGGGCTTTGAGGAAGAGTGGACGGTGTATCACCGCCTGAATGTATGTACAGGCGAAGAGTGCGAGGCATTCCGTCTCCCCATGTCCGTATCCGGGCTCTGGAAAATGGACGAGGGCCGTTATGTTTTCACGGGCGAGACCCATTTGGACCGGCCGAATCTTCTGGAACTGACGGGAGAGGCGCTGGAGAAGGAGCTCGTTCGCCGTCAGCAGACCAAGGGCTATAAGGTTTTGACGGAATTACCCCTGTGTGAGAACGGGGTTGGGATGTTTAATCAGACCAGAATTACGCTGTTTCTCTATCTGGAGGCTACCGGAGAATATCGCCGGATCACGCCGGAGGACTATGATGTGAATCATGTGAATGTCCGGCCCGGTCAGGTACTCTTCACTGCGTTCCCCTTCCGGGATATAAAGCCGGTCACCGAGGGAATGTATCGCTGGGATGCGGAGCGGAACGAGACGGAGACGCTGATCACGCCCGACAAATACAGCATCGACTATGTGGGGCATTTAGGCCGGAAGGCGCTCTGCCTGGGACTGGTCATGCGGGACTATGGCGTGTACGAGCACCCCACATTCTTTGTGGTGGACGAAAATGGCGAGGAAAATCTGGGCCGCTATGACCGCCGGGTCAACTCCGAGGTGGTCACCGACTGCTTCTCCGGCTCCGTCACGGGACAGAGAATGGTGGGCGAGACGCTGTATTTCCTCAACACGGACGGCGTGGGCTCCGGCTTGTGTGTGTGGACGCGGGAAACCGGTGTACAGACGCTCTTCGGCGGCGACGACTATCTCATTGATTTCGATACTAAGGACGGAAAGAGGTTCCTCTTTTCTGCGGCTGTGGGTCTGAAGCTTCCTGAGGTGTACCTTTGGGATGGCGGCCAGCTGGAGCAGCTGACGGATTTCAACGGAGCTGCACTGGAGGGCGTGACCATTTCCGTGCCGGAGCGGCTTACCTTTACCAACACGGACGGCGTGGATATCGACGGCTTCGTGATGAAGCCGGTGGGCTACGAGCCGGGCAAGCGGTATCCGGGCATCCTTCATATTCACGGTGGGCCGAAGATGGTATTTGGCCCGGGCTTCCACCATGAGATGCAGCTTTGGGCGGCCTCCGGCTTTTTCGTATGCTACTGCAACCCAAGAGGAAGCTGCGGCAAGGGAAATGCCTTTGCCGATCTTCAGGGCAAGTACGGAGAGGTAGACTTCCAGGATCTGATGGAGTTCACGGATGAGGTTCTGCGGAGGTATCCCGAAATCGACGCAGATCGAATGGGCGTTGCCGGCGGTTCCTATGGCGGCTTTATGACCAACTGGGTCATCGGTCACACGGATCGTTTCCGCTGTGCCGTGTCCCAGCGAAGCATTGCCAACTATGTGGGGGATTATCTCCTCTCGGATATCGGCTACTATTATGTGCCTGACCAGCAGCTTGGCACCATTTGGGAGCATCCGGAGCGCTTGTGGAAGGCGTCGCCCCTCACCTATGCCGACCGTGTTAAGACGCCCACACTCTTTATTCACGCAGATAAGGATTACCGCTGCACGCTGGCCAACGGTCTGGAAATGTTTGCGGCACTCAAGCTCCATGGCGTGGAGAGCAAGCTGTGCATGTTCTACGGCGAGAACCACGGCCTGAGCCGAGAGGGAAAGCCCTCCAACCGCATCAGCCGACTCAGCGAGATCCTGCAATGGATGGAGGAGCACCTGAAGGAAGAATAAGGGGGAGCCAACCGGCGGCTTCTGGCAGAGTGTGTGCCGGAGCATTTGCCGCACTTAAACCTATATCCCTTGGAGGCTGTCTTTTTTACATGGCGATTTCAGCGGACAGCGGCCACAGCACCGCATCATACAGGTATCGCGGAAGCATTACGCCGAGAGCCCACCTTCTTGAGAAGGTGGGCTCTCGCTGTAAGCACACGAAATGAGACGCTTTATTTCTTGTCAAACAGGATGAACAGCAGGCTGGACAGGCACAGCAGGAAGGGATAGAACAGCAGGGAGATGATGTCAAAGGCACTGATGGCGTAGCCGAGGGTTGCGCAGGTGGAAATGGCCGCCAGCATCTGGGCACCGTAGGGGATGATGCTCTGAAAGATGCAGGAGAAGGTGTCCAGCAGGGAGGCGGAGCGCTTGGGGCTGATGCCGTATCGTGCCAACATTCAGCAGGAAATCAGGTTCATCCTCTCAACTCCTCTCTTGTTTTTCTTATCCTACCACACGCACCGCAAAAAAGCAGCCCCGTCCTCTCCCTGCGGCCCTATCAGCTTTCTGGCGGACAGCGAAGAAGAACAGCACAATTACCAAAATGCGGGAGAAGGTGCAATTACCTTCTCCCGCAATGTTTGCGGTTTAAAAAGAACCTGATACAAGGCTTTCTATGAGCCTCTTTTTCGCTGCGGCAGACGGACTTTTTGTGCTTGCAGCGTGAATTTCCAAAAAAACGGTTGAAAAATTGATAAGAATATGTCATACTAAAACTATACACTTGCGGGGGAAGGAGTTTTGTACCGTTTGTGCCGCAAAATAATTGCAGAAGGAGAACTTGATAACGGCAATGGACAAGCGGATGTTCATGCAAAAGTTAGACGATTGCCCAATTATGATTTTCGATTCATCGGACGATTGCAATTACAACGGAACACAAAACAAGGAATAGAAAGGGGAATGTTTTATGCGAAAATTGTTGTTAAGTGTCTTACTCTGCGCTGCGTTGGTGATGGGGTTACTGCCTACTGCCGCTTTTCCGATGGAGTTGGGTAATACCTCTGAGGCGGTGGAAGAGGCTCCGACTTCCGCATTGGAGGAACAAACCGTCAACGAGGAGTTGTTGTCCGAATATGGAGAACAGAAAAATGCGCCGAAGGCAGCGAATCCGGCAGCACAGAATGATGCTGCGGAGATCTATGTCAGCAGCACCGGTAACGACGAACAGAATACCGGCACAAAAGATTTCCCCTTCGCCACGCTGGCTAAGGCGGTCGATGCTGCGGCTGATGGTACAACGATCTATGTCATGAGCGATCTGACCATGGATTAGTGTGCTCGTTTTTACGATAAGAGTCTTAAAATCACCAGTGGAGAAGGTGGTCCTTACACTATTACACGCAGCGCTGATTTTAAGCAGCAAAGTGACACAGCCCGCAGCTGGTATAATCCCGCCATGATCGAGGTTCAGTCTTCATCGGCGAGTTCTGTCGGCCTGACTCTTTCCGACATCGTTCTGGACGATGCAGGGATGCACGAGGGTACTGTATTCGCACAGGCTGTCAGCGGTGACGGCAACGGGGATAATACGGTTTATGTGCAGGACGCTATCATTGCCTCCAACGCCACTGCGCCCTGCACCGTGACGCTGGGTAAGGATGCTGTGCTGCGCAACTTTGGCGGCATGTCCGCTGTGCGCGCCACCGACCAGGCAAAAATCGTCATGGAAAGCGGCAGTGTGATAGAGGATACCCTGACTGGTTATACGAGAACAAAAGGCTCTGGGGCAGACTCAGTCGGTCCGGCAGGTGCGATCTGGCTTCAGGGCGGTACACTCGTGATGGAGGAAGGCTCGAAGATCCGGAATATGGACGGTCGTGGAGTTTATGCAGACGGCGGGAAGGTTGAGATCGGCGGCGCCATCAGCAGCATTGCCGCAAACAAGAGTGCAATGTGGCAGGCGAATAGCGGCATCGTAATTCATCTGCGCAATAACGCAGAGGGAACGCTGACCTCCACCGCGCTGATTGAGAAAATCTCCAGCGGCAGCATAATCTACTGTGCGGGTGGTGCCAAATCCTTCAAAATGGAAAACGGCTCCAAAATCACGGATTGCCCCAAGCTGAACGGCAATGTCATCTATGCAAAAAACTGCACCGTCGTGATTGACGGTGAAATCAGCAATGTGTATGCCACAGGCAACCATATCCTGCAAACCGACGGCGGCACAGCGGTGATAATTGGAGAAAACGGAAGGATCCTCAACAATCACGCATACTATGGCGCAGTTTATATCAATGGTACGGATGAGCACTTAGACATTTACGGGAAAATCAACGGTAATATTTGTGCGAATCGTGGCGGCGGTGTGGTGCTGTCCAATAATGGCGGAAACCACAATGCAACCATGTATGAAGGCGCTGAGATCTGCAACAACAAAGCCGAGCAAACAGGCGGCGGAGCCATGATCTCCAAAGGCGTATTCACAATGAACGGCGGTACAATCTCCGGCAACATTTCCGGTACAAACAGTGCAAAAGGCGCAGCTGACCGGATCGGCGGCGGCGTATTTGTCCGCAGAGGCGGCCAGTTCATTATGAATGGCGGCGCAATCGAGAACAACGCCACAACAGCCTTTGGCGGCGGTGTCTGCTTTGATGCCAGTGATTATGGCGGCACGGTGCCGAAGATCGAGCTGAATGCCGGTACCATCAGAAACAATCGCATGCAGGTCACCGTCGGTGACGAATATCAGATCACAGGCGGCATATCAAATGATTTGGCTGTCACCGGTAAAGACTATGGAAAGTGCGATCGTTACCTCTATATCTCCCGTGAGGCAGCTGTTGGAGATAAGGCAGTTTATTTCCAGACTGGCAGTAAGACCGTAACCCCGGATGACAGCAGCCTTGACATCAGGCTGGGGAACACCAGTGCTGCAAATGTGGCCGCTCTAACCGATGCTTCAAAGAGCATGGGATGGAATGATCCGTTGACGACCCTCTGGGTTCAGCGTGATGGCGCAGCTGAACTGACAATAGGCGGCCTGACAGTGAACGCTCTGCCGGTTTATGTGCTGTCCTTGCCGGTGGATGAAACCGGAAAGGTTCTCGATGCTTCGGAGGTGCAGGTTTATGAAGCTCAGAAGACGGACACAGGAGATGATATAGACATCACGCTTCCGGATGTGTCTGGAAACGGCCATGCTGTAGCCATCGTTCAACCCTCGCAGAACCACGGCACACTGGTCATAAATGGACCTGAAACCATCGAGAGAAATAAAACCGGTGCAGACTATCCCGTGACATATACTGTAACGTATGATATGTCTGAAAGCATGGAAAGCATTATTGAACAATCGGGCGGTGAGGCTGAATATGTTCTTACTATTGATCAGGATGTCCGCCTTACAGGAAATCCCGGCAGTTTCAATGGGGAAAGCATCCAGGTGACATATAGTCTGCCCCACTCCGAGTTCAAGGCAGGAGACTTCCTGCTTGCCTCTGCAAAGCTGAGAATCACTGTTGGACAGCACGACTATATCATTCCCTCTAATGTGACGAAAACGCAGAAGATCGAGACGACCTATAGTCTGACAACACAAGTGAATGGCGGGCATGGAACGATTTCTGCAAGTAAAGCAGGGCTGGCGGCCGGATCGCATGAAACGGTTGTTTTTACTCCCGATAGCGGCTATGAAATTGACACTGTTACGGTGAATGGTGTTAAAGCAGAGGTTCTCTCCAATACGCTGGAAGTTATCATGGACGCCGACAAGACCGTTATTGTAGCATACAAGAGTATTCCGCATACCCATAGCTATGGAGCAGATTGGAAGTCAGACGCAGATAACCATTGGCATGAATGCCCCTGCGGTGACAGGAAGGACACGGCGGCGCATAGCTTCAAGTGGGTGATCGATAAGGAAGCCACCGCAACCACGAGAGGCTCCAAGCACGAGGAATGCACCGTCTGTGGCTATAAGAAGGCCGCTGTTGAAATTCCCGCAACGGGTTCTGCGGCGAAGCCGAGCGACCAGCCCGACAAGTCCGGAAATACTACCTCGCCAAAAACCGGTGACAGCAGCAATCTCGTTTTGTGGAGCGCACTTCTGTTCATCAGCGGCGGTGCTGTTATCGGCACAACGGTTGTAAGCCGAAAGAAAAAGTACAAAAGATAATAAAGCGAATAGGTCTCAAGGCGGCTATCGGAAACGGTAGCCGCCTTTACATTTTTTTGTTACTGTATCCATGATGCCTTGTCTATTGCATTGGATCTCCTTCCTTTGATGATTTTTCACTGAAAGGTTATCGTTGCGCCAAGATACTCGCCGTGGTATAATAAAAGTGAAAGAAATTTGATCACATGAATCAAATTGCCACTTTGGGAAGCGATGCAGCCTTCAGCATCTTTTCCTACGGAGATCGGGTCATTCGCTTCAAAGCACCGTATTCATTAGAGCGATATACCGCCGTTAAGGAATGGGACAATGGGTATCTTGTGGTCATGGCCAAGTACCGCCCCAACCCGCCTCCCGAGGAGGAATACATTGGCCTCCTCCCGATATTAAACGGTCTGTATATCAAACGCCCAGGAGTTTTTGAAGCCGATCAAGGAGGTCGCGATTGCAAATGGTTGCTATTAAGCAGGTCGCCGATGATGCGGATGTTATCATCTTATAAATACCTACATATATAGATATTCTAAGGAGGTGCGGAGCTGTGACTTTACACCAGCTGCAATACTTCGCGGAGATTGTGCGTCAGCGCAGCTTCACCCGGGCTGCCCGGCAGCTTCATATCAGCCAGCCCGCACTGAGCAAAAGCGTGCGCCTGCTGGAGCAGGAATTTGAAGCCGAATTCATCGACCGAAACGCCAAGGACTTTGCGCTCACCGACAGCGGGGCCTTGTTTTACGAGTACGCGCAAAAGCTGCTGGCTTTTACAGACGCCCAAACCCGGGAGATCCGACAGCGCATTCAAAGCGCCGCCGACACCCTGCACATCGGAATTCCTCCCACCTCCGGCTCCATTTACTATCACACCCTCATCAGCCAGTTTCAGGCGACCTACCCGGATATTGTTCTGCAGATCACGGAGGTACCATCCCGGCGCATCCTCTCCCTTCTGGATGAAGGACAGTTGGACCTGGGTGTGGTACTGGAGCCCATATCCCGGGAAGCGTATGTGACCCGGCCGGTGGTGCGGTCGGAGATCGTGGCGGTGGTCTCCCGGGATCACCCGCTGGCTGGCTGCGGAACGATCAGCCTGTCCCGGCTGCGGGATGAGCCTCTACTGATGATCTCGCAGGACTTCATGTTCAGCGGCGTGGTGGAGGGCCTGTGCCGTCAGGCGGGCTTTGCGCCCCAAGTGGCCTTTGAAAGCTCCCAGTGGGATCTGCTCTATGAGATGGCTCTGGATGGCCGGGGCGTAGCTTTCTTCCCAAAAGCGCTTATGGACAAGCATCCCCGGTCAGAGGCCGTATGCTTGCATCTGCAGGACCCTACCGCCCCCTGGATACTGTCTGTGGCGTATCGAAAGGAGCGGTTTCTATCGACCCCTATGCAGCTCTTTTTGGAGCTATGCAAACCATGAGCTCAGAAAACGGTCTCGGTATCGAGACCGTTTTTTTTGCTTCATAAATTCAAGTTATAGGTAATAAATAACGGGTATTTTACAGGCGAAGCAAAACCGGGTATTCTAAAAAGGACAAAACCCGATAAATTCTGCCAAGCAGGGAAAGGATCGCTTATGAACAGATATCAGGAAGAATATAACCGCAAAAAAATGTCCGCCCGGCAGGTGCTGGAGAAC
>ERZ773218.1485-NODE-1485-length-22124-cov-4.448140_pt1 | contig 22124 bp, 19 predicted proteins | sample MGYA00580527_ERZ773218 | MGnify/ENA primary metagenome ERZ773218 (study PRJEB29015, sample SAMEA2737763) | human gut metagenome | biome: human gut; feature: human-associated habitat; material: faeces | place: China | collected 2012 ...
ATGAGCGTGTAGAGCTGATCGACACGACCGACGGCAGCTTCATGACACCGAAGGAAGCCAAACGCCTGATGCTTCGCGGCTCAACATTGCTGCTGGGAATTAAGTAAAGCATCGATGACATCAGTAATGCCGGTCTGCATCCGAGGCTTACTTGGTTGAGAACCATGGCATTGGGGCGCGGCGGCAGGCGGTGATCTTTGAAGAGCCGCCTGCGGTCGGCTTCTCAAGGGCAATATGGTTAGAGCATGCTAACCAATTAAAAAACAAGGGAGGCGATAGCAAATGTCTGAAGAAATTTTGATCCGTCAGGGCGCACCGACGCTCGCGGGCATCAAGACGGGGAGTCTGTTTCCCTGTCCCTGCGAAAATCGCGAGGCGCTGCTCGCCGACATCCGGCGGCTGAACTGGTGGCTGTCGCCCAAGGGGTCTTGCCTGCTGCCGCTCCGCTTTTTAGCGGGGCGGGTGCTCCTTTACCAATACCGCCCCGCTGCACTGCGGCGGGATCTGCTGGACGCGCAGGCGTCCGAGCTGCTGCGTCAGGCGGGCTACGGCGACGATAGCTGCGCGCTGTGTGGCGCGGCTTGCACAGCGCTTCCGCGAGAGCGGAGAGGTTCCGCACGAGGTAGGGCTATCGCCGGAGGATGTGAGGGGCTTCATCGACCACCGCGCGAACGGCTTCAAATGCGCCGGACTCTGGAAGGTCTACGGCGACGAGGAAAAAGCACGCTCGCTATTCAAGAAATACAAAAAATACACAGAGATCTACTGAACCCTTTGGCAAAGCGGCTTGAAGCTTGAGTAGCTTGCCGTTGCAGTTTGATCATATAAAATCATTAAAAGAAAGGAATTTACAAACATGAAAACTGCTGTTGTTTATTGGAGCGGTACGGGCAATACGGAGGCGATGGCGCGTGCCGTTGCCGAGGGCATGACCGCCGCGGGCATGGAGGCTGTGCTTCTCACGCCCGCCGAGGTGCAGCCCGGCGATCTGAACACCTACGACGCCATCGCCTTCGGCTGCCCCGCCATGGGCAGCGAGGTGCTGGAGGAAATGGAGTTCCAGCCCATGTTCGATGCCTGCAAGCGCAGCCTCGGCGGCAAACGCGTGGCGCTGTTCGGCTCCTACGGCTGGGGCGACGGCGAGTGGATGCGCACTTGGGAGAGCGACTGCGACAACGCAGGGGTGAACCTCGTTTGCGAAAGCGTGATCTGCACGGAGACGCCCGACGACGCGGCGCTTGAAGCCTGCCGCGCCTTGGGTAAGGCGTTGGTGGAATGAAAAATGATGCCCGCCGCTGACGGTAACTTTAGCGGCAGATTGCGTGGTTTGCGTTTGCCAAACAGCCTATCCGAAAAGGCAGGGACACCTCTTGCGGTGTTCCCGCCTTGCGCTGTATAGCGATGCTTTGAAAAAGAATATGCTCAAGCACCCAAGACAGGTGAACAGAGAGTCTCTATGTTGAGTAGCTGTAAAACCGAATAAGAAAACGTGTTTGAATCGATTGAATATTTCGCTGAAAGTACTGAGGCCTTCCCTCTCGGCACACGGATGACATTGGGCACACGGAGAATTCGCAGGAAAAGCAGGAATGCCTGGTGTTCTTCATTGAAATCCCTGCGCGCTTATGGTAAAATATTTTTTATAGGTACTGTGCCGTCGGATTTGAGGTAAACTGCGTACAGGCAGGCTGCCTTTTCTTTCATCCACTGGTTAGAGTAGGCTAACCAGTGTGCGGAACTAGAAAGGTGGAATAGGCCAATTTGCATAAAAGTGTCTAATCATGTGTCGGAGGAGGGAGCCTGGTATGCAAGAAGCACAATATGATTTTCTTCATGGGCAAACGGACCGCAGCGACTTTTTCTCCCCCGCAATGCAGCAGCTTTGTGGTATTATGAAAGACAATCAGGTTGCTTTGCCAAGCGATATTGGAGAAGAATATTTCCGCTATATTTCACCGTGCCCCAATATCGAGATGTACATCTGCGATGTAATGTTTTACAGGGACACAGTATTGCGGAGCAAGTGTATAAGGATTCTTTTTCCGTCGTTTTCTCTCTTTCCGACGCATTGGAGTGGAAGTCTTCGGGCAGAAACCAAAAAACGTTGTTGGAAAAGGGAGATTGCTGCGTATACGGCAGCGGTCTGTTTGATGCGGAAAATATCTATGAGGCAGGGCGGAGATATATAGGCGTCGGGCTGAACCTGCATCCCTGTCGGTTTCGGTCTGTGATGGATGGCTTGCAGAAGAAAAAGGCTTGCACCGCCTTTAACGGGGGTAAAACTCCACCAAAACATAGAATCACCGCTACCATAGAAGCCACAATACGCCAGATATTGCAGTGTAACTATAATGACTGTGCAAAGTCATTGTATCAAAAAGGAAAGATGCTGGAACTTGTTGCAGCCTTTGCGAACGAGATGATGGATCAGAATTCTGTCGCTGTGAAGGGGTCATTGAGCTGGGCGGATAGCGAGGCGCTACTTCGGGTCAGGCAACAGATAGATGAGGAATTTCTGGAACCCGTGACCATCGCGGAGCTCTCCAAACAGCACTTTATGTGTAAATCCAAACTCCGTGAGATATTTCGAAAGCACTATGGAATCACCATATATCAATATATGTTAAATCGCCGCATGGAGCACGCCTGCGAACTGTTGTCTGCGCCCGACGCTCAGGTGAAAGACATAGCAGGGTTGGTGGGGTACAGCAACATCAGCCATTTCAGCGACGCCTTCCGAAAAAAGTTTGGATGCACTCCGAGCGAATATAAGAGGAGCTTACCATTCTGAAACATAAAAGCAAAGACACAGGTGTATTCTTTTGTGGTTACTATGTGCTAAACTATCCTTATCCATTTGGATAACCTCCTTTGTAACGGCAAACCATACCGTAAACAGCAGAGGAAAGCTACCGGAAAACGGAACTGTTATCAGAAAGTTATCATTTGCCCATCGGAACCACGCCGCCTAAGCTGTCATAGGCAGATGCTGTGCGATGGCAAGGTCGGGTTCATTGTCTCCCAGTGCTGCATACCCCCTGTATTGTGCGCAAGGCGGAAACGATGATTGATTTCAGCTTTGATGGAGACCTAATTCAGCAGACTCTTGGGGGCGTAACAGTCACACCGCCGCGGCCGATGGAGATAAGATCCTTGCTGGCCCTATTGAGGATCTCCCGTCGGCCATCCAGATCGATGGCCACAATGTCCTCAATACGCATTCCAAGGCGACCAGGTAGATAGATGCCCGGTTCCACGGAAAAACACATGCCGCGCCGCAGACGCATGCGGTTATGGGCATTGATGTACGGGGCCTCGTGGGTCATATAGCCGATGCCATGGCCTACGCGGGTGGTACAGGCGCTGGCCAAGTTTTCCTCGGCCAAAACGGCCCGGGCAGCCGCATCGATGTCCGACACATAGGCCCCCTCCTGAGCAGTAGCCTCAGCCGCAGTTTGGGCCCGGTACAGTAGCCAGTACAGCCGTTTGAATTCCGCGGGCACAGGTTCCAGAAAGATGGTACGTGTCATGTCGGAGTGCAGTCCCTCCCACAGGCAGCCAAAGTCCAGGATAATGCAATCCCCGGGCTGCACTGCGCGGCTGTCTCCGCTGTAGTGAGGGAAGCCGGCGTTGGGCCCCGAGGCCACCAAAGCGCCGGGATCAGCACCGCCCAACTTAGCCATCTCGGCAGTGAGGATGTCGTGAATCTGTTTTTCCGTCATACCGGCCCGAATCTGCGGCAGGGTATTGCGGAAGCCCTGGTCAGCAATAGACGCCGCCTTGCGCAGGGCATCCAGCTCTGTGGCCGTTTTGCAGATACGGGCTTCTTCCAGCAGAGGCACACCGTTCACAAAGCGGGCGCCTGTCTTCTCTGCGATATCCAGTACGTTGAACGCCTGGGCTGAACTGTTGACGGCGATCACAGCGTTCAAAAGCCCCTCCTTCTGAAACACATCCCACAACACGTCGGCCATGACAGAGTTGTCGAACCAGGTGTACACGGGGAATGCACCCTCTACGGCGGCTCGCACCTCGTCGCCGGTCAGCAGATTGCAGAAATAGAACATGCTTCCATCCCTTTTCAAAAAAAGGCCCTGGAAGCGCTCGCACATCAGGGGGGAGAAGCCGACGAAGAAGCGCAGCTCCTCAGAAGGGCACAACATCATAGCATCGCAGTCGGCACCGTTCAGAGCTTCCGTCAACTTTTGCAGATATGCAGTGCGCATCATAATTATCACCTCATAAAATCGATGGAAAAGGCCGCCCCGGTAGGGCGGCCGGAGACTGTCAAAAAACCATGAAATGCAGCTGTGAAACAGAGCAGTGAGGGGGAGAGTGACGGGGACAAATCCCCCTTCACGTTCAATCAAGCAAGTTTTCAACCTGTTCAAGTTTGAAAACCTGAGCAGACAGCGTGTTATTCCCCAATGATCTCGATAAAAAACGTGCGCTGCTGCACACCGTCGAACTCCGCCAGATATACATCCTGCGCCATGCCCAGTACTGGCTGGCCATCGATAAGGGGGATTACGCAGTGGTTGCCGACCAGCATGGACTTCAAGTGCCCCGGTGAATTGCCGCCGATGGCACCATAACTAGGCAGAAAATGGGAATGAGCGTAATTTTTGTGCAGAGGTACCAACTCCTCCAGTGTGGCCTCGATGTCCTTTTCAAGGCATGGCAAGCTTTCATTTACCATGATGCCTGCCGTGGTATGGGCTAGGATGACGTAAATCAGTCCGTTCTTGATTTTCGACTGAGCGACAAAATCCCGCACATCCTGTGTGATTTTAATCAACTCAAACTCCTTGGTGGAGCATTTTTTTACTCGGGTGAATTCAACCATTGATGTTGCCCTCCATTCCCAGGAATTTCTCCGCGTTCAGCCCCAGAATCTTGGCTGTGGTCTCAGCTGAGAAGCGCAAGGATTCCAGCCCGCGTTTGATGCGCGCTGGGCGGAAGCGCGGGTTGTTAGAGCCGAACAGCAGTTTGTCCGCCAGGTTGTGCTCGACCCAAAGCGGACCCATCTGCTTGAGGAACAGCTGCTCAAAGAATTGCTCAGGGCAGTCCATGTAGCAGCAAGCGGTGTCCGCGTAGACGTTGGGGTATTTTAAGATGACAGCTGCTGTCTCCACCACCCAGGGGAAGCCTAGATGAGCCAGGTTAATGCGCAGCTCAGGATAACGGATGGCGATGTCCTCAAACAGGTATGGATGGGAGAACTTTAAATAAGTGTTTGGCTGCCAGGACAGGCCGCAGTGGAATGTAATGGGGACGTTGTATTTGAGGCACAACTCATAGATAGGAAACAGTTTGGGATCGTTGGGATAGAACTGCTGTTTGGAAGGGTGCAGCTTCAATCCCCGAAGCTTGAGGGTGCCTAAAGCATATTCCAGCACCTCCAGCGCGTCAGCGCGTCCGGGGTCAACGGTGGCAAAACCGATGAAGCGGTTGGGATCCAGACGAACAATCTTATCAATTTCCTCGTTGCTCAGTACCGCTTCGCCGTCCATCGTGCTGCTATCCTCGGGCAGCAGCACCAGTTTGTCAATACCGGCAAAAGCCATCTGTTTGTTCACCAACTCCAGAGGGAACGGACTCATCAAATCATAGCCCATCACTGCCTTGCGTTTGTTTATGCGCTGTGCATCCTGACAAATCGGGTCATAGAATGCGGGGTGTACATGTACATCGATAACCATAGGGTACCACCTTTGCTGATTTATCGTTTGGATATTTGACTGTTGCAGATCTGGTTGTAATAAGATGTCTTAATATAAAGGATACCCTAAAAAAATGTACTTGTCAACAGATTTTAAAAGAAATATTCTCAAAGCAGCAAATGTTTTTCTCCAAAGCAACGTTTTAGTATTCTGCTAGTTGCCGATAAAACAGATATTCATCTTTGATTTCTCCATTTTTCTCACGAACGTGCATTGTATACAAATACTATAAAGGCTAATATAAAAACTCATATCTTCGAGCAATTTTGCCAACCCGAGCCGCGAGCGCGAGGCCCGCCACCTGTGCGACCTCTGCGACATCGATGATTTTTGTGCTTTTGCCGGTAAAAATTTCCCCAGAGATATTGACATTGAAAGAAATGTATTGTATTATGCATAAAATAGATCTGTTATTAAGATGTCTTAAAACAATATAAACGACGGGCCACAATAAAAAACCTAGGGTGTATCTGAAAACGCATGATGTGACCGACAGCGAGGAATTTTTGTGCTGAACAAGACATTTTTCCACAGGAATACTGACGTATTTCAAGGAAAAATGACGCGGCACACCGCAAAAAGGCCCGCCGTCCGGGTGCATGGGGAGTTTTCAGATGCACCTTGGGGAGAAGGAGGACAAATAATGAAAAAGATAATAGTGGCTGCCTGTATGGCAGCGGTACTGTTGCTGACGGCCTTGGCGGGGTGCAGTTCGGGTAGTAGTTCTTCAACTGCAGCTTCCGACGCGTCCAGCAGCACGTCCGCCCCGGCTGACAATGACAAAAAAGTATTGACTATCGCCCAGGGCGGCGACATCACCACCTTCGATATGCAGAACCACAACAACGGTGTCACCGGTGCCGTACTGTGCAACTTCAGTCACGGTTTGGTGGAGCGCGCCGACGAAGACAACGCTTGGGTCTGCGTGCTGGCCAAGAGTTACGAGATGATCGATGATTCCACTTGGGAGTTCAAGCTGCGTGACGATGTGACCTGGCACAACGGCGACCCGTTTACCGCAGCGGATGTAAAATATACTTACGAACGCGCGGCAACTGATGAGTCTTTGGCTGAAAATCACATTTTTAAAGTGATCAAAGAAGTGCAGATTATCGACGATTACACTGTGCGCTTTGCCACCGACGGTCCCTACCCCACCCTGCTGTCCCTGCTGTCCAAAAACGGCAGCCAAGTGATGCCTTCCAAGTACATCGAGGAGAACGGGCTGGATTATTATCTGGAGCATCCCATTGGCTGCGGCCCCTATCAGTTCAAGGAATGGGTGAAGGACAACGTGGTAGTGCTGGAGCGCTACGATGATTACTTTGGCGGCACGCCCTATTGGGATGAGGTGCGCTTCCGCGCCATTCCCGAAGCATCCACCCGCGTGGCCGAGCTGCTGACAGGCAATGTGGACATCATCGTGAATGTGCCCACCAACGAATGGGATCGCATCAACACGGAAGAGAACACGGAAATGGTGCTGGGCAATGGTACGCGCATCTACAATGTCATCATGAAGTGGAACACCAGCCCCACCCAGAATAAGCAGGTGCGCGAGGCTGTAGCCTATGCCATTGATGCACAGACCATCATCGACACTGTACTCAAAGGCGCCGGCACTCCGTGCTACACCCGTATCGCTCCGGGCGTATTCGGTCAGGATAAGAGCCTGTACAACATCAATAAATATGACCCTGATAAGGCCAAGGAGCTGATTGCCTCCTCGGGCTATAACGGTGAGGAAATCGAGCTGCTGGTGCCCTCCGGACGCTATCTGATGGACTCCGAGGTAGGCAAGGTAGTTGCTGCCATGCTGCAGGAAGCAGGTCTTAATATCAAGCTGAACGTGCTGGAGTGGAGCGCTTACATCAACAAGTTCAATGCCGGTGAGTTCAACGGTATGGCCCTCATTGCCTATGGTGACGACTTCTTCGATGCCTCCTACGGCATGAACGAGTACCGCACCGAAAACTGTACGCCTATCAGCTGCTATTCCAGCAGCGAGTATGATGAGTTGTACCTGGAATCCCTGAACAACATGGATCCGGTCAGCCGTGCCGAAGAACTGGTGAAGATGCAGCAGATGATTTTCGTGGACGAGTGTGTGCAGGCACCCTTCATCCATCTGAAAGTGCCTTACGGCATCAATTCCCGCATCAATTTTAATAGCCGAATCGATGAGCTGTTCTACGTGAACCGCATTACACTGAAGTAAAAGCGCTGGATAGGGCGTATCGGTCAAACGCCGGTACGCCCTTTTCGGCTTGAAGGAGACTGCTGATGGCTAGATATTTACTCAAACGGGTGATTCAGATTATCCCGGTGCTTCTGATTCTCACCTTTATCATATTCTGCTTGGTGTATGTGGCAGGCGACCCCGTGGCGCTGATGCTGCCGCCCGAGGCCGGCGAAGAGGCGAAAGCGGCACTGCGGGAAGCACTGGGGCTGAACAAACCATTTTTGGAACAATTTTTCATCTATCTGGGCAATTTGCTGCGAGGTAATTTCGGCGTGTCATACCAATATAACCAGGACGCGCTGAGTCTGGTGCTGGAGCGTATGCCTTACTCGCTGCAATTGGCCAGCGTCTCATTACTGGCCTCTGTTGTCATCGGCATCGTGCTGGGAATCGCTGCCGCACAATTCCGCAACACGCCCTTCGATTTGCTGGTGAATGGCTTCGCAGCCTTGGGGCAGGCCATGCCGGGCTTTTGGGTAGCCATCATGTTGATCCTTGTGTTTGCGGTAAATCTGCATGTTCTGCCTGTGTCCGGCGCTGACTCCTGGAAAAGTCTGGTGCTTCCGGCGGCCACCCTGACACTGCTCACCTCGGCAAAGATCATTCCACTCATCCGCTCGAACATGATTGAGGTGATGCAGCAGGACTACATCCGTACAGCACGCAGCAAAGGTTTGAGCCGGGGCAAGGTAATTTTCAAGCACGCTTTCAAAAACACGCTTGTGCCAGTCATCACCATCATCGCCATGCAGTTGCCCACGCTGATCGGTGGTGCCCTGATTACTGAGACAATCTTTGCCTGGCCGGGTCTGGGTATGCTGATCTACCGCGGCGTGGCCAACCTGGACATGACGGTAGTGCAGGCAGGCGTCATGGCGGTGGCTGTCATCACCATCCTGGCAAATTTGATTTCGGATGTGGCGTACTGCTTGATTGATCCCACCATAAAATACCAATGAAGGGGGCTGCGGAATGAAAAAAATCAAACGTTTTTTGAAGCTGCTTCTGCACAGCAGCACAGGGATGGCCGGACTCATCATCGTGGTGGTTATCTGCCTGTGCGCTATTTTTGCCGGGCAGTTGGCCCCCCACGACCCCAATGCCATGGATCTGACGAACATGACCAAACCTCCCGTGTGGATGGAAGGCGGAGATTGGAACAACGTGCTAGGCACAGACAATCTGGGCCACGACATCCTCTCACGCATGCTGTACGGCGCACGTATTAGTTTGGTGGTGGGTATTCTGGCCACGCTGATGAGCGGTGCGGCAGGCATGCTGCTTGGGCTTGTTTCCGGGTATTATGGTGGTCTGGCTGATCACATCATCATGCGTGTGGCCGATGCCTTTTATGCCATCCCGGGCATTCTGCTTGCCTTAGTTACACTGATGGTGTTCCAGAGATCGGGCATCACCACGCTGGTGCTGGTGATTGCCGCCATCTCCTGGGTGCCTTACGCGCGGCTGATCCGCTCCGAGGTACTGCGCCTGAAGGAGAAGGAGTTCGTCAAGGCATCCAAGACCATCGGTTCCTCGTCGCTGTCCATCATCTTTCACCACATTCTCCCCAATGTGTGGCCTTCGTTCATCGTGATCTCCACCATGTCCGTGGCCTCCAGCATCATCATTGAGGCATCCCTCAGCTTTCTGGGTGTTGGTATTCAGGATCCTCTCATCTCCTGGGGCGGCATGCTCAGTGACGGCCGTGTTCTGCTGGCAACCCACTGGTGGGTAGCTACATTCCCCGGTATCATGATTACGCTTGCCATTTTAGGCATCACATTCCTGGGCAACTGGCTACGGGATGTGTTGGATCCCCACAACAAAGGTTTATAAGGGGGACGCTATGAAAGACGTATTGCTGAACGTAAAAAATCTCAGCGTAAAATTCAAAACGCTGGAGGGCAACCAGACCGCCATCGAGGGGAATTCCTTTTCGGTGTACAAAGGCGAGGTGTTCTGTCTTGTAGGTGAGTCCGGCTGCGGCAAAAGCCTCACCAGCCTGTCCATCATGGGTCTGGTGTTGAAGCCGGGCATCGTCCATGCGGATGAGATTTTGCTGGACGGGCAGGATATCAGTAAAATGAAAGAGCGTCAGCTTCGCCAGCTGCGCGGCAACAAGATGTCCATGATTTTCCAGGAACCCCTCACCTCGCTGAATCCGCTGTTCACCGTGGGCAACCAGATGGACGAGGTGTTCCGCCTGCACCAAAAGGCCGGCAAAGCTCAAGCCAGGCAGATGAGTATTGAGATGTTGCGCTTTGTGGGCATCCCGGATCCGGAGAACGTATACAAGCGCTATCCTGCGGCTCTCAGCGGCGGCATGCGCCAACGCGTAATGATTGCCATGGCGCTGTCTTGTAAACCCAGCCTCCTGATCGCCGACGAACCCACCACCGCCTTGGATGTGACCATCCAAAAACAAATTCTCAGGCTGATGCAAAATCTGCGGCGGGAATTGGACACATCCATCATCCTCATTACCCACGATCTGAGCGTGGTGGCGGAAATGGCCGACCGGGTGGCCGTGATGTACGCCGGCGAGATCATTGAACAGGCCAGCGTATACGACCTGTTCCGCCAGCCTCTGCATCCCTACACGCAGGGACTGATCAACAGCACCATCAAGCTGGGCGACACGCGAGATCGCCTGCCCACCATCCCGGGCACAGTACCGCCGCTGACCAACATGCCCGAGGGCTGCCACTTTCACCCGCGATGCCCTTATGCGACCAATGCCTGCCGCACGCAGAAACCATCCATGGTACACCGCGAGGAAGGCCACATGGTGCGCTGCCTGCGCTATGTCAGCCAAACCCAGCCGAAAGGAGGGGCAGATACATGAGCGTGGAAAACAAGACTGAATATCTGCTGGAAGTAGAGAATTTAAAAATGGCCTTCCCGGCGGGTGGCGGCTTGCTGGGCAAGAACAAGTTGTTTGTCCACGCAGTGGACGGTGTCAGCTTCTGCCTGCGCCCTGGTGAGACATTGGGCATCGTGGGCGAATCCGGCTGCGGCAAATCCACAGTGGGCAACCTCATCATCCGCCTGCTCAAAGAGACAGCAGGCCGCATTATCTTCGATGGGCACGATATTACAGCCATGTCAGCCAAAGAATTCCGTCCCTATCGTAAGGAGATGCAGATGGTTTTTCAGGATCCATTTTCCTCCCTGAACCCGCGTAAAAAGGTATTCGATATCATCGCCGAACCCTACCACGTACAGACGAAGATGACGCGAAGAGAGATTCGCCAAAACGTGGAACGCATGATGGAATTGGTGGGGCTGGACAAAAGCTATCAGAACCGCTACCCTCACGAATTTTCCGGTGGCCAGCGCCAACGCATCGGCATCGCGCGGGCGCTGGCGCTTAACCCCAAGCTTGTCATCTGCGACGAACCGGTGTCTGCCCTGGACGTGTCCATCCAGGCACAGATTCTGAATCTGCTGAAAGACCTACAGAAGGAATTGCATCTCACCTACATCTTCATCGCCCATGGTCTGCCTACTGTCCAGTATATTAGTGACCGTATCGCCGTCATGTATATGGGCAAGCTGATGGAGTTGGCCCCGGAGCAGGAGCTGTTTGCCCACACACTGCATCCCTATACCGAGGGTCTGCTGTCTGCCATTCCCGTGGCAGATCCCGAGGCGCGCGACGCCCAGAACAAACCCATTCTGGAGGGCGATCTGCCCAGCCCACTGCATCTGCCTCAGGGCTGCCGCTTCTGCTCCCGCTGCAAATATGCCAGAGACGTGTGTACCCGACAGGAACCGGAACTGCACGAGGTGCTGCCGGGCCACTACGCGGCCTGCCATTTCCCCTTAGCGGAGCGGTAATTCCGTTGCCCCCACATCATTGAAAGAAGGTTCGTTTCCATGATTTCCCGATCCAATCAATACGCCCGACAAATCGAAGAATATGTGACCGCCCACCGTCAGGAACTGGTGGACATCCTTATTGAGCTCATTTCTGTACCTAGTGTAAAAGGCCCGGCGCAGCCCGGCATGCCCTATGGTGAAAACTGCGCTAGGGCACTGGCCAAAGGCCGGACCATCTGCGAGCGGTACGGCATGCAGACCGAATGTTATGATAATTACGCCGCCAGCGCCGTGTGCGGGCAAGGTGATAAGCAAATCGGCTTCATCGCCCATCTGGATGTGGTGCCTGTCAGCGACGGTTGGTCTTCTGATCCCTTTACGGGTATCGAGCGGAATGGCTTTGTGGTGGGCCGCGGCTCCCGGGACAACAAGGCCGGCTTTGCCGCAGCTCTGATGGCCATCAACTGTGTGCGAGATCTGGATCTTCCCCTGCGCTCGTCCCTACGCATCCTCATGGGCAGCGATGAGGAGAGCGGCATGTCCGATATGGTGTATGTGGTGAAGCACTGCCCGTTGCCAGATTTTTCTGTGGTTACAGACTGCTACTTCCCAGTAGCCCACGGCGAAAAGGGCCGGGTATGCGGTGATATCCTACTGGATATTGACACAGAAAAACTGCGCATGCATGGTGGCGAGGCGCCCAACATCATTCCAGACCACTGCATTGCCATCTTGCCCGGCCGTGTGGGTGAACTGACTGCCATCCAGTCTCTGGCTGCCCAATGCGAAGGTATCAGCGCCCAGGCCCAGGGGGCCGACGTGGTGCTCACTGCCGTCGGTGTCTCAGCCCATGCCTCCGAGCCATTCAAAGCGGTGAATGCAATCCACCGTCTGGCTTCGTTTCTGGCGGACAGCTGTCTGCTGAACGGCCAGGAGGCCCGGGCCATGGCCTATCTCAAACAGTCCTTTGGTTATTACTACGGCGAATCCTTTGGCATCCAGTATGAGGACGACGCCTCTGGCAAGACTACCCTCATCACTGGCATGGTGCGTACAGAGGAAGGAAAGCTGCGTGTCAATGTAGACATTCGCTACAGCGTCACCGACAAAAAAGAACGCGTCCTGCCCATCCTCGCTGCCAGCGTGGAGCAGGCGGGCTGGCGCTTTGTTCTGCGCGAGGCTACGGACTCCCACTACATTCCTAAAAATCACCCAGTGGCCCAGCACCTCACAGCTGTGTTCAACACTGTCACTGGGGAGAATAGGGAGCCTTATGTGCTGGCCGGCGGTACCTACGCCAGCAAGGTTCCAAACTCCGTGGCCTTCGGTCCGGGTAATACCAAGGAGACCAGCCTCATGCCCTATGGCCCCGGCCGCGGCGATGCCCATCAGCCGGACGAGAGTCAGCACATCGGCTGCCTGCTGGAAGCCGTGCGTATTTATGCCATGTCTATCCTTGAGTTAGACGACATCCTGCACAGTGAAAGAGGGGTGGGGTGATATGGATCGTGTTGCCGCCATCGGCTTTTGCTGCATTGACAAGTATGAAGGCTTAGGTCTCTCCTATCCCACGGGCAACGGCATTGACTGCATTGCCCATCTCAGCCGCCGAGGCATCCCGTGCGCGGCCGTCAGCGTAGTGGGTACGGACGAAGACGGCCGCGAGATGCTGCGCGCCCTGCGCGGGCTGGGAATCGACGTGTCTCATATGCAGGTGCGAGAGGGACAGACCTCCGTGTTTGAAATGAGACTGCTGGAGAACAACGATAGGGTACATGTACATAATACACCCGGAGTGATGGAGCATTATGCCCCCACCGAGGAGGATATCGTCTTCACCCAGAAATTCAGTTATATCCACACCGACCTGTTCGGCCATGTGCTGCCTCTGCTCCCCCGTCTTAAGGAAAAGGGAGCCAAGATAATTCTGGATTTTTCCATTTATGCAGATGATGATAATATGCGCCGTCTGTTGCCTCTTGTAGACTATGCCTTCTTCTCCGTGGGTGAGGGGAACCGAGACAAAGCCTTAGCGCTGCTGGAAAAAGGCAAAGCCTGCGGCGGTTCAGTGATGACCGCCACACTGGGCGAGGAGGGAAGCCTCACCTGGGATGGGCAGCGGCTTTATGTGGGCCAAGCGGTGCAGGCTCGGCAAGTGGTCAATACCGTGGGCGCTGGCGACTCCTTCATCGCCGGCTTCATGGAGGGCGTGATTCGCGGTTTGGATATCCCCGGTTGTCTGCAGAACGGCGCAGCCCTGGCCGCACAGGTCGTGGCCCAATTCAACCCCTATTGATCACTCCCTCTCATGCAGGTACGGGGATGTATGGCAAAACATCTGGCTTGAGGCTATCATTCGAAGTGCTTGTATGGTATAATTAAATATGCTTATCGGCTTAACTCAGCAAGGCACAAGATTTAGGTGCCTTTCCCAACTGATTCTCGCTGTTCCTGCGATTGAATCAGGGGTAAAGCTGATCCATACAAACCACATTTTGTAGGTTGCTGTCTAAAGTCGATAAGCATTTAATTAAATAACAAGATGAGCACCGCTGCTGATAAGGCCATCCTAGCGGTGCGCAAAACAAAAATCGAATGAGAGCAGGAGAGCGATGAGTACACCACTGAAACGCGATGCAGGGATCCCACTGTACCAACAGTTGGCAGACAAAATTAAAGACCAGATTGCAGCCGGTGAGCTGAAAGAAAATGAACAGCTCATGACGGAGATGGAGTTAAGCAAGGCGTACAACATCAGCCGCATCACCGTGCGCAAAGCACTGGAATTGTTGGTGGATGAGGAGATCCTCACTAAGCGCCAGGGCATCGGCGCCTTTGTCACGGGCAAAAAGCTGTTGCGCAGCATGAACACCATGATGGGCTTTACCCAAACCTGCGAGATGAACGGCCAAAAGGCGACCAGTCGGCTTTTATTTGCTGGATTGTCCGAAGCACGTCCGAGGGACATCAGGTTGTTCGGTATCAAGGAAGGGGACAGCGTCATCAGTGTGCGGCGTCTTCGTTTTTGCGACGATGTGCCGGTGATGATTGAGGAGGTGCGCCTGCGCCGTACCTTTGCTTATCTGCTCAGTGAAGACCTCAGCGCTTCACTGCATATAACCTTGGCGAAAAAAGGTGTCAAGCTGGCCAGGGGCACGAAGACGATCGGCATCTGTTATGCCACCCCGGAGGAGAGCCAGCTTTTGGGTGTAGGAGAAAATCTTGCGCTGCTGCTGCAGCGCGACGAGAGCTACGACGAAAACGGCGAGGCTGTGTACCACAGCAAGAACGTGATTAATGCCGACCGGTACTCCTGTACCATCACTATGTTTGCCTGAGAGTCCCTCGCTTTCTGTCGGACGATTGTTATATGTTGTTATAAAATAATAATACAATATGTGTTGACATATGATATATGACGTATTATACTTATATCAACCAAATTAACAGGAGGTTGAATGGATTGATGGAAATCAAAAATATTGTAGCAGCGATCAACCAGCAATACGGTGAAATCAAGTCGGTATATTTTGTGGGTTGCGGTGCTTCCAAGGCAGAGTTATTCCCGGGTAAGTATTTTTTGGAGAAAAACTCTAAAACCATCCGTGTGGGTCACTACACGGCCAACGAGTTCTGCCACGCCACGCCGGCAGGCGTGAACGACCAGGCCATCGTGATTACCTGTTCGCTGGGGGGCACTACTCCTGAGACGGTAGCTGCGTCGAAAAAGGCCATGGAACTGGGTGCAGCTGTGGTGGCTGTCACTCACGACGGATCTTCGCCCCTGGCGCAGAACGCACATTACGTCATTGTGCACGGCTTTGAAAAAAACTACGCCGCCAAGCTGGAAAAAATGACGAAGGTGCTGCAGCTGGCGGTGGAAATTCTCCAGGTCTACGAAGGTTATGCATATTACGAAGAAATGCAGACGGCCTTTGAGCAGATCTATCCCCTGATTGAGAACGCAGTCTCTTTTGTTGTTCCGGAGGCTCGAAAGTTTGCTCAGGACTACAAAGACGCGCCCGTCATTTATGTTATGAGTTCCGGTGCCACGCAGGAAGTGGCCTATGCCTTCTCCATCTGCCTGTTGATGGAGATGCAGTGGGTCAATTCGGGCAATTTCCACGACGGTGAGTTTTTCCATGGTCCCTTTGAGATCGTGGATAAGGATGTGCCCTTTGTGCTTCTGATGAACGATGGTCCTACCCGGCCGCTGGACGCCCGTGCACTGACGTTTCTCGAACGATTCGGCGCCAAGACCACCTTGCTGGATGGTAAGGACTTCGGAATCGCCAACGTGATCCCCGGGCATGTGGTAGAATATTTCAACCCCATGGTGCTCAGCGCCGTGCTGCGTGTCTATGCTGAACAACTCGCTATCGCCCGCAGCCATCCGCTCACACAGCGCCGCTATATGTGGAAGCTGGAGTATTAAGTTCTTCGCTATTTTTTCATTTCTGTCTATGGAGCATTTGCTCTATAGGCTCAGCCTGTCGAGAAACCCGGTTGCGAATTATACAGCAACCGGGTTTTTGACGTATTTCGAGCAAAAGAGGCGGAAAAAATTAAGAGATGGAAGTAAGCGCAGAATGCAGTTGCGGCGTAAGCGTAAAATCTAACCACGTATAAAAGGCCGCCATCTCAAGGAGCCGTTCGCTCACTGAGATGGCGGTCATCTATTTTTGCGGCATATAGCATTCTTCCGGGGCTCTCGCGGGAAGCAGGCTTTCAGCCCATGCTTTGTTAGTTTCGCTCAGCTGCGGCGCATTTTGCAGGAGCCAGAGCAGATAGCGGTACGGATCTAAACCGTTCTCCTTCGCCGTTTCAATCAGACTGTAGATCACACTGCTGGCCTGAGCACCACCAGGGGTATTGGCGAAGAGCCAGTTTTTACGTTTATGTGCTTAAGAGCATAAACGTAAAAACTTTATATTTTTTCACTGTCCTCTTGACGGGGTGCGGTTCAATCTGCTCGGGCGCTTGCTGCATGCGTTGGATTCTTTAAATGGCCTTTGTGCCAACAAGTGTATTGCCAGAATAGGCGTACACAAGAATGGAAACATTGCTATCAATATAGGTATCTTCCGTTGTATTGAACACAATGCAGTTTGTATCGTCCTTGACAACGATGGCGTATCCGTCCTCGTTGTAGCTGAGTGCATCCGTATCAATGCCCTTGCTTGTTGCGGTGCGTTTATCATAGGCGTGGAAACTGTTGAGCTCGTCGGCAGCACTTGCATCCTTGTTCAGCGCAATCAGATACTTCAGACCGTTGGAGACATTCCAAGCTTCATCCCAATTGCTCGGGATCTTAGCAACATCAGCCTCATCCCACGCTTCGCCGTCCAACGTCCGATAGGTAGCCGCAACATTCAATACCAGTTTGTAAGTATAGTCGGACGCATCGTCAATGGCGATGGAGAATTTGTCTGCTCCGGCGTTCTGGGTGACACTGATAGTCTTGCCGTTCAAACAATTGCCAACGATATACTTGTCCGCCTGCTGATAGGAAGTATTCAATTCGGCCGCCTTTTGGCTCTTGGAAGTACCGGGAGCAAAAGCGACGTCGGCAGAGTCTTTGGTAGACTTAATTACAGCATTGGTTGTGCAGTTCATAACCGTAATCGTACCAGATTCATCAAGGCTCTCAATGTAGGCAGAGTTGCCGTACAGGAAACCGACAGAACTTGTACCGGTGATCGTACCGTTGTTCGTGCAGTTGATGAAGTTCATTGTAGTGCTGATATTGAAGCACGGACCGGAACCAATGAGCACACCGGTGCAGGTGCCGGCGTTCTGAAGATTGACATTCACTGTGATATCTTTGAAGTTATAGGTTGCCGGATCGCCATTGTCCGTGTAGATTGCATTGATCACCACAAAGCCAAAGTTATTGCTGTTGGCCTTGGTCAGTTCGGATGTGCTGGTAAAGGTGAGATTTTCGAAGTCCGCGCCGTAGCTCGTGCCCCAGTCAGCGCAGGAGAGCAGACTGGTAGCCAGCTCCCCCATCGTCACATGGATATTCTTGAACGTGGCATGTCCGGAAAGTCCAGCAACATTAAAGAGAGCAGCAAATTTTCCGGAAGTGCGGGCGCTGGAGAGTTCCTGGTTGCCGCCATCGTATACACCGGCAAATTTCGTGACCTCATCACCGGCGGCAACCGCAATATCTGCAGTCTGCTTGAAGCAATAGGGTGCGCCATTGAGCTGATCGATGGCCTTGAACTGCTTGGATGTTGCAATCAGGAACGGATCTTCCGCCGTACCGGTGCCGCCGTCAAAGAGCGCAACGACTTCATATTTGTCATCTTCGAGCTTCTTTGCCGCATAGCCTGCGGCGACAAAGTTGGTGCCTGCGCCCTCAGCGGCACAGTTGGCGGGATTGAATTTTACAAATGTGCCGCCGGTGACGGTGATCTTGGCAGTGCCCTCTGTGCGGTGCTTGTCATAGCAGTTCAGTACGAATTCGTCAGCCTTGGCTGCATCGGGATACTTCTGCTGAATGGAATAAGCACCGCCCTTAACGGTCAATTCACCTTGATACACATACACGGCATGGATGTTGCCGACAAAGGTACCATTCTCAATGGTGAGCGTTGCACCATCCTGCACATCGACTGCATAGCAGTCATTTTCCTTGGCTTTGAGTGTGCCGTTGCCAGTAATGGTCAAATCGCCGCCGGCGCGGACGGAAAGCAGCGACCAATCATCCGCGCGCTTTTCCCACAGGTCATTTGTGTTGCTGATGGTCTTGCCATTCAAGTCGAGCTTGACGGCCTTTGCAACAATGACAGTTTCAGAGATGTCAACATCCTTCAGCAGCTTCACTTCGCCGCCTACGGCAACAGCCTCCTGCAGCGTCAGATAGTTCTTTCCGTTGATGGAAGCAGCAGCCTGAGCGGGATCGGCAGAACCACAAACGGTGCACTTGTGATCCTCCCCATAGGTATGCTCAGCCTTGCCGCTGACGACATTGTGTCCGCAGGTAGCGGCATGCCAGTGATAGGTATCGTCATAGCTCCAGGCATCCGCGTAGCTGTGGCTGTGGCTGCTGCCGCCGCCACCGCCGGAGCTGCTGCCGCCGGAGGAAGAGCTGCTGCCGGTGGTGGAGCTGCTGCCGCCGCTGACCGTGATGTCCTTGCCGTTCTTGTCGGTGACGGTGATCTTGCTGTCACCGCTGTTCTTGACATCGGTGTCCTTGGTCTGAACGGTGATGTCCTGATTGGACTCCACCTTCTTCACGGTGCCGTTGCCGGTGACGCTGGTATCCTCCGCATGGTTCTCCACGTTCTTGATAGTGGTGCCATTGCCGGCGTTGACATTTGCGCCGGGGGCATTCTCGGACATGATGACGTTGTCGATCTTGGCGCCGTTCTTGGCCTCGACCGCGCTCTTTTCACCGTCCAGCGTCACATTGTCCGCGGAGGCGTTGTCCAGAATGACCTTGGAGTTGTCGCCGCTGACCGTGATGTCATCGATGTTCTCGCTGCCCTTAACGGTCACTTCGATGTCATTGGTGGGCACGAGCAGCTTGTCCACGCTGCCGGTGACGGTCACATCGTCCGCCACAACGAGGACGATACCCTTGCCGTCGGCATTGACCGTCTCGCCGGCCTTGTCCGCATAGGTGCCGATGGAGCGGTCAAGGATCGTGACGGTGGCTGCGCGGGTGATGTTGTTCTGAGGAGCCAGCTGGTCGGCAGTCACGCCGCCCACAACGCCCGCCTCGATCAGAGCAGCCAGCATACCCCGAGCATAGGACGCCACCTGCGCGGCGTCTGCATATTTCGTCAGATCGGGGTTTTCGATGGGCTCGATACCCAGAGCGCGGCCCAGCATGACCATGGCGCGCTCACGGGTGATGGGCGCGTTGGGGGTCACGGTACCGTTGAGGTTGCCCTTGAGGATACCGGCCGCCGCACAGCGGTTGATGGCGTCGTAATGCCAGGCATCAGGGGTATTGTCGGCAAAGCCCGCGTTTTCTGCGGCGGGCAGTTTCAGGAGTCTTGCGAGAATTGCTGCGAAGTGGGCGCAGGTGAGCTGCCCGTTGGGGTTAAACTTACCGTTATTGCCCTGAATGATGCCGTGGCCGCTCCATCGGTCGATGGATGCCTCAGCCCAGTGTCCCGCGACATCGCCGTAAGTCGGCTCTACCGCACTTGCGCCTACCGTGAGCAGACTGACTGACATGGCAAACGCAAGAAAGATTGATAACAGTTTGCGTTTCATCTTTTCTTCTTTCCTCCTAAGAATGTATATATATTTCCGCGGCTCCCCGCGGTTGAGTACCTATTATAATTAGTGTGTCGGCTTCTCCGGCCGCCCTGCTAAGATCGCCGTACATTGGTTCAGCGGCCTGCCTGCGCAGACAGGGCAGCCGCAGCGCTGTTTTCCTGTACGGCTGTTGATGACCGATTTCCACGCATGGCCGTTTTCACACAGCCACCATGCCTTCCGGCTGCTGCCGGGCGTTACCTGCTGCGGCGTGAAGCTGCCGTTAAGGGTCGGATGCCACTGCGACGCGATCACCGGCTCCTTGGCCTCCAGATCATTAAATCCCGGCAGGACCTTGCGGTTGGTGCAGTACGGGCAATCGCTTTCCCTGTTCACACGGTGGGCGATGACCGCACAGAAGGAATGCCCCTTGTCACAGAGCCACCACACGCGGCGATTGGAATATGCGCTCACCGCCTCCGGCGTCAGCGCACCGTTCTTTTTCCGGTCCCACTGTTCAGCAAGCTGCGGATGCAGCGAAGCGAGATCATTGAATCCGGGCAGGACCTTTTGTCCCGCGCAGAACGGACAGCCTGCGTTTGATGTGACGCGGCTGGCAGCGCTCGCCTGCCAGCTATGTCCTTTCGGGCACCTCCACCAGACCTTCCGATGCGCTCCCGGCATGACCTGCGTCGGCAGCAGCGGGGAATTCTTTTCCGTGTCCCAGTCCGAAAGCAGATCAGGGAATTTTGCCGCCAGAGAGTTTTCCTTCGGCAGAACAGTGCGGCCCGCGCAGACGGGACAGCCCGTTCCCCGCGTGCGGATTCTGACTTCGGAACGATAGGAATGGCCTTGGGAGCATCGCCACCATACCTTTTGATGGCTTCCGTAGGTCACATCCTTCGGCGTGAGCGGCGCATTGCGTTCATCGTCCCATTGTGCCAACAGGTGAGTTTGTTCATGCCCGGCGCAGAAATCGTACAGAGACGGATGAATCGCTGCTCACCTCCCGCAGAATACTTGTCCGCCTGCAATACAGGCGGAAGGGTCTTTTAAGCTGATTGTGTATCCGGCACAGTGGATAAAAAAGTACGCTTTTTTAGTCGGTTTTAGACCCTTGCCTTATTGATATTCTGTTGAGGGTGTGCTATGGTAAAAGTGTAGATTTTGTGTATGTCGCTGTGGTCGGCAACCTGTACTTTTTTATCCACGCTTCTTTTCTGTCTGCGTTTTCTTAACGGTTTCTTTACACACGTCATCCTGCGCCCAGAGCAAAAAGCTCCGGTGGGTGACGCCCAGCAGTTTTCCTGCCGCCCGCGCGGACAGCTCGCCGCGCTCCCAACGCGCTTTGACTTCGCCGAATCCCTCCGGCAGCGCCTTGCGGGGTCTGCCGAATTTCACGCCGCGCGCCTTCGCTGCGGCGATTCCTTCCGCCTGCCGCTGATGAATGAACTCGCGCTCTGTCTGCGCCACATAGGATAGCAGCTGCAGCACGATGTCCGCGATCAGCGTTCCGGTGAGATCCCGGTTCCGCCGCGTGTCAAGCAGAGGCATATCCAGCACAACGATTGCCGCACCCTTTTCCTTTGTGATGACGCGCCATTGCTCCAAAATTTCCTCATAGTTTCTGCCGAGACGGTCGATGCTCTTGATCACAAGCGTGTCGCCGTCTTTCAGTTTGCGCAGCAGCCGCTGGTAGCTGCGGCGGTCAAAATCCTTGCCGGACTGCTTGTCCACGAAAATCGCCCGGTCCGTTAACCCGAATTCCCGCAGGGCAATGAGTTGACGCAGTTCATTCTGTTCCTTGGTCGAAACTCTTGCATAACCGTATTCCATGTGCTGACCTCCCAATTTATCGGTGGATAAATTGTAAGCCAGGTGCCGGCCACATGGGCGATATAGTGTTGCAAACTCTCCTCCGTTTTTCGCGTAGAGTCCACGCATAGCGCGTGGACTCTACGCTCTACATGGGGTATTCTCCCATTTTCACAGAAAATCTTCCATCCGCCGCTGTGTTTGACGCCGCATTCAAAAACTTACACGCAGTTTTTGTTGTCTGCGTATTATGTCCTCATACTTACTTGACCTTGGAAACGCGAATACCCATTGCCCCCTGCGGCGGG
>ERZ773218.1486-NODE-1486-length-22121-cov-5.939364_pt1 | contig 22121 bp, 22 predicted proteins | sample MGYA00580527_ERZ773218 | MGnify/ENA primary metagenome ERZ773218 (study PRJEB29015, sample SAMEA2737763) | human gut metagenome | biome: human gut; feature: human-associated habitat; material: faeces | place: China | collected 2012 ...
TCCGCGTAGATCTCGGCACTGATGCGCTCATACTCACGCTCCGGGAGTTGGTTGCACAGCTCATCCAGCACATCCTCCAGATGCTCCTGCAAGGTTTCATCCTTGAGATGCTTCTCGATGGCATCCTTCCATCGCCGGTCGATCCACAGTGTGATGTCTACATGATCTGCCATCTCACTCACCATTCCTTTCGTCAGTGGGCTGCGCCAACGCGGAGGGGATCTCCTCCCGCGTCTGCGGCTTCGCCGATCTTGCCGGACGGCGGGGACGGGCAGCGGGCGCCGCGCGGCTGTCCAGATACTCCCGCACCGGTTCCGGCACCTCAGATTCGTAGAGGCATTTGAGCAGTTCCTCCAACTGCGCCTGTACGCTGGAGTTCTTCTTTTTAAGTGAAAATTCGAGAGCGGCAAGCTGCTCACTCTCGAATGAGATCGTGACATTTTCCTTTTTCATAGTTGGTATGTTCCTCCTATTTCATCCGCATCGTTGGGGATCTCATTCGCTGCGCTTCTTCGCGCAGATCAGAGAGTAGGCTGGAAAAGGTTTCACCCTCATCCGCACTCTGATGCTCCAGCCAAGCCTCTCGGAGAACCGCCAAAGGGTTTTCCGTTTGCAGTAAAAATTGGAGCTCCTCTCTGGACAGATTTTTCCCCTGTACCGTCAGTTCACTGCGGCACACCTGCATGGCGGAGATCTCCGCCGCGGACTGGATCAGCTCGTCACGTTCCAGATGATCCAGCCCACGCATAAAGTCCGCCATCTCTGATTCGGTTCGCTCAAATAATAGGCCCCACAGTTCGCCGGAGGTCAGTTCCTTGTGGCTGATGATTTCACCGGCAAGGAATTTTGGCACATCGATGACCTCCGCGTTGCGGAACGCCATGTCGCCGCGGTAGCCGATCTTCAGCAGAGAGAATTCTCTTGCCGCCCGCGCCAGTTCTTTGGGACTGCCGGGAGGGATCTCCTGATTCCAGCGGTACCAGTTGTCAGGCTGATCACAGGGGCTGAGTTTGAGCAGCACATGAGCCTCTGGCACGAACTTGGGATAACGGCAGAGCTGACCGCCTACGGCGTAGTAGGGCTTGCCCTCACAGAGAACCGTCTGCGCCATGTATGCCCGCATCTTATCGAGGCTCTCGCAGAACCAGCATTCCGTATCATCAAAGCGACGAATCACGCCGTCATCCAGAATGCTGTTAAGATGTTCCTTTTTCGTCAGGTGATAGACCGTGGACGGTCTGGGTACTTTTTGGTATGCCATATTATTCAACCTCCTCGTAGTAGTCGCAGAGCTGGAAGCCCAGCGCCTCCATGTCGCTGTGCTCCATGCTTTTTTGGTGTTTTTGTGTTGTGGGTGGTATCACTACCCTCCGGCGGTCGCACGAAGTTTCAATCCTGCGGACGTCCGGCATTATCAAGGGCAAAATTGGCCTTTTTTATGGCGTTGCGCCGCTGTATCTTCTCGGCATCAGACAGCACCCTGTTTGGCGCGATCCTTATCCATGATTTTGGGATGGTGTAGTCAACTGCCCGCCCGCTGCGGGACACTTTGACGAGCCTGCAATCCTCCGGTCTGTCCCGCGCCAGCGCTTCCAGCTTCTGACGCAGCACCTTGTTGTGAGTATAAATCCCGGCGGTCTTTTCTTCCTCGTTGAAGCCGATAATGGTTTCCTGCTCGTAGCGAGCCATGTTCATAATCATTTCCTTCCTTTCAGCCTTTCGGCAGATACGCCCTCGGATTCGTCCGTTCCCCGTTGACGCGCGCCTCGAAATGGAGGTGCGGCCCGGTGGAGCGCCCGGTGCTGCCGGAGAGGGCGATGATGTCTCCCGCCTCCACTGTCTGTCCCACTTTTGCCAGCAGCTTGGAGCAGTGGCCGTATAGCGTGGCAAGGCCATTGCCGTGGTCGATCATGACATAATAGCCGTAGCCTCCGGCGTTGTACTTGGAGACCGTCACCGTCCCCGGCAGCGCGGCGCGGATGGGTGTGCCGGTGGGAACGGCCAGATCCATGCCGCCGTGCCCCTTGCGCTTTCCCGTGATAGGATCGACGCGGTTTCCGAATTCAGAGGTGACACGGCGCTCCCAGCCTGAACCGATGGGCGAACAGAAACCGTCCGCGCCAATAAACGGCACATCCGCGCCGGGTATCCAGTCCTCGGAGCCACTGGTTATGCCATAGCGCGCCAGATTGTACACACTGTCGGCGTTGGACTTCTGCTCCGCAGATATTTCCAAGTGAAGCACGTTTTCAAGATTGCCGTACACGGCGGCTATGTCCGCAATGGGTATCGCCACGGTGTAGCTTTCATCGGTTTCCGTCCCATCCTCGGCGGTGACGGTGCGGGTGCGTTCCTCATAGGTCACAAAGCAGTCCACGAACTGGCTGTGCGCTCTCCTGCTTGGTGCGTCCTCTCCAAAGAAAATGGCATAGAAAACAGCCTTGACGCGGATACCGTCAAGGCTGTCGCTATCCTCCGTCATGTCATTGACGGCATCAATGGCGCTGTCCAGCAGCGTGAAGCTGCGGCGCATATCTTCGATGTAGGCGACATATTCCGCAGGCGTTTTGCCCGGAATGCTGCCGCCGTTGAAGCAGAGCAAAACAGCGGAATTGTTATGCTCCGCGCTGCCGGAGAGCAGAGAGCAGATCAGCGCCAGCGTCAGAATCAACGGTGAACAGATCGCCGCCACGATCCAGCCCAGCTTTCGCCGGGTATCCTCGTCCGAGAGAGCGGCAGCGGCGAGCTTCGCCAGTGCCGCGACGGGTACCGCCATTACCGTCCACCTGCCGTTCCGAAGAGGGCCTGCTTGTACTCCGGGGCCTGCACCTGCAAGAGATACCGCTCGTTGCCGCATTTGTAGAGGCAGGAGCCGCGCTGCGGGTCCCGGATCAGGGCATATTCGGATTCCTCCAGTTGGAGGTTATCCATGAAAAACTTCTTATCCACGTTGCCGCCGTTAAAGATAAATTGATGGACGGGGATGGAAAAGAGGGGGCGTGTCAGCTCCCGTATTCCCGGCTGAGTGAAGTCCTCCAAATTCTGGCTGGCAAGGAACAGGGCGGATTCCTTTTTTCGTACTCTTTTAAGGGCATTGCGGATGTAGGTGATGACGGTGGGATCGGACAGCCACAGGTACAGTTCGTCGATAGCGGCTACGGAATTGCCCAGCGTCAGAAGCTGATCCGACATATAGGACAGCAGACTGAACAGCAGCGTGTTTCGCAGATTTTCCGCCATGTTATCCAGCCCCTTGACGCAGAAAACAAGAAATTTGGAGTTCGTGATATTGGTATGCCCGTTGAAAAACCGGGAATCCGCGCCGCGGCACATGGAATGGAGCCCCAGCAGCAGATTCCGCAACATTTCCCGCGGGTAGAGGCTGTCTGCGGCCTCGTAATGGTCGTAGCTTTCCAGAATGGCATCGTAGAGGTCAGAGAGGATGGGGTAATCCTCCGGCCGCATCGACGCGAAGTCCGTGCGGTCGGTGATGTTCCACTTTTGATAGAGCCGCTCTACCATCAGCTCCAGCGTGTCGATGTGGGGCGTGTCAAAGCCCTTGTAGACACGGAACACATCCCGCAGGAAGGAGATGTGCTGGGAGAGCAGTGTCCCCCGGAAAGCGTCCGGCGCGTCCGGGTCTTCCGGCCCACTGCCATCGTCCCAGCAGCGAGGCTCCAGCAGGTTGATGCGGTACTGCCCGCTGATGTAGTCCAAAAAGCAGCCGCCCAGGGCGCGGCACTCGTCCTCCATCTCATGCTCGGAGTCCAGAGAGATCACGCTTTTGCCCGCCTCCCGCACATTGCAGAGCAGAAGTTTCAGCAAAAAACTTTTACCCTGTCCGGTATTGCCAAGGATGAGGGCGCTGGCGTTGGTTTTGTCGGCGGCGCGGCGGTCGAAGTCCACGATGATGTTGGAGCCGAAGCGGTCCCGGCCAATGAAGAAGCCCTTGGGATCGGTTTTGCCGGAATAGTTCATGGGGTACAGATTGGCAACGCTCCTGGCAGGCAGAACACGTTCCGCAAAATTGGCAAGCTGGCTGCCGCCTGCGGGGTTGGCGGAAAGAAAGCCCTCCCGCTGGCGCAGGATCAGCGGATCGGCGCCCATGCGGGAGCGGACCAACTGTGCGGATACGGTGTCCCGCGCCGCGCGCAGCTTTTCCGTATCCGTGGCGGCGATGTCCAGATACACGCCGCAGTGGATGAGCGGCTCCTTTTCCTGCCGCTGCTTTGCCAGCAGCTCCGCCATATCCCGCAGGTTGGCCTCCGCCGTGACGCTTTGCTTGTAATCGTTGGTGTTGCTCCGCTCCATGCGGCTTTTGTTGGCGGCGGCATGGAGGATGGCGTCCTCCTCGGCAGGCGTGACCTGTCGCGCCGTCAAGCGCAGGTTGACGCCGCCCATATCGCCAAGGCCCCGCAGCAGTGCCAGTTCATCCGTCATGGGCGGGTAGCTTTTCAGCGCCATCGCCGTGTGATAGCGGTTGCCGAGGATGAAGTGATCTGTGTTGAACTTCACCGCCGCGGGCGCGATCATATCCAGAAAGTCTTTCGGACGCTGAACCTGCTCCGGCATCTTCTTTTTCTTCTTCGGTTTCTTTTTAGCCATGTACATACTCCTCTCCATCGAAATCACGGAATACCTCCGTGGTGAGATCCTGCCGGTAGTAGATCGCCAGCAGGCGCTTGACATCCTGTTCCTCCGCCAGACGCACACGAAGCCCATGGTCGCAGATGGTTTTCTCCAACTGCCGCAGTGTGCTTTCGTCCGCACCGGCTTTTTCATCCAGTGGGAGCACCAGCACAAATTTGCGGGAGGAGGCGGAGGAGAACTGAATGGCGTCCAGATGGGCCATGTCCCGTTCCAGCAGTTCCCGCACGGCAGGCTCCGTTTCCTCCTCCAGTCGCCGCAGGTAATACTCTTTGTTCCGCTGAAAGGACTCACGGGAATCCAGCGCCAAAATTTCCAAGGTCGGTTGGGTGCTGAGAAGCATGGTGAGGGAGCGGACGCGGCCCCGGATGACCTCCGGGGACAGGACGGAGAGGTTGTCCGGCTGGATCAGGAAGAAGACCCGCTCTCCGGAATCTGTCACGATGCCGTGGGGCGTCACGCGGACGATGCCCATGAGCTGCCGGGTCGACTGCCGCTGGCGCAGCTCCTTTTTCTGTTCCCGATTCATGGGTCCAGCCTCCATTCGTAATATTGTTGCCGCAGAAAGAGAAAACAGGCGGCACGGCGCAGGAAGTCCAGAATACTGCTGCCATCCACCTGAATGGTGAGGAAGGCATACAGCACCGTGACCACCAGCAGTCCCATGCCGAGGCCCTGTGTCAGCGCCAGCACAGAGAGCAAAGCGCCGATGCCGATCACGGCGATGTCCCGCAGCAGCCAGAGCCACAGCATGGGCTTGGCTTTCAGGTTTTCGGGGTAAATAAACATTTTGTTCCTCCAAAGCGAAACCGCTGCCGAAGATCTCAGCAGCGGTTCGCACGATGTATTTCTTATTCTTCGGCAGTGCCGGTGTCCTCCGCCAGCGCCTGCCGGATGCAGTCCAGGAAGAAGGCGTTCTGCTTGATGCCGTTCCGCTTGAGGTATGCCTTGAGCTGCTCAAACAGCTCGGTGGGCACCTGAAACGCCACCGTCCTCACATTGTCCTTGTCCATCTTCGCATTGTCCTCCATTTCATAATATTTTGTGATGAGCGCGGTCATGTACCGGCTCAGTGTCTCGCCGGATTCCGCCTGTCGCTGCCGTATCTTGGTGTGCAGCTCCAAGGGGATTTCAGCACAGAGGTTGCGCGTTTTTTCTGCCATAGCAGTTCCTCCAGTCTTTTCTTTTGAATGGTAAAGCTAAGATACCCGAAAGCAAGCGCGAAAGCTATGACCAAAGCCAACGAAGAAGCGGTACGAAACAGTGGCGATACCAACAAAGCGGCTATGCCGCCCGCATGGTCGCGGCGATTCGCGACATAATAAACTCCACACAGGGTATCGCCACGCTGTTGCCCAAAGCTTTGTACCTTGCACTGTCCGACGCGCCGGGGATGTCTGTCCAGCCGTCCGGAAAGCCCTGAAGCCGTTCACATTCCAAAGGTGTCAGGCGGCGAATGAGGTGATGTGTTTCAGAACAGGATGCGTTGATGATACACTTATCCTGACTGACGTATTGATTACCGATACCTTTTTCATCTCCGCGGCATAATGCTCCAACTGTTTTTTGATAAAGTTCTACGACCGCGTGGCGGTCTGTGGCGGTCAATGTATACGCCAAATCCTCCTGACAGCCAAGGCCGTTGCCGCCGTTCTCCGGCTGGCGGTCTACAATATTTCCGGCAATGCAGATGGCACCCGCGTTCTGCTCAACCAGAGGTATATTGTTACCACCTGTGCCATAACGGGCAGACATGGTGGGCACTACCTTGTGGGGGCCAGTGTAGCGGCTGTCAATGCCGTGATTTTCGTAAACAAGAGGTTGGTGTCCATGCTCCTGTGCTCGGAGGGTTCCGGACACGTTTTCGCTGCATTCCATCACGCTGCCGCCCTGGTCATTAAGGCATAAAACAGACGGCATACAGTTCCCGCCGGGGCTGCCCTTGAGGGTTGGAGCAACTGATTCGTTGTATCCAATGCCGCCAGCGCAGGCACCTGCTCCGGCAGAAAAACCGGCTACAAAGGTCTGCTGCTTCATCCCCGGCTGTGCGCCCAGCACACCAGCTACATCGTGCAGGTCACGCACCTCGTCCCGCTGGTTGGCGGCAAAGGCCATGACGCCGTTATAGCCGTCAAAGCCCTCCCCGGCTCCATTTGGCTGTGTCACGAAGGTCTGCATCTGCATATTGGTGAGCTGACCGTCCGGCCGCATGAGCCCCGCTTGGATCTTAAGCGCACGCGCCAGCATCTTCGGCAGATCCTTGCCGCGCTCAAAGGCGCGGCGCAGGATGCCCAGACAGGCGGTTTTCGATAAATAATACTTTAGAGACGGGTACGCCTCCAGTATGCCGGACAGTGAGACGCGGATCGGGCGGCGGGGCGCGGCCCCGGTATTGAGGGGCCGCTTGCCTTCCCGCCATGGAGATCGGAACTCCCAATGACGCTGTCCGAAGAGATCCACGGGAGAGGACAGCAGATCCAAGTGGAAATACGGGATCGAAACCAGTTCGGAGTCCGGCTTGCCCGATCTGCGCTTGGGCGGAGCTCCGCCCCTTTCAGCCGTGTCTAAATCAAGCATCGTCATCTGCCCGGTCGTATCGAATCGGTACATCTATGAGACCTCCTTCTCACTGTTTTCCGTTTCGTCAAATACATCAAATAAAAGCTGGGGCGCGAGCGGCCCGGCAAAGTCAGCAAGGAGAAAAATGCGCTTGCGACGCTGCGCGACGCCACACAATTGCGCGTCCAGACAGCGCCACGCAATAGAAAACATATCGCCTGCCGTGAGATCACCGACATCGGGCCATCCGTAAGGATAGGGGCCTGGGATAAGCTCGTTGGGAAAGCAGATCCGCACGATCTCCTCCAGCACGATCCGAAAGTCCTCATACTTCGGTTTTCCGCTCGAAAAAGCCCCCGGCAATAGTGATAGGTAATCCTTTGAGGCAATCTCTGGATTTTCCCCCACTCCACACCGTGCATGAGAGTTTCCCCTCACACGGCGTTCCATCGGGATAACAGCATTTTGTTTCAAACACAATTTACACACTTCGTTGCGGGTAGATGGTTTTAGATTGCGTTCAGATTTGCTTGTTTTCGCAGTTTGTTGAGCTTATTTCGCTGTTGATCATCCAGCCGCAGGGTTTGGAGCAGACGGGAAATGGTCTTTTCATCAGTGGCATGAACAAGTTGATGGATAGCCTCACTGACTATAACAAGATTTGCGTAGGCATCTGTTCCGCCTGCCGACTTAGGCCGCTTGTGATGGCAGTGAATTTCATGGAGTGCGAGCGTTCTGCCTGTAACAGCGCATTTTCCATACTGTGCCGCATATAGGGAAATACGGTTGTCCGCATACTCCACAGACTGCCCCAGCCGCGGATTACGCATCAGCCATGTGAGAATTTCAATATTGACACCAAGCATCCGATGAATTTCCTCTCGTCCACTCTCTGTGTAGCGATTGATGCTCCGTTTTTTCCCCAATGGGTTCTTATGCCGGATATATCCTGCGGGTATAAGCGGATGTCCTTTCAGAAAGCGAATTTGGCTGCTGTTGCCGTATTTATTCTTGATGTAGCCCTTTTCTAATTTACCCTGTTTGCTTAGTCCCTGCTTACCCAAACGGTTTTTCATTTGCTTGCCGATGGCGAATGCAATGGGCGAGAAGTCCAGATTGACGCAGGTAGCAACACGATAATAATTGTGCATTCCAATTACGATGGAGTTGTAACGGAAGATTTGCTTACGCTGGTCTTGCTCGCTTTTCGGATGTTGAATTTCCTTAATACACTTCGCCAGTTGGTCTTTTACCCTTTTCTGCGCTTTATCGCTCATGTGAGACCGAACGACATACTTATCTCCCTTGCGCTGTGCTTTCATCTTGAATCCCAGATATTCCGAATAGTGGCGCTTTAGGTTCACCACCTTAGATTTTTCTGGGCTGATGTCCAGTTTCAACCGCTCCTTTAGCCATTGCGTTGTTGCCGCATATAAACAAAATGCGTCTTTGCGGTTTCGACAGAACAGCTTGAAATCGTCGGCATATCGAACGATGAATACAGGCTTTAGGTTGCTTTCACGCAGCAATCGGTACTGATAGCCACGGTTGATGCTGCCATTTGCGTTGAGACGAGTATATTTTGCGTTGCCGTGCATCGGCATCCATTCCCACTGCGACGCTATCCACCAGTCCAGTTCATTGAGAACAATGTTGGACAACAGTGGAGAGAGAATACCGCCTTGCGGTGTCCCTTTACTTGGGTGGAGAATTTCTCCGTTAGACAACACGATTGGGGCTTTCAGCATTTCCCGAATAATGCACAGAAGCCGTTTATCCTGAATTCCCATTTCCCACATCTGTTGAATCAGCTTTGTGTGGTTTACATTGTCAAAGAAGCCTTTTATATCGATGTCCACAACATAATACAGGTGCGATAGCTGTATTAGCTGGTCACATCTGGCGATGGCATGTTCTGTGGAGCGATTCGGTCTAAAGCCATAGGAATGGTCATAAAATTTTGCTTCACAGATTGGCTCCAAGACTTGCAGGACACATTGCTGCACGATGCGGTCTACAATGGTCGGGATTCCAAGGGGGCGGGTTTTCCCGTTTGGTTGTGGGATTTCCACCCTGCGGACAGGGCGGGGGTGATAGCTCTTAAACTGCTTTTGAATCAGCGCCACATATTTTTCCTCGTTCAATTTGGCAAGGTCTTGTATGGTGCGCTTATCTACTCCTGCGGTACTGCTCCCTGTGTTTCCTTTGATTGTCCGATATGCCATTCTAATATTTTCCTCACTGGAAATGAGTTCCATAAGGTGAACAAACACTTTGCCTTTTAAGCTATCGGCATACAGACTGTCCAAAGTCTTTTGCAGGTCGTAATACTCCGCATAACGGATTTTGCTTCTCTTGGGTTTCTTCCGCTCCGAAGTCAACACAGGCATCCACTCCTTTTCAGCGGATTTTCTTTGTCATATTCGAAGCTGTGTTTATTGTGTTTTCAAATTTGACTGTTATCTCGACTTGAGGCTATCCCTCCATCATGTTTCCATGATTTCTACGGTACTGTGCCTCTACTCTCACTGGGATAAAGGGCGATTATGCATTCCCGCCCAGCGTTTCTCTGACTGCAACAGTCTCCACGCTCCCAGCTTTCCACGTTCCAATGGCCCTATCATTTCATGCTTTTAGGTGCTCCCTTTGAGCCTGTGTCCAGCTTTCGCCTTACTGCCTATAACAGTATATGGATTTTCATAAAAACGACTTTTACTCATCCACGGACACCCCGCTATGGCGGGTAGTGCCTTTCGACACATTCTGGGTTTAGACCCTTACATTCGGAAGTTCGTCAGTGTTCTGCACACATTCTCACCATGAGCATGAGACACCCGGCATATAGGCAACATCGTCCACCTCTGGACAAGTTTCGTATCATTGATTATGATGTACGGTTGCTCTCTGCCGACTTTACCGAGCTTCTGACACAGATTTATTTGCTTCATCTGCGCCAGTCGGAGTATCAGTGTGGGCGTTTCAGGGCGTTACCCCATCATTCCACCCATCAGGCCATTAGTTCTGCAAGTGTTTTTTCACCATCCTTTCATTCTTGCGCCTGACCTTTTCAGTCAGGAACGTGTCGCACCGTTCTCCCAACACATCCAGCGCGGCCGTATGTTGACGCTCTCCCGGCCACGGGCTTTCTCTGCCAACCGCATTTCACGCACAATGCGCATCTGCTCCATAAAGAGGCCAGAACGCGCGCCGGCAAGACCTGCCCTTGCGCCAGCAACGGAGAGATCTTGACACGGGCTGCCCCCGCAGATGATGTCCACAGGCGGCAGCTCCGCTCCACGCAGCTTAGTGATGTCGCCTACATGGATCATGCCGGGAAAGCGCAGCTTTGTCACCTCAATGGGAAATGCTTCGATCTCCGACGCCCATACCGGCGTGATGCCGTTGCGGACCGCAGCCAAAGGGAATCCGCCGATACCGTCGAACAGGCTGCCCATGGTGATTTGTGTTAACCAGGTCATATCATCACCCTTTCATTTGATCGCCGCGGCGATGGTTCGGGTGGTGTTGACGGCAGCCTGCGCCGTATAAACGGCGCTCGTAATATTGGCCTTTGTTGTGGTGTCCAGACCGAAGCTGCCGGCAATGCGGGGCACTTCACCGGCGGAAAGCATGAGCCCCACGCCCATCAGCGCGTGATCCTTGAACACCATAAGCCCCGCAACGAGGATGGTGGACTGGAGGAAGGCGGTCAGGCACAAGCCGATGACCTGCCGCATCCAGCCCATGAATCCGTCCAGATAGCCCCGTGGGACGCTGAACATATAAAGGCTGCCCACCGCGATCTGGATGAGCAAAATGCCCCCGCGTTTCAGATTGGCGAAAAACACCTTCAGCACCGCGTAGCCCATGAGGATCACGCAAAAGAGGAGCATAATGGGGCTGGTGATGATGCCGAGACCGAAGTGAGAGCTGTTCACCACATCCGTAAGCGTCTGGATTTCATTGAGCTCCGTGATGATGTCCTGTCCCACCTCACCGATGCTTCGTCCGTAGCCGGTAAGTCCCGCCGAGAAGGTGGCTTGGAGCGACACGGACAGGGCATAGAGCCGGACGGGGACGACGGTGAACAGGCTCACCGCCAGAAAGCCCTTGATGATATTCATCCCGCACTGCTGGAGATTCCCCCTGCCGGTGGAGTATTCGATGCCGCATTCAAAGGCGCAGACCACCACGCTGACCGTAAATAACGCCCATGCGAGGCGGGAGAAAAAGAGGACGATGGCGCTGACCCATTCCAGCTCGAACAGCTCCACGCCCATATTGCTCATGAGGGCAAAGAAGTTGCCGAGAAAGCCCACGATCTGCCCGTAGAACCAATCTACCAACTGATCCAGGACTGTCGCGGCGACAAAATCCCAAATAAATATTGTTCATTCACCTCCGGAGACGCAACAAGGCCGCCGCCCTTTCGGGCGACGGCCTTGACTGCTGTCTTTACTTATTTCATTGTCTGTCCAAAGCTTTGGGTATCTTTGCTTTCCGGTTCATATCCAAGTTTCTGGCAAACAAAGTCTTGAACGAGCCTGCATTCCTTTAATGCGCAGACGGCGTCGGATTCATCCAGTTCTAAATTGGACGGATAGCGAACTTGAACGCCGTATGGCGTCAGTTCAATACAGGAGTCTGCCAGTTGCTCAAATCGCGTGTCTACTTCACAGCACAGCTTACAAAGCTGGATAAGGTCATGCGTTTTGGGCGGCTCTCTGTCGAATTGAACAAGCGTGGCTTTTAGAAATTTTTCGGCAGCCTGTTCACAGTGATAGCAAATAATTTCCACAGGCAGCGGACGCATCGTCAGCAGATGTTCCGCGGCGCTGAGATCCATATAGGCAAAGTCAAGCCATTCGCTGCTCCAGCCGGTGCTCATACAGCAAGACCCCCTCTCTTGCGATTTTCCGCTCCAGAGAAGCGTGTTCCGCTCTCTGATGGAATGCGTTAGAGCGATAAACAATTACATCCAAGGGGACGGACTGCGCTGAAAAGAGCGCACGGCGGATCGCCTTGACCGCGTCTGCCGGACGCATGGAATTTTCCGGGATAATGACGCACAAATCGTAGTCACTATCATCGGTTGGTGTACCATAGGCGTATGAGCCGAAAAGATAGATCTTCTCTGTATCCACAGTTGCGTCAATGATCCGGCAGATATCAGAAAGCTCATTTTTCACAGATTCTGTCATTCGCGCCGCCTCCTTTCCTAATTTCCATTATACCCAGCACACAGAAAATAAGCAACTGATTTTTACCCTTGCACCACTTAGATGCCGATGATGCTCCAAATGTATTTCGGAGCCGTCAGCGTGAAGATGAGGCAGGCAAAGAGAATAGCGGGACCGGTCCATTCAAATTGACCTCTCTGGCGAAAATCAAAATACGCGCCGCCAAGCTTTACAAAAAACGCGATGGCGAGGATCATATCCAGCGCCGGGAACACCACCTTCTCCACCACGCTTTTAATCTGCGTAGCGGCCTCCTTCCATGTCTGCTCCACAGCGCCTGCCACATCGCCGCCCGCGGCAAGGGCGGAGGTGCAGCAGAGCGCGGTCAGGAGCAGGAGCGCCAACGCCAAAATCATGATTTTTTTGTGTTTCAAGATCTCAACCTCCTTAATTTGGGGATGCAGCCCCTTGCGGAGCGGCATCCGTTGTTAGTCCTTAATAACCGGTGCGAGGCAGGGGCTTGCTGGGGGCATAGACACGGGTGACCCAACGGGAGGTGGCCATGATCCACTGCCCGTTGTAGACGCCGCCCACATCCGCCTGATTAACGAACTGCGTACCTCCGGTGAGCTTGGCAAGTGCCTTGCAGTCCACGCGGGGGGCCTCCACCTGCCGGAAGTTGGCGGGGACGATGCCGAACGCAGCCATAAACTCCGTCACATACTCGTTGGCGGCAAGTCCCAGCGCCGCGGGGGAAGCATCCAGCACATAGTTTTTGGATGTGCTCAGGTTATCCGCCAGTGTGCGCCATGTACCGCCGCTGAGATTTGTGCGGTACACGATCTTATAATTTCCAGGGGTATTCCATGTGCCGGTGTAAATTTTTTCAAGGCGCACCGCCTTGACGGGCAGGGTATCGCGCCAATAAAAAGACTCCAGCGCCGTGGTAGAGTTGTTGGCAATGTCGGCAAAATTGTAACGGACGAGCTGCCCCGGCATGACCTCCACATAGCCGGTTTTCTTGATGGAAACATTGGTGGACAGGCTCTTGTTGGTCATGCTTGCCTTGACGATCTGACCAGCGTACTCGATCTCCACCTCAATGGGTGTCTTATCCAGTCCGTAAAACTCCGCCGCCTTGGATTCCACGATCTTATACCGCGCCAGCGGCAAGGGCTTGCTCACCGCCAAGCCGTTTTTGTCCGTCTTGATCGTATCCACCAGACGGTTGGTGCGGGCGTTGTAGATTTCGAATACGGTGTTGGGGATAGGCGTCCCGGCAGGTCAGCCGTTCATAGCGTTGTAGTCCGCGCTGACCTTCGTCACTTGGATCTGACCGGTGATAGGGGTATTCTGCCACTCGATTTCCGTGGTTTCGCCAGACTTTACATACACGGTCTTTTTCTGCGTGTCGGGGATATAGCCCTCATTCTCCAATTCACGCAGATAGTAGCGGCCATCCTCCAGCCCCTCGAACCGGACATAGCCCCGGTCATCGCTGGTTTCCTGCGCGATGGGATTGTTGCCGCTGTCATAGAGAATGAAGGACACGCCGGGGATGCCCTCGCCGGTGACGGCGTTGACCTTGTGGATCAGGATGCCGGAGATGGCCTTGTTGGTGATCTCCAGCGTGGCGGTCTGGCCATCCCTGACCTCGATCCGGTGGGGCGTATCATCCAGACGGTAGCCCTCGGCGGCCTTCCGCTCCGTCACGGTGTACCAGCCGTTTTCCGCTTTGGGGAGATGGATCACGCCGTTTTCATCGGTGGTGTAGGTGCCGACGATCTCGCCATCCATTTTCCGGATCTCAAACTGGACGCCGGGGATGCGTTCTCCGGTTTTTTCGTCCTTTTTAATGACGGTAAGCCCGCCCGCGCGGACGTTATAAAAGCGCAGAGTCTGCACCTCACCCGCCTTGATGAGAATGGATTTCGGGGAACTATCCAGCACAAAACCCTCCACGGTCTTGACCTCCCGCGCCGTAACGGTGGTGCCGGGTTCCAAATCATGGATAACGACGCGGCCATTCTCATCGGTGATGAACTCGCCGTTGCTTCTGCCAACAACAGCGCCGCTGCTGTCGGTCACAAGGAAGGTCACGCCCTTCAGCGGCGTCGTGGTGCCCTCGATATACTTTTCAATCACAAGGGTGGTGCTGGGCGTGTTGGTGAAGTGGAGGGTCTGGGTATCGTTGGGATCAACTACCACGGTCTGGGTGCGGCTGGCCTCGTCGATGGTGTAGCCGGGAATAGTGGCCGTTTCCGTTACCACCAGCGTCCCTACCACGCCATGGATGGTGATTTTGCCGTCCTTATCGGTGAAGTACAGGCCGTTGCTGCTGATCTGTCCGTTTTCAGCGGGTACGAACGCGCCGGTAGATGTCGTCACCTTGAAGGTCACGCCCTGCAAGGGCTTCCCGGTGAGGGAATCCCGCTTGTCGATCACCAGGGTTCCGGCCTTGGAGTTTTTCACGATGACCGTCTGCGTATCGCCGTTTTTGCCGATGACCACGTTTGTGGACGCACGATCCATCACATACCCTGTCGGGGCCTTGATCTCGTTGATGACATAAGCACCGGGGGCCAGATTGGTGATCGTGATCTCGCCCTGCCCATCCGTGGTAAAGATACCGTTTTGCGTCAGGGTGCCGGTGCCGATCACGCCGTCCAGCCCCACCTCACAGCCAGCGGCAGTGGTCACCCGGAACTCCGCGCCGGGAAGGGGCTGACCGGTGGCGCTGTCCCGCTTCTGGATGATGAGCTTGCCCTTGGGCTGGTTCTTGAAGGTCAGGCTGACCGTGCGTCCCTCCTTGATCTGAACGGTCTGGCTCTGGGTGTCGATCAGATAGCCGTCCGGAGCCTTCGTTTCCGTCACAATGACGCTCTTGTCGGGTTTCAGGCCGGGGACGCGGATCTCGCCGTGTTCATCCGTCCGGAAGATGCCGTTGGCGTCCCCAATCAGTGTGCCATCCGCGTAGGTGATCTTGAATTCCGCGTTGGCGAGGGTCACGCTGGGATTCACGGAACAGACCTTGCGGATCAGCAGGATGCCGTCCGGGGCGTTGTCAAAACGGACGGTGACCACGCTCTGCTCACCGCTGTCCGCCAGATAGATCGTTTCCGAGGCGTTGATGATGCTGTACCCATCGGCGGGGTCAACCTCCTCCACGATATAGGTGCCGGCGGTCAGGCCCGTCCAGATGGCGGTGCCGTTCTTGCCGGTGACCTTCTGCCCGATGGTCGTGCCGCCGGTGCCGGAGGTGCCGCCCAAAAACCGCAGCTGGAAGGTGCAGCCGGGGAGCGCCTCATGGGTCACGCTGTCATACTTCTCAACAACAATGGCGTTCAGCGGGGTATTCTGGAAGGTCAGGGTCTTGCTCTCACTGCCGTGGAGGATGATCTTCTGAGTGGAGGGTTCCTTCATCTGGAAACCGGGAGCGGGTTCCACTTCCGTCACGGTGTACTCGCCGGGATAGAGCCGCTTGCCCTGCTCATGGAGCCGGATCTCGCCCTTGGCGTCTGTGAGGATCGTTCCGTAATCGATGGTGGCAGGAGCCTCGGCGGATTCGCCGCTGCTAGTGTAAGTGATGTGGAACTTGGCTCCCTCGATGGGCGCGCCAGCCACGCTGTCCTCCTTGTAGATGGTGAGCTGGGGCATTTTCCAATTTTTGAAAGTGACATTCACCTCGTCACCGGCGTTCAGGCTGACGGTCTGCTCCCTGTCGGCGTTTTTGCTGGGCAGGTAGTACGGTGCGGGAACAGATTTTTCTGTAATTTTGTAACTGCCGGGGGTGACGCGATCCGTCACCGTGCCGTCCGCGCCGGTGGTCCAATCGGCGGAGAAATCACTGTCGATGCCCTCCACGATGAACACGGTGCCGGGGATGGGCTTGGAATCCTCCGCGTCGATTTTGGTGACGGTCAGCTGGGGCATTTTCAGGTTTTCAAATACGAGGTTTTGATCGTCACCGGGGCCGAGGTAGATGGTCTGGGTCATCTCGCCGCCCACAACATAGGGGTCAGGGACGGATATTTCCTTTACTTCATAGCTGTCCACAGGGATCGCGGTGAGAACCGCCTTGCCGTCCGGCCCGGTGGTGACGTCCTGATGATAGCCGTAATGGATGCCCTTGATCTCAAAGACCGTGCCGGGGATGGGCTGCTTGGTCTGCTTATCCAGCTTCTGGATGGTCAGATTCGGGAGCTTCTGGTCCTTCGCCGTTACGGTCACGGTGCCGCCGCCATTGACGGTGGCCTGATCCACATGGGCGCAGACGGGGGCGGTCAGCTTGGCGTAGGGGGCGGGGGCGCTGACCTCCACAAAGGCGTACATACCCTCCGTCACATGGGGGACGGTGATCCTGCCGGACGCGTCTGTGACCTCCGTGCCGATCAACTGCCCGTCCCGGAGGATATGGAATACCGCGCCGGGGAGGGGGCTGTTGGCATCGTTCAGCTTGATGAGCTGGATCTTTACCTTCGCGTCATTCTCAAAAACGAGAGATACGTCCGTTTTGCCGTCCCAATAGAATTCCTGACGGACTTTGCCGGCGTCCTTGCTCAGAGAGTAGCCGTTGGGCGGCGTCACTTCCTCGGCGATGTAGCTGCCAATGGGCATGGTATCCCAAGGCACATCCGTGAGCGCGCCGCCAGCGCCGGTGGTATAGGTGCCGGTGAAATTGTTATCCACACCGGTGATCTTGATGACTGCGCCCGCGAGACCTCTGGTGGGATCGTCCGCGTCCACCTTGCGGATCTTACCGGTGGCGGTGACGGTGGGGGTGTCTGTAAAGGTGATCGTCACGGTGCTGCTGCCATTATTCGGCAGGACGACATATTCGGGCCCCGCGTTGTCGATCTCGTAGCCGTTCGGAGCCGCCGTTTCCGTTACGGCGTAGGTTCCGGCGTCCAAGGGGGAGAGGGTATAGGTTCCATCCGCGCCGGTAACGATGTCCCTGACGAAGGAGCCGTTGGTGGATTCCACGTGGAACCGCGCCCCGGCAAGACCCTTGGTGGGGTTGGTGGTGTCCACCTTCTTGACCACCAGCTTGTACTGCTCGTTTGTGACGGTAAGACTGCCGATCATAACGCTTTGGACGGTGCTGGCGGGGTGTGCGGCAGAGCCCGCGCCGGTGAAGGAATACTCTTTTACGTCGCAATCGCCCCAAACATCCTGCTTGCCAAGATCCAGGATATATTTCGCCCGATCCCGGAATGTGGTGCCGTCGCAGGTCTGGTCGATGCTGGTATAGCTCGCGCCCTTCAGCGAATTCCAGACGTACATCAATTCCTCCGCGCAGGCGGTGGCGGGATCGCCCAGGGAGCCGTCCTTATACCGCCACACGATGGCCTGTACCCAGGCGTTCATGTACCAGCTATAACCGGAATCCCAGATGTCATCCACGCCAAGGGCGTGGGCCTTGTCCGTGAAGATGCCGAGGGAGTGGGCGTAGTAATAGGCCATCATCATTTTAACGGTGGGATCGGTGACGGGCTTCGGATCGCCCCAGGTCTGGCCGATCAGAGAGGTGCCCATGCCGCCGCCCTTCGTCCCGCAGAAGCCCACGGAGGTCTTTCCGGCCACGCCGTAATACATCTGGTGCATTGTGCATCTGCCAAGGCTGGCGGACTGATAGGAAACACCGCTCATGCCGAACCGCTCTAACTTGATGGTGTCGGCCCCTGCCGCCAGCGCGGTAGTGGGGAGCAGGCCGAGGATGCAGATCAGGGCCAGCAGCATCGCGGTCACGCGATTTTTCAATGAATGCCATGTCTTTTTCATCGTTATTTGACCTTTCTTTTTAGATTTGCTCATTAGATTTGCTCATTAGATTTGCTCATAAGAAATGGCCTTCCGGCGATGAAGCTGGAAGGCCATGTGAGCATATTGAGTTGCGGATAGGTTATGCGTAGGGATTGTGCGCGTTGGGATCACCGACGAACAGGAAGCAGATCGTTCCGCCCTCATCAGCTGAGATCCCAACGCCGATGGTGTCGCAATCAGGGTCAACCATCGTCTGGAAGTGGCCGGGAGAATTCCGCCAATTCTCTACCGCCCGCCCTGCGATCTCAGAGGCGGGCACATTTGCGAACGCGGTGATGTTCGATCCAAATCCATGGGGATACCCGGAGGCCGCTACCGCCTCGCACTCCACCTTATTCTGGTGGTATGTGACACGCAGGGACGCGCAATGCTGCGCTGCGTCCATCAGAGCCGCGTTGACCGTCAGCTCCGGCACACCGTTTTCCCGGCGCACCTGATTGACCAGCCGGACGATCTCCTGCCGTGCCGCGTCTGTCTGACTCATGCTGGATTCCGGAACGCTTGCGCTCTGTTTGCTGTCAGCCACTGTCAGCGTTAAAGTGGAGGTCTGGCCATGCTGATCGGTCACGACCACGTCGGATGTGCCGCTGCTGACCGCGATAGCGGTCCAGAAGCCGGAGGCATTCTCAACACGGATGACATTGGGCTGCGTGGAGACTACACTTTTTATATTCGCACTGGGACTGATATTCAAGCCGCTGCGGTCTCCGGGGCGGAGGGTGCTGCCCTTGTAGCTGCTGATGCGGATACCGGATGCGGCAGGGGCGATCCCCGTGTATGGATGCCCGGTGTCGATTTGGACTCCGGCGTTCCAATAAACATTGAAACCGACCTGCTCGCCCATGTCCCGCAGCTTCACATAGTTGTGTCCCGCAATATTGTAGGCTTGCATTTCCACCTGCTGACCATCCACGAAGATGGGCTGCCAGGTAGGTTCCGCCGTGATCCCGGCCGCGGCTGCGATAGAGCCGCCGGTCAGCGCCGCGCCGATCACCATGCCGGTGAGCATCATACTGACATTCTTTCTCACATTTTTGCTCTCGTTCATCTTTCTGCCTCCATTCTAACTGTGTATGTGTGAAAATCTTCTTCGCAGCTTCACCATATCACAAGTGAGGGGCAGAAGTCGAACAGAACCGATTCGGCAAAAGGGAGAAAGATTCAAACCTCCGCTGCGGTGACGCACCAGCGCTGGTCTCGCTGGTTGCGGACGCAGGTGTAGAGCGTCAGCATATTTTCGCCGGAGTCCGCAAGGCCGCCGCGATCCGTTTCGCTGACCTTGAAAACATCCGTTACCTTGTAGGTGCGGGTGCCCAGCTTGGTGGTCAGGGTAATTTTGTCCCCGATGTCCAGCGTGTGGATCTGGCCGAAGTAGCTGTTGGCGCCCCGGTTATGGGCGGCGAGGCAGACGTTGCCGTTCCAGATGGAGGTGTCCTCGAAGTGCCCGACGCCCTTGGCAAGCGTCTTGCTGTCCGTTCCCTGATAAATGCGGACGCTCAGATCCAGCGAGGGGATCTCCAACCTGCCGAGGGAGCTGTTTTTGTAGTAGAGATCGCTGGTCACCTCCGTGAACAGCACGGCGGGCTGATAGCCGCTGCTGCCATTCACCGTGCTGCCGGGTGTGACAACAGTGGCGGCGCTGCCGCCAATGACCGCGCCGGACGCGGGAATACCACCGGGGGCAAGGTTGGGTGTGAGGTATTCGCCGGTGTGGAGGGCGTTCATGCTCTCCGAACCGAAAACAGGCGGAATGAGCGCGGTGTTTTTGCTCATGTCGTCGTTTTTCATAGCGCCGCCGTCCGCTGTGTGGATGACCTCGATAGATGTATCCCTGCCAAAGTCAAAGTCCTTCGGAGGGGTAATACTGTACTCCAACGCATACGCCGGAGCCGCCAGAGCCGCTGTCATGCAAAGACTCAGGCAAAGGGTAATGATCTTTTTCATTCTGTATCCTCCTCATCCGCGTTTTCTTTTCTGTGCTTCACCAGCAGTGCGCCGCCGACGCCCGCGCCTGCCGCGGCCACGATCCCAATGGGAATGAGCACATAAGACCAGCGGAACGCGGACGCCGTGGCGGGTGTCTCCGCAGGCTCCGTGGGCTGGATGGGCGTTCCCTCAAAAATAGCGACATAGCGGACACGGTTCAGGGCGATCCGGCTGACGGTCCCGGTATAATCCGCCGTGACGGTATAGCCTTTCACATAGCTGCTGGTAGCGCTGCCGGTGTAGGTGGCGACGGCGGTATAGCGGTCTGCCACGGCGTAACCATCCATGTTAGCGGTGTTGTCCGTCTGCCACTGGATGTCCGTGAGTGTCAGGGTCTTGCCGTTTTCTGTAATGGTTTTGGGAAGATACTGCGTATCCTGCTCGGCAAGGTTAGGATAGCTGCGCTTGGTGGTGATTTCCCTGGTGGAGCTGCCGTAGCCGGACGGCTCCACCTGCACGGTATCAAGTCGGAGCGTCAGGGTTCCCATGAGGCCGTCATCCGTGATGAATTCCCGCTCCTGCGGCAGCAGCTCCAGCACGGATTCCATATCCTTTTTAGCGCTCTCGATAGAAACATGCTCCGTATGCTGACGGCTCTCGTTTTCAGGAAGCTCCTGCTTCAGAAGATCCGTCAGGGTGTAGTGGAAGCCGTCCTGACGGAAGTCCGAGCGGGGAATACCGGCGGGATCGTCTTCGGGGCTCAGATCATAGATCTTTTTCAGTTCCGTACCATCGTCACCGCGAACGATGGCAGTGGGGTAGCAGACCTTGGCGTTCGGTGCCGCAGGCTCAAAGTCCGCTGCCAGCGCGGTGGGCGTCAGCGCCAGGGTCAGGCACAGCGCCGCGGCGCAAAGGGAAAGCATTCGTTTCATTTTGTGTTCCTCCTTAATGTTTCTTCATTTTATAGTGATCTCTTGTCTGCTCCAGCAGGAGGTCATATTCCCAAGGCTCCACTTCTAAGGAGAGGTAGGCCCCATCCTTCGTCATGCCGTCCACCCGATAGCGCAGCACCAGAGGAAGCTGCCTCTGCTTTTTCACATCCTGGGGCGAGAGCCAGCCAGCACCTCCCACAAAAACAGCACGGATGGCGGAATCATAGTTTTCTTCATAGCCCTGCCAGAGAAGGGCCTCCCGCAGTTCTTTCCGCGGCTTTTTGCACTGGGGAACGGGCACCAAACGCTCCGGCTCCAGCAGAAAGCGGGGACGCAGGCTTTCCAAGCAAACATCCAGCGCGTCTTTCAGGGCAGCGTTCTTTTTCGTCAAGCCGCCGTGCCAGTGATCTGCCGCCAGCACATCCTCGCCCTGGGCATCGCCGGGGAAAAGACGCACACAGCGGATGAGCTCATAGGCGTGGGCATCATCCGCCATGCCGAGGACGCGGGCCCCATCCATAGGGAGAGACCGGTAATGGGAGATCGCATCATTCAACGCGGAAAAACGTTTCACACCCCAGCCGGATCTTCCGGGCCGAAGATCGTCCACGGTGTAATAGGTCATGCTCATGCAAGTATCCTCCTCACTTCATTTTCATACCGCCCATTGTGGGGGCGTCCGTCTGTTCCTGTGTCATCATCTCCTCCAACTTTTCCCGCGCCCAGTCCGGTAGGTATTTTTCGTCCAGCACACCGATGAAATCCTCCCGGTTCCATCTGACTGTTTCGCCGTCCGAGAGGCAGGTGGCAAAGACTGCGCGACCACTGGAATGCGGCTCGCATCCAAAACCGCTCCGAGCATACCAGAGCTGGTTTTCCTGCCTCCAATACTGCTCCCGCAGTGCCTCTGGCGACAGCACCAGCACCTTGCCGGTATAGTCCTGCTCGGCGCGGTCACCAACGCAGTGCTCCGCGCCGAACAGATCCAGCGCCTGCACCGCCTTGCGGTAGAAAGTGACGAAGCCATCCAGCACGGCCGGATGGCTTCGGACAA
>ERZ773218.1497-NODE-1497-length-21934-cov-5.682344_pt1 | contig 21934 bp, 17 predicted proteins | sample MGYA00580527_ERZ773218 | MGnify/ENA primary metagenome ERZ773218 (study PRJEB29015, sample SAMEA2737763) | human gut metagenome | biome: human gut; feature: human-associated habitat; material: faeces | place: China | collected 2012 ...
AGATCAAGATACCTTCCACGATGATGACCGGCGCGGGGCGCACCAGCACGGTCTCACCCTTGACGCGCGCCTCGCCGTAGGAGACTTCGCGTTCGGTGTCACGTTCGGTCAGACGCTCGCGGTAGTAGTGCTCGCCGGGCTCGACCACGGTGCGCTCCGGGGAGTCGACCGTGGTGGCATGGGCGGGCACCGCCACGCATTCGGACGTGTCGTTCAGGTGGTCGTTCCTCACGTCGCCGTCGTTGCGCTTCCAATACTCGAAGGACACGCAGTAGCCGTCGTTCGGGATGTCGCCGGTGATGATCGCGGTGTCGTGCACCTTGTCGCCGACGGTGGCGTCATGGCTGGATGCCATGGTGGTCACCTTGACCGTGTTGAAGGACTCGTCCTCCACACGGCTGCGGTCGGTCATGAACCGCTGGATGTCGGACTGCGGCTCCCGGCCATCACCGTCCACCTCCGCGTCGATGGCGGCGATGGAGTTGGCCGCCAGATGCGACGTGTCGGCCGCGTCCTTCGGCTTCAGCGGCTCGCCGGTCTCCCCGTCACGCGCCGGGCCGGACAGGCTGAACACCCAGTAGTAGTTCTCGCCGGCCTTGCCGCCCTCGAACTCCGGACCGTTGATGACGGTCTTGGACTTCGCGGCCTCGGCGGCCTGCTTCGCGGTGACGAGCACGGCGCCGTCGGCGGGCGTGTCGTACCGCTTGACCACGGCGTCCGCGTCGGCGGAGCCGTCACCATACCTCATGAGCGTCCAGGACACCATGGTGCCTTCGGCCACCGGGCCGGAGATGGTCACCCGGTCGCGGACCTTGGAGCCTTCGGACACCACGCGGTCGGTGTGGGATTCGGCCTTGATGATGCGGAAGGACTCGGAAGGCTCACGTGCGGCGCCGCGCTTGACGACGTCGCCGTTCTCGTCGCGGATGGTGATGACGTAGTAGTACAGGCCGGTCCCGTCCGGCTTGTACGGGCTGGATTCGGCCTCGGTCTGGCCGGATTCGAGCGCCACGCCGTCCTTGTCCACGTCGGCGATCTTCGTGTCCTTGGACGAATCGTCGCCGCCCGCCTGGCGGTACAGCTCCCAGCTGGCGGTCAGCGGGCCGGTCAGGTCGTCGCGGATGTCCTTGCCGTCCTTGCCGGAGTATCTGATGTTGAGCAGGTCCGCATGGTCGGCGACCGCGGTGCCGAGCGTGTACTCCACGCTCGTATCGGTGGTCGCGTCGATGGTGCGGGTGGACTCGTGGCTCACCTTGTCGTTGCCGCGATGGAACTCGTCGGAGCCGAATCTCACGGATTCGACGAAGTAGTGGTCCGCGGCGTCCGGCAGCGTGACCTTCGGGCTTTCGACCGTCTGGACCTCGTCGCCGCCCTGCCCGCACGGCTTGTAGCCGAGCGACTTCAGGCTGGTCTCGCCGGTCTCGGCGACCTTGTCGCCGGTCTGGTAGTCATGCAGCTCGAAGTCCATGACCGCGTCGTCGGGCAGGCAGCCCTCGATGCGGGCCACATCGACGGTCTCGCCGCCCTTGCTCGTCCACTTGGCGGTCGTCGTGGTCACGCGGACCGCGTTGAACGTCTCGTCCGGGATGCGGTGCTTGCCGATGAGCTCCTTGAGCTCCGGGGAGCCGTCGCCGTCGATCCAGGTCTGGCCGTCGGCGCCGCTGAACGAGTACACCCAGTAGTAGGTGCCGGGTTCGGTCAGATGCGTGACCGCGGAGTCGAACGCCTTGGATGCGGCCGCCAGGTCGGTCGGTGGGATGGTCGCCACGGCGGTGTCGGCCGCTTCGGTCTTGCCTTGACGGTACAGGGTGAAGCCGAGCTTGTAGCCGGCCGGCAGGTTGCCGGTGATTTCGGCATGGTCGTAAACGTCCGCGCCGTCGGTCACATCGACGTAGTGCTTGCCCTTATAGGTCTTCACGTTGTTCGTCTTGGCGACGTACGTGTCGACGGAGACCATCTCGAAGCGCTCGGACTCGTCCGAGTCGCCGTCCGCGAGCAGGTGGCGCTTGGCGTACTTGTGGCCGGCGGTGGCGTCGGGGTCGATGACGGCCACGGCGTCGGTCACGTCCGGATCGCCGCCCAGAGCGTCGGGCGTCCAGACGTAATGGCGGAATTGGTAGGTTCCGGCCTTCGTCGGGGCGGGCACGTCGTTGACCTGGATGTCGCCGGTCGCGTCATGGTCGAGCGTGTGGGTCTTCGACTCGGACACCCTCTCGACGGCCTTGCCGTCCTCGACCCGCCAGGCCTCGACCTTGTAGGAGGAGCCCTTCGGGAGCGTGCCGTCGACATGCAGGATGTCGTCGACGTGCTTGACGGTTCCGGTCACGGTGGCCGCGTTGCGGCGGCTGGAGGTGACGCGCACGATGCCGAACGATTCGCTCTTGACGCGCTTCGGTGCCTCGTAGACGAGTCCGCCGTCCTTCTCGCCGACGTACTTGGCGAGGTTCGCGGCGTCCTGGTCGTTCGTGACCTTCAGCCCGTAGTAGTAGGCGCCGGGCTCAAGGTTCGACAGTGTGAACGTCTCGGACTTGACCTTCTGGTATATGCGGCCGGCCTTGGCGGCCTTCCGGTCGATGTTCGGCATGGCGTTCGCCTTGCCGTCCACGACCTTCTCGTCCTTGGAGGAGTCGGAGCCGTTCCGGCGCCAGATGGAGGTCTGGAACCGGGTGCCGTCGGCGGTCACGCCGCGCGACTGGGTCTCGTCGCCCTCGGTGTCGCGGTGCGCGTCCGCGCCCCAGTCCTTGAACCAGGTCTGGGTCAGGATGTCGAACGTCCTGACGGTCTTGTCGGAGTAGAGCGCGTTGTCGTCGGACAGCCACTTCTTCGCCGTGTCGGTGGAATACTCCTGCACGTCGGTCTGCTCGTCCTGGTCGCCGTAATCGGACCTGTCGAGCGTGTTGCCGAAGTTGTCGACCAGACGCTCGGTCCAGTAGTAGCGGCCGGCGGCCGGATACGTCTTGGACATCCCGGCCTTGAACCAATAGGAGTCGGAGCCGTTGCGGAGTCTGGCCACGTCGACGGGGAAGGTCTTGGATTCGACCAGCTGCCCCTTGTTGGCACCGTCCTCGCCCTGGTGCTTGTACACGTCCACGACGACCTTGGAGCCGGCGGGCACGTTGCCGCGGCCGGAGCCGGTGGCGACGTTGGACACCTCGATGAGGTCCCACATCCTTCCATCGACGGCGCCCTGCTTCTGGGACACGGACCTCACCTTGCCATTGCCGGTGACCTCGACGCTCTCGTCGGTCGCGCCGAACTCGTGGCCCGCCAGGCGGATGCCGTCCTTGGTGAACAGGGTGGCCCGCCAGTTGACGGTGCCGGCCTTGTCGGCGGCCACGTCGGAACTGGACACCTCGAACTCGGTGCCGTTGGAGAGCTTGTCGATCTGGTCGGCGGTCAGCGGATGCCTCTCGGCGTCGAGCAGTTTCGCGGCGGTCATGTCCGGCTCGCCGGACACGGGCTCGTAGGCGGTGAACTCGACGTACGCGCCGTCGAGGTACTTGGCCGGGTATCGGCCGGAGATCTTGGCGGTGTCATGGAACCTGTCGCCGACCTTGACGCGGTTCGGGGCCGCATGGCTGGTCAGCGCCACCTGCTTGGAGTCCTGGACGAACACGCGCTCGAACGGATCGTCGTAGGCGCTGGTCACGCCGGTCACGCGGTCGCATCCCGCGTAGCGGAACACGAACACGTAGAAGCCGGTGCCCTTGTCCGCCTTGAGGGTGACGGTCCTGCCGTCGGCGGTCTTGGAGCCGTTGGCCCCGCCGCCCACGGTCAGGGTGAGCGGGTCGCCGGACTCGTAGCCTTTCTGCGCGGCGATCAGCTTGGCCAGATCGTACGTGTAGGTGGCGATGTGCTTGTGGCTCGCGTCATCGGCCGGTGCGTCCTTGGTGGACGGCTGGTAGAGCATGTCGTCATCCTGGTTGGAGACGGCTCCGGCCTTGCGGCCGGCCCAGTACACGTCGACGGTGGCTTTCGTGTTGTCGGTTCCAACGCCGGGCAGTGAGTCGGACGGCTTGAATTTGCCGAGATTCTTGGGCAGGCCGGTGATGGTGATGCGGTCGGCGAGCTCGCCGTTCGGCGCGATGGTCGCGTTCGCGGTCTGGGACGCGGCCTTGGCCTCGGTGTGGACGACGGCGTTCTCGGACGCGACGCCCGCCTCTGCGACGTAGTCGCCTGTGAAACGATTCTGGAGGTCGGGCTGCTGTCCGGCCTTCTCGAACGTCCAGACCCAGGTGCCGTAGTAGCCGCCCATGTCGGCGGGCACGGTCCAGTCATCGCCGGTCGCCGTCTTGGCGGTCACGGTGTTGGTCTGGCCGGAGCCGGTGAACGTCGTCTCGGCGGTCGCGGCCGGCTCGCCGTACTTCGCCTTGACGCGGGCGAGGTACTGCGCGGGCGTCTCATTCGCGTTCCGCTTGACCTGGGTCAGGACGGACTGGTCGGCGGAGGTGAAGAAGTAGCCCTTGAACGTGGCCTTGGTGTCGCCGTTCCACGTGTTGCGCGTGGTGCCGTCGGCGCCGGTCCCGCTGAGGAGGTCGCCAACGGAGCTGGTCACCTTGTCGGCCGGCGTGCCGCCGACTTCGAGCTTGTGGGTCGAGGCCTCGGTCGAGGCCTGCGGCTGGAACGTCCACTGCATCTTGAACGCCTGTGAGGCTTTGGTCTGAGGATCCGCATTGTTCGTTCCCCACTTAGCCATATGCTGGTGGCCGTTCGGGTTAGTCGGGTACTGGTATGTGTACACGACGTTCTCGAACGTGGCGTCGTATCGTCCATCGCCATCCTTGGTGGCGGTGAACGGCAGCTGCAGGCCGGCGTCGCCCAGGTTCGTTTGGGTGGAGCCGGTCCAGGTCATGCCGTCGGCGCTGAGGGTTCCACCATACATGCCGTTCGCGGCGGCGTCGAACCTGGCGCCTTCGTGCAGCCTCACGGTCACCTTGGTGGAGACATAGGCTCCGTTCGCGTCCTTGTACCAGATGTTCCTGGTGGTCAGATGCCGCTGGGCGTCCTTATAGGACTTGTCCGGAACGGCTCCGGTGCCCGCGACGTGCCCGGCGGACTGGGCCCACAGCTCGTCCGCGCGGTCGAGGACCTGGCCGATGGTGAAGTCCCCGATGTACTGGCCTCCACCGGGTCCGACACCGGACCAAAGCTCCTGCCAGCCATGGCCGACCTCATCGCGGTGGGTGTCCATATACCGGCGCGCCTGCTGCCATTTGCCCACGGTCTTGTCGAGCTGGTCATGCACGATCACGGCCGCTGCGGCACGGTCGAGTGTGTTCCGCATCTTCTGCTCGTGGGTGAAGCCGATCATCGATGTGTCGGTGTCGGCCTGGCGCAGGATCCACCCGACGCGGTTGGCTTGGTCGGAATTGGCCGCGGGCACCCAGTTCATCGTCGCGTAGGCCATGATGGCGGCGGGCAGGCCCCAGTCGAAGCAATAGCCCTGCTCGCCCTTGTTGCCTAGGAAGAAACCGCCGAGCCATCCGTCATAGCCCTGGCCCTCGAGGTTGTCGAACGCGATGCCGTTGGCGGGCGCGTCGCCGTTCACATGCGGCTTTACGGGATCGGCCATCGCCGTGCCCGCCGTCACGCCACCAAGCGCGAGCGTGGCCGCCGCCGCGACGACCGCCACGGCGGCATGCGCGAGCCGTTTGAAGTCGAAGTGTTTGAACGCCACTTCATTCCTTTCCTTCATGGGGACCATCATGGGTGGTGGTCCCATTCGACAAAACGGCTATGCGCCCAGGAACGCATGCCGTGGGGCATGCATGATAGGGTGCCGTTCGTGAAAGAGAAGAACGACGTCGCGCTGTGCCTGCTGGTGGCCGAGGCGTTCCATTTTCTCGTGGAGCGGCCCGCGACCATGCTGTCGAGAAGGCTGGGAAGATGGAACAACGAAGGCCCCATCCTCCACGGATGGGGCCTTCGTTCTACCGACGGGGAATCACCACCAGACCTCGCCGCCCTCATTGGGGTCTGGCGTGAAGTCGTCATGCCAGTTTCCGTTCGAGTCCTCGCCGTAACTGCCATGCCCGGTAGATGTCGAAGGGATGTAGGGCATTCCAGAGGTCGAGCCTCCATTGCCTCCCGACGCGCCGCCCCCGTTGCCGGAGGATGCCGAATCACCGGACGCACCGCCGGAATACGACCATCCGCCGGTGGAACCGGAGGATCGGCCGGCGGACGCCGTTCCGCCCGAATACGAGCCTGACGAGTATCCCGACCCGCCGGCCGACTGCGATCCACCCGACGCGGCCTGGGCCTCCTGTTCGGCCTTCGCCTTCGCTTCGGCGTCCGCCTTCTCCTTCGCCGCCTTCGACTCGTTCACCGCCTTCACGGCCTTGGCGATGGCTTTGGCGTCACGCGCTTTGACGGCCTTCGCCAACGCCTCGCGGGTCTTATCATCCTGGACCTTGCCGTCCGTCGCCTTGCACAACGCGTCCGCATCATCGACGGTCTTGTCGAGCTTCGACGTCTCGACCGCCTTGGCCGCCGCGTCCAACGCCTTCGAGTCCGTCTTGACGGCCTTGGACGCCTTGTCCGCCTTCGCGGCGGCCGCGTCCAGGTCCGAAACGGTCGACGCGTCGCACCTGGCCATGGCCGGGAGCTTCGCCTTGGCCGCCTTGGCCAGCGTGTCGACGGTCCTCGCGTCCTTCACGCTCCTCACGTCCGTCCTCAACGCGGCGACGATGCCGTCCGAGCCGAGCAGCGCCCTGTACGCCTTCACGGCCTTGGTCTGGTCCGCCACGGCCGACTGGCACGCCTGGCGCGCCACCGACATCTTGTGGCCCTCATACGCCCTGTATCCGTATACGCCGCCGATGGCCAACGCGGCGACCGCCACGATGGCCACGCCGACGATGATCGGCCTGCGGTTCTTCCTTTCCGGGACCTCCGGATTTCTTTCCTCGTCCATGTCCATACATTCCTTCCACGATTCTTCGTTTCCCCCTCCAGTCTACCAACCGGAGGCTTCGTTACACCGGCCCATGCGTCTCCGCAAGCGCGACACACCGCTTTCTTCGACGAAAAATCCCCCGACACCCTGTGGATTGGGGGATTCGGGGGATTATGCCCGACGTGGGGAGGTCACTTGCGCCGGGAGGCCATCGCAAGGGCGACGCCGATGGCGGCCAGCAGGACGACGCCCACGACCGCGCCGGCGATGGCCACGCTCGTCGAGGCAAGTGGTTTGAATGCCGTGGCCGTGGACGCGGAATCCGCCGTCTTGTCCGTGGTCTTATCAGCCTTCGGCTTGTCGGCATCATGCAGTGTGCCGACCCGCACGGTGCGCACGACCGTGCCGTCCGGCGCGGTGAACGCCAGCGTGCGGATGCCGTCTTTGGTCGAATCGGCTACCGTCCAGCCATTGGGCAGTCCCGACCATGTCAGCGCCGACGGGTCGGCGAGGTCATTGCCGTCCCACGGCTTGCCGTCGACGGTGAACGCCAGTGACTTGAGGTCGTCGGCCGAGTATTTCGGCGCCTCGGCGGACACGGTGGCCTCCAGCCTCCAGATGACGACGTCGTTCCGTATGAACAGGATCCGGGCGGTCTTCGTACCGTCCGCATTGTCCGTGACGGATGGCTCGGCCGTCACGCCTTCGATGGACGGCGCGCCGGTGACGGCCAGGTCGGAGGCGGACAGTCCGTCGAAGGCGGCGCGCGGAATCGTGGCCTTGCCGTCGGACACGGCCGCGCCGGCGACCGTCATCGCGGTGTCGAGGAACGGCGTGGAGTGCAGCCGGTAGGACTTGACGGCCGTGCCGTCGGGCGCGGTCACATCCGCGGTCGAATCGTAGACGGCGAGGCTGGTCCCGTATCCGCCCATGCTCGGAGTGAAGGGTCCGACGACGGCGGTCTGAATGACCTTCCAGCCTTCAGGCAGGGAGGACCCGTCGACGGACACGACCTTGTCGGCGTCGAAGTCGAGCTCATCGGAGCGGTAGTCGCCCTTGCGCGGCGTGGCGGTGAATCGGATGGACTTAAGGTCTTCGACCGAATACGTCTTCGACTGCCCGTCGCCCGTGGAGCCGCCGGACTTCAGGTCCGCGGCCAGGGATTTGACCTGGGAGGTGGATACGACCTTCTGCGCCGGGCACTGGGCCAGCGTCGAGGCGAGCGCGTCGTGCTCCTTCTGGTCGACGGTCAGCGAGTACTTGGCCTTGATGCCGATCTGCAGGGCCGCGTAGTCGCAGCGGAAGGCGTCCCACGACGGCATCCAGCCGGCCGCGTCGGCGTCCCTCTTCGCATTGTTCGCCTGCGCCTGCACGGCGAGCAGGACGTCCGGGTCGGTGTAGTAGGCGTCGCGCCGCTCCTCGGTCCTGTCCTTGAGTCCGGAGTTGTACGCCTCGGCGTAGGCGACGACGTGGTCGATCTGGATGCCCCCGTCCGTCGCGGACGCGGAGCCGCCCTCCGTTTTGTTCGCCTTGCCCTGGACGAAGTGGACGATCCCGCCCGTGTACGGCTCGGGGTCGAGCGCGCCCGTGGCGACGCGGCCGTTGGCCTTGTGCGTCGTGCCGGACAGGTCGCGGTCGAGGACGAGGTCGCGCGTGTTGTAGGCCGCATGCCTGCCGTCGGCGGAGCCCGCCCAATCGTGGTCCTTGCGGTCGGAGGACACGTCCGTCTGGTCGGCGACCGTCAGTGTGGAAAGGACCCGGACGGCGCTCTCGTCGGTCGGGATGGATGTGGGGTCGTTGACGGCGGCCTGCGCCGACAGCGGCATGAGCATGGCCGCCGACAAGGCGACGGCCGATAGAGGGATAAGTCCGTTCATGATGACGGCCTATGCCCGGCATAGCCTCCGCGAAACGGACAAGGAGGCCAATCATGGCGCAGGACAGGAACGGCAACAACCATAAGGCCGCAGGGCGCCCCGACGGCGGACAATTCGACCGCAAGGCAGGCCAGGGCTCGGACGACGATCTCGTCCCGGCCGCGGAGGAGACACTCGCTGAAGGCTGCGCCCGGCGCGTACGCGAGTACGGCGGAGGCTCCGCGGACGAGGATGACGCGCTGATCGCCCGCGAAGGCATGGACACATGGACGCCGACCCCATACGAGGCGTTCTCCACGCTTATCGACGACACCGTGGACGGCATGGACGAGGATGAGATCGACCTGGAGGCGATGGGCTCGTGGATGCGCTCCATGCACCGCGTGGAGCTGCGCGCGCTCGAGGGCGTGGACGGCGAATACGCCCGCGACCTGCGTGACGGCATCAGGAAGCACATGGCCGCCGCCGGCATCGACGAGGACGGACCCCAGGAGGACGGCGACGAGGAGCTCATCCGCGAGGCCGGACTGGACGTGTACGAGCCCGACCCGCTGGACCTGGCCGATGCCGTCGTCAACGGCGGCATGGACACGCTGGAGGCGGCCGGCTTCGACGAGGATTCCCGCTTCGCATGGGCGCGGGCCATGTACAGAAGGATGGGACGATGACCGTCGACGCGAGAGGCAACAGCCACAAGGCCGCGGGCCGTCCTGACGGCGGACGGTTCGACAGGAAGGCGGGGCAGGGCTCCGACGGCGACCTGGACTTCGACGAGGCCGATGCGAGGCTTGCCGCCGCCATGCCCGGCATGGACGCGGACGGGCGGCGCATGCTCATCGAGGCGGCCATGAACGCGAAAGCCTCCCGCCGCCGCGTCGAGACGCTCATGGAGTTGAAGCCCACGGCGGCCCGCATGCCTAAAATCGGCGCCCACGACGCCACGCACGACGTGGCCGCCAAGCTCGGCCGCCACATGCTTTCCGGCCTTGACGACGCGCAGCGCGCCGAGGCCGACGCCCGCGTCGCCTCCGCCTACATGAGGGCATTGGAATTGGAGCCCGCCGACACGTCCGGCGACCGGCTCATCGAATGGCTCAAGGCGAACAAGACGAAAGGCTCCGTCACCGCCGGCGTCGACAATGACGGCGTCCTGCATCTGCTGAGCACCGAGCCGTGGGCGAAGGGCTGGCGCGGCCAGACGACGGCGTGGATGCGGGGCGACAAGTCCGGCACGCGCCGGACCATCCGCACAGTCGACGTGCCGACGCTCGTCGCCGCCTCGCAGTTGGACGTCGACGACGACCAGCTCACCGCCGTGCTCATGTGGCGCGGCAAGGACGATCCGGCCGACGTGGAGTATCTGAAGTCGATGCGGGAGCGTGGATACCACACGCCGGAATTGGACAGGCGCATCGCTGTGTCCGACGCCATCCACGGCTTCCGTAGGGCGTTGGACGCCGGTGGAGCCTCGAGGAGTCCCGCGCCGAGAACAGACGCTTCACCGACCGGCATTCCGCCGGCGTGTTCGAGGACAAGATCCACTGTGACACGGCCCACCGCAAGGCGGCCGCCGACTGCCGGCTCGCCGGACGGTACGCCCACGTCGAACTGGACGACAGCGTCGACCTGGAGGGGTTCGCCCGGCTTGACGCCGAGATGGAGGACCTGCGGCGGCGGCATTGCCTGCCCGTCATCAATCCGGACAACTCGTTCCGCTTCCGCCTGTGCGGACGACATCGGGCCATCGGCGTCTACTCTCCCGTGGACCATGCCATCGCCATCGACCCCCGCGCCCCACGCTCCGGCGCGCACGAGATGGCCCACGCGTTCGACTTCGAGCATGGGCAGCTGTCCGCCTCCCCGGAGTTCAGGGACATCCTCGACCGGCAGCGGACCGCCCTGAAGAATCTCGACGGCGTCCCCGACTCGAAGCGCCGGTATTACGCGACGCCGACCGAGGTGCTCGCCCGGAGCGCCGAATTGTATCTGCTGTGGACGGACCGCGGCTCGAGCCTCACATCCAAGTCCGTCGATGACCTGGTCGCCTTCGACCCATCGGTCAAGTCCCTGCTCGACCAGCGCGACGCCATTGTCGCATTCTTCGACAAGGTCGGACTGGTCGGCTAAAGCATGCCCGCCAGCGCATTCCGCCAGCAGGGATCCATGGCGTCCGACGCGCCGAAGCGCCGCCTGGCCCATACGGCCATATGCAGGGCGTCGGCGCGCGCCCTGTCCGGCGCCTCCGGCTTCAGCCGCACGTAGACGCGCACGCCGGCGGCCAACGCCCCGCCCGCGCCGATGTGCCCCAACGAGGCGGCCTCCGAGACGGCGAGGGCGAACGAGAGGAAGCCGTCGTGGCGGCCGCGCCGCCCGTACGGGCTCCTTTTGTAGCGGGCGAGAAGGCCCGCCATGTGGGGACACATGCTCAGAGCCTTGCCTCGACGGCGCTCCGCAGGATGCCGGGGTCGACCGGCCTCTCCCACGGGAGCTCTGGGCGGCCGAAGTGCCCATGCAATGCGGTGTCCGCGTAGATGGGGCGACGAAGGTCCAGCGCGTCGATGATGCCGCGTGGGGTCAGGTCGAACACGTCGCGGACGGCGGCGGAGAGGATGGCGTCGTCCGCGATGCCGGTGCCGTGCGCGTCGACGGACACGTCGGTCGGTTCGGCGACGCCGATCCCGTAGGCGAGCCGGACGGTGGCCTCGTGGCAGAGGCGGGCGTGGACGAGCGAGACGGCGATGTGGCGGGCCATGTAGGCGGCGCTCCTGTCGACCTTGCTTGGATCCTTGCCGCTGAACGCGCCTCCGCCGACGGGGATGGACGGGCCGTACTGGTCGACGACGATCTTGCGGCCGGTGAGGCCGGCGTCGCCCTCGGGGCCGCCGAGGACGAACGAGCCGGACGGGTTGACGTCCAGCCTCCAGTCGGTGGCGTCCAGCTTCGGATGGGCGGCGAGCACGGGGTCGACGATGTACATGGACACGCAGCCGCGGATGGCGGCGGGCGTCATGCCGGGGTCGTGCTGGGTGGAGATGAGGATGGAGTCCAGGGCCGTCCTGCCGCCGTCCACCTGGAGCGTGACCTGGGTCTTGCCGTCGGGGCGGAGCCATCCGATGCCGTTGGCCCTGGCCTCCCACAGGCGGGCGGCCAGCTGGCGGGCGAGCTCCGTCTCGGGCGGCAGCATGGTCTCCGTCGCGCCGGTCGCGTGGCCGACCATGACGCCCTGGTCGCCGGCCCCGTCCGCGTCGCCGACGGCCGCGTCGATCTCGGCGGACTGCGCGTGCATCCCGTCGATGACCCGGACCCCGTCGGCGGTCGCGCCGTACGAGGGGTCGGTGTAGCCGACCGTGCGGAAGGCATGGCGGACGATGGACCCCACGTCCGGCTTGTGGCCGTCATGGGAATTGATCTCGCCGAACACCATGACCGTATCGCCGGCCGCGCATGTCTCGGCGGCCACATGGGCGTGCGGGTCGTGGGCGAGCATGTCGTCGAGGACCATGTCGGAGATGAGATCGCAAAGCTTGTCCGGATGCCCCGGGGTGACGGCCTCGGCCGTCCTGTATTTCGTAACCATGCCCCTCCCTTATGCGTCCAGGCCCGGAACGCGGAGACGCATAAGGGAGGGGCATGGACACATTGCTATGGATCGACGTGGAGACGACGGGGCTCGACCCCGACTCCGACGCGCTGCTGGAGATAGGCATGCTGTACACGGACGGCGGCCTGCATCCCATCGACGCCCCATTGGACCTGGTGCTGCGCTGGGACGGGACGCCGGACGATTTCATCAAGGGCATGCATGGGCCGAACGGCCTGCTGGACGCCTGCCGCCACGGACTGGAGCCGAAGGAGGCGTACCGGCTGGCGGGGGAATACGCGCACCGCAGGGAGGCGCTGGTCGCCGGCTCCACCGTGCGCTTCGACCGCGGCATGCTCGACGCGCACGACCCGCGCATCCTCGCCGGGCTCGGGCATAGGAGCCTCGACGTGAGCGCGTTGGACGAGGCGGCCCGCCTGTGGAATCCGGCGTACAGGGACGCGAGGCCGGAGAGGACCACCGACCACCGGTGCCTCCACTGCCTCGACGACTCCATCAGGCTCGCACGGCACTACAGGACGCTCATGGAGGACGCATGCACGGCATCAAGGAACGACTGAGGCGCATCGGGGCGGCCGTCCAACGGCTGCCGGAACGGGCCAGGGAAAAGGCCATCGCCCTGTGGCGGAGCCCAAGGGCGCGGCGCGTCGCCGGACATACGGCGCTGCTGGCGCTGGCCCTCATGGCGAGCCCCTACCTGCTCGCCGCATGGAGGATAGCCCTCTACGGCGGACGGACCGACCAGGGCGCCCTCATCGTCATCATCATCCTCATCGTCTACGGAAAGGACATGTGCCATGAATGGCTGGAGACGCGACGCGAACGGCAAGGGAAGAAGGAACAGGGCGAACGCCATGACGGGAGCCGCGGCGATCGGCCAGCCCGTCGCCGCAAGAGGAACAAGGCCCTACGCGGCCGAAGTCATTAGGGCACGGCTGTTCAGCCAGTACAGCGTCGAACGCTTCGGACGGATGCTATGAGCCCCCGCGTCCTCATGCTCCACCCCGACCGCAGGCTCGAACGCCTCTGCGACGACGTGGTCCATCTGCGCCGCGCGTACAGGCGCCGCCCCGACCCAGCCGTGCTCGGCCCCGTCGCCAGGAAGGCCGGCATCCCCGCGGGCACCTTCATCGACGAGATGCGGCGCCTCCGCTTCGACCCCGGCCCCGACGGCCGGCACGGGCTCGTCGTCGAGGGGCGCGACCTGTCGTTCACGCCGTTCGCCGTCACCATCGGAGCCGTCGGCCCCATCGTCATCGACACCGGATGCCCCATCCCCGGCGAAGCCTCATGGGACTGGGGCATCCTCGACCTGGACACCGGGGCACTGCCCCGGCTCTCGCTCTACCCGGGAGGTTGGATGTGAGGCTCGTCGACGTGTGCATCGACGGCGGGCAACGGCTCGGACTCGCCGGCGTCGAGACGGACGGGGACGCCCTGCTTCTGCCGGACGACCGGGGTCCTCTCCGTCGGCTCATGGTTGACGCCATCGGATGGGACCCCGGCACGCGTCTGCGGGCCGACGACGTCCGCGACGTCGGGGACGCATGGGCGCTCTACGACAGGCTCGGCCGCCAAAACCCCGGATACGGAGACACGGCCGCCGCCCATCTGGCCCGGACCATGCTGGAGGCATTCCGATGAAATCATTGCGGACCCTGACCGCGGGGGAGCGCCGGCGCATCACCGACGGCGACCCCGCCGACCTCGACGTCGTCGAACTGCTCGCCCGACGCGAATGGGACCGGCTCGAATTCACAAGACGCGCCGGACTGCTCATCGTCCGCCCCATGAACGGCTCAAGCCGCGGCGGCGTCTCCGTATACTCCGACGACGTCACCGACGCCGACGCGTTCTTCGACCCGCCGACCCCATTAGGCGTCGTCCGCCGCGACGGCGCCTGCCCCACACGCCCATGGCTGCTCGAGTCCGACTACCTGGACCAGCGCCGCCACGCCACCCTCGAGGACGCCCTCCGCGAGCTTGCGGACAACCTTGGCCGATAGGCCCGACGCCTCCGCCCGATGGCGCATTACGACGAGGTGATGCGGAGAGGCGGAATCGGAGAACGAGGACAAAACGGCCGGACCGCAATCGAAATCCACGAAACGGAAAGGAACACGCAAGCCACGCGAGGGAAAAGGACGGAAAGAGGAAAAACGAAGACGAAGGGAAAGCCGGAAAAGGGAAAACGAATGAGGAACGGGAAAGGAGGAGGAAAGACAAAGCCATGAAAAGGATGCGGACAAATCGATAAAGGAAACCTGGGGACGGACGAACGACATGAACCCCCCAATGGAAAAACCGACGACGAAAAACGAAGGCGACCAAGGAACCATCGGAACGCAAAGGATAAGAAAAAACAGACGGAACGCATAAGCCCCCGATGAAAACCGAAGAACGAAACCATAGGGAACGGAAGCCGGATAGAGAACGAAAAAGAACCGACCATCAATCAACAGGCCGAGGAGCCAAACAAAAAAGCCAGTCAAAAACAGAACAATACGAAAATGCCCACTAGGGGCCGGAAAGACAATCCGGCGGCTCCACGGGCTTTTAGGGGCCTCCGGGCGAAGCGGATTCTCCGCCGCCGGTACGTGCGCATAGCACCGTCGCATGCACGCACGACTCCTGCTCTCCATCTGCGCCGCGCCCGTCGTCTACTGGACGCTTGACGCCGTCTGCCGCGTCTCCGGCCTGACCTGCGGCTACACGGGCGACCACATACGTCTTCACATCACCTTCACGGTCTGCACCCTCCTGCTCGCGCATAGCCTCCGTCCGAATCGTTCGTCCCGACTCGGAAAGGAGAGATCATGAACGATTTCATGTTGGGCGCGGCCGTCCGCGCCCAGGCGGAGCTGTCGTCCTACGGCGGCGGCACCGTCACGGAGGCCACGCCGCCCCGCATCGTCGGCAGCGTCCGCGACGGCGTCAAGAAGTTCACCGGCTACCTGACAAGCAACGCGAACCTGAAGCTCGCGCTCATCGTCCTCGGCGGCTGCATCATCTTCATCTGCGTCGGCCTGCTCGCCGCCCGCAAGTGGTGGCCGACCACGCCGATCGGACGCGCCATGCAGGACCAGGGCGGCGGCAAGGTCTTCTGGTGCCTCGCGGCCATCGCCCTCGGCGTCATCCTCATCGCCCCGGACCAGGTCGCCCCGTTCATCGCGGCCATCCCCGCCTACCTCTTGCAGATCGCGATGGACATCCTCGACAAGATATTCAACTTCAGCACGGCGGCCTAAGGCCATGCTGTTCGACCTGACGCGAGTGTCCGGCCAGCGGGTCGACCAGGTGGACGAGCTCCAGCTGGCCGGCCGCCACTGGGTGCGCTCCACGGACGTGTTCATCGCCTTGGGCGGCGCGGTCGCGGGCGCGCTGGTCGGCCAGGGCATCCGCACGTTCATCGGCGGCGGCTACATCCCGTACTTCCTGATACCGATAGCCGCCATCGCCGCGGTCGTCCTGTTCAGCCGCAAGCGCTCCGTCGCGGGCGAGGTGAACAGGCGCCGCATCCAGAAGATCGTCGACGCGGCCCGTGTGCCCGAGGGCAAGTTCGTGCTCCCGGGCACCGCCCCGTTCTCCGTCAACGACTTCGAGCTCATGGAGATGCACGACCACCCTTACGCGCCCTGAGGGTCGGTCGCCCCGATAGGACGGACCATCCCTACGCGCCATAGCGGAGGAGAGGTCGCCCTGATTATGACGAAGCCTCCGACCTGGATGTATTCCAAGTCGGAGGCTTCGTCATGGGACGCTTCTGCAAATTAAAGGCCCGTGCTTTCCTTGTCGTATACACCGACAAGGATTCCATTTTCGTTGATGGTCAGATCCCAGTCCAGCTTGGAGGCGTCACGCTGGTAGTAGCCGTCATCCTTCCAATGCCGATAGGTGCCGCCGATGGTGGGATGCATGATGTCGTCCGTCGGAGTGACGGTGATGCCGTCGAACAGATTGTCACGCTGATCCTGGGTCTCGCCGTTGATGCATCTCGCCGACTCGGTGCATGAGCTGTAGTCCACTTTGAGGAACGCCGCCTTGACGGCGTCCGCATATCCGGAGGCGAGTTTCGGCTTGTCCGGCACCAGATTGACGCCGCCTTCTCTCACGCCCGGCTTGTGGGAGAAGTCGATTTCGGCGGTGTCCGCAGGATAGGCCATCGCCCTGTACGGCTGTTCGACGACGCCTTTAAGGGCGTCGACCGAGACGGAATGCTCGCCGGGAGCCAGAAGAAGAATCTGCCCCTCCTTGGGCATGCCGCCATTGCTGTAGTCGTAGCAGGGCCCCTGCTCGCCCAACACGCCGACGACCGGAGCGTCCGTTCCGTCCACGGAGAACGGCGCGCAGACGGGCATGCGGATCAGGGGATCATCCTCCAATCGCCATTTTCCGTCGACGAGCTTCGTCTTGAACTCCTTCGAGGAGTGCTTCCCCGCGGCCGTCCACTTCAGGGTGACGGAGCCCTCCTCGGGGCCGAACAAGCCCTTCGCGTACTTCCATTCGATGCCCTTGGCCTTCGCTTCCGGCATGACGGCATCCGCCAACGGCTCGGTCTCCAGGTCGTCACTACCCGTCCACAGATCGAATAGTCTCTTCGACTTGCCATTGTTCAGTAGACCCGCCAGATTCGCTCCGAACTCGGCGGCCTTGTCCTTCGGCTCCGCCTGCTTCGGAGCCGCGGTCTGGGCTCCGGCCGAACCGCATCCGGCCAGCGCCAGCAATGCCGCCGCCAACGCGGCGGCCATTCCCAATCGTCTCACGATCCTTTTCCTTTCTTGTGTCCTTCAGTCTCCCGTGTATCCGTTGTCATGTATGGTGACGGATACTCCCTGCCAGTTTATGCCCATTCCCCATTCCAGTCCGGAGATGTCGCGTTGCTGGTAGCCGTTCCCCGTCCAACGCTGGTATGTGCCGCCGATGGTTGGGTGCATGATGTCGTCCGTCGGGGTGACGGTGATGCCATCGAACAGATCGGGATGCTGGTCGTATCCATCGTCGGAGACCTCGTTCTTCGCGGCTTTGAAGGCGGCTTTGATGGCGTCCGCGTAGCCGGCGGCAATCCTGGGCTTGTCCGGCACCAGGTTCGCGTAGCCGTTTTGGATTCCCGGCCTTTTGGTGAAATCCAACGCCGCATCGGTGGTCGGATAGGCCATCGCCTTATAGGGCTGTTCGACGACGTCCTTGAGCACGTCAAGCGAGAACGTATGCTCGCCCGGGGCCACTAGAAGGATCTGTCCCGCCTGGGGCACCTCGCCCTCCTCGCCGCCGTCGGAATAGCAGGGGCCCTGATCGTTGCCCAATTCGTCGATGACGGGAGCGTCGGTGCCATCCACCGAGAACGGGGAGCAGATGTTGACCCACATGAGGGGGTCGCTTTCCAGACGCCACTTGCCGTCGACCCTTTTCACTTTGTATTCCTTCGTGGAATGCAGCTTCGGGGTTATCCATTTCAGCGTGACGGAGCCCTCCTTCTTGCCGAGCGCACCTTCCTTGTACTTCCATTCGATGCCCTTGGCCTTCGCATCCGGCATGACGGCATCCGACAATGACTCGAAGGCCGAATCCTCACTGCCCGCCCACAAATCAAACAGCTCCTTGGACTTTCCGTCGTTCAGCATGGACGCCAGGTCCGCGCCGAACTCGGCGGCCTCGTCCTTCGGCTCCGCCGGCTTCGACGCCGCAGTCTGGGCTCCAGCCGAGCCGCATCCGGCCAGCATCAGCAATGCCGCCGACGCGGCCAGGCATTTCGACAGTCGATTCATGATTCCCTCCATCTTCTCTCCGGTCACGCCCCCTTGGCCTGACCTCGGGGAACAGCCTACCACGTCCCCGCATAGCGGGCTTACGAAACTGTCATGGAGGCTGATATGGATTTGAATACGACCGTCACCTTGGCGATGAATGCCGACGCCAATACCGACGACGGCAGCAAGACCGTATGCAATCAGCTCGACTGCCTGCCGATCCTCCGCTGGTCGAACACCATCGGCGGCCTGACCAGCCGCGTCGACGACGTAAGCCTGTTCAACCCCCGCTCGTGGTTCGAGGCGGTGCCGGCCAACATCACCGGCATCTTCCTGTCCATCGGCAACAACCTGTGGGCCGCCGCCGCGACGATCGAGCGGATGGCTGACGGCAGCACCGCCATGCTGGACAGTTTCGGCAAGATGGCGAACCGCTTCACGGGCGCCGTCTGGAACAGCCTGTCCGACTGGCGCATCCTGTCCATGGCCATCATCCTCGTCGTCGGCACCTCGCTCTGGCGGTACATCCACAACGGCACCGTCCAGGCGTTCGGACAGCGCATGGTCGCCCTCATCCTGGGACTCGCCATGTTCGCCACCGTCGGCATCGCCTCCGCCAACAATCCGGAGAAGCCCGCCACGCTCACCCCATACTGGATGGTGACCACCACCAGCAAGTACATCGGCGACGTCGCGGGCTCAGCCTCCGATGCCCTCGTGGACGGATTCGACCACGGAGGGACATTCCTCGCCCATGATTACTCGAAGAACGCCACCGGCGATCTGCTCAGCTGCCGCAACTACCTGCACGAGCTGCATGCGCTGAACCAAAAAGCCGCGGCGATCGACAACAAATCGCGCGACACGGTGCTGACCGCCATGAACACCATGTGGGAGGAGACGGCGCTGCGCATCTACGCGCGCACCCAGTACGGCCCCGGAGAGAACGCCGACCAGGTCTTCTGCCGCGTGCCCGAATACCGCGCCGGAGTGACCGCGCAGAACATGGCCTACATCACCGACCAGGCCGTCAACGATGGCAGCAACAACAAGGCGAATGTGGCCTGGGGCGGCGGCCTTGGCGATGCCATGGCCTGGCACCCCGACCTTTGGGAGGCCGACCTCGACGACAAAGACTCCACCAAGGTCGCCAACGAGGACGTGTTCCTCGACCGCTGGGTCACCATGTGGGACGTCTGCGGCTACGGCAAGCAGCGCAACAACCTTTACGCGCGGAGCGGCTGGGCGTTCGTCAACAGCATCGAGGGCAGCAACCGCGGCGTGGACAAGAGCGGCGACCCGTCGTCGGACAAGAACGGCACCGACCTGGTCATGCAGTGCCGCGCCGCCATCGAGGCGAAGACCGACAAGAAAGACGCAAATCCAAATTCCAAACTTCAACCCTCCGCAATGTCCGAGAACAAAACGTCCTGCCCGAAGATAGGCCGCGAGAGTGTGTACTGCCGCGAGCAGAAGGGCACCGCGTCCGACGACTTCGTCTCCATGAAGGCCATCACCAACAAGTTCAACATCCGCACGGACTCCAACTGGCGCTCGCTGAGCCAGACGAACAACAACACGACCGACGAGAACGTCATCAACGCGGCCAAACGCACCCTGTCGTACCAGCAAGGCAAGGTGACCGCATCCGAGCTTGGCGCGTCCGTCGTGTTCGCCTTGTCTTCCATCGTCAACCTGCTCATCTGGGGCGTCGGTTTCGGCCTGATCAAGATGCTCACCCTCGCATTGGCCTGCCTCGTCGCCGCCGGCGGCCTCTGGCTTGGACTCCTCTTCTACGCGCTCAGCCCCGACAAGGGCAAGAGGGCCGTCGTCAACGCCGCCAAGCGGGTGGGCGGCATGTGCGCCGCCGGAAGCGTGCTCGGACTCGCCGCCTCCACGGGCTGCCTGTTCGTCACGGCCGCCATGGCCGGCCTCGGCCTCATCAACGGACAGGGCTCGACCACCGGCAACACCACGCTGTTCGCCGTCGCCTCCGCCGTCCTGCCGTTCGTCTACCTGTGGGCCATCCGCTACATCTGCGTCAACGTCTGGAGGATCGGCGACCCGTTCAGTGGCGAGGGACTCTTCAAGATGATCGGAGGCCAGGCCATCATGGGCGGGCTTAAGACGCTCGGCGGGGCCGCGCTCGGCGGGGCCGCCGGAGCCATCGGAGCGGCCATGGGCGGCGGCGGCGTCAAGGACATGCTCGGTGCCGCCGCGCACGGCGCCGGACTCGACAGGTCCCACGGAGCCCTCGGCCGCGCGGTCGGCACCGCCATGGCCGCCAAGGACCACACCGAGATGCGCAACGCCATGCTCGGCCGGAACAAGGACAACCGCCCCGGCTCCGACGCCGACAAGGCCGCGCTCGACAAGGACGGCAAGCCGCTTGACGGCGAAGGCTCCAAGGAGGCCGAGAAGGCCGCCGGCGGGGACGGAACCACGGACAGGAGGGCCCGGACCGAGGAGGCCGTCCGCGACCGCTTCCGCAAGGAGTTCGAGGCCAAGGGCCTCAAGGGCGAGGAGCTCGAGAAGGCCCTCGATGAGAGGATGGCGTCCGACGAGGGCCGCAAGGCCGTGGCCGACCATCTGCGGGACAAGCGCGCCGAGGACGCCGTCCGCGACCGCTTCCGCAAGGAGCTCGAAGCCAAGGGTCTTAAGGGCGGGAAGCTTGAGAAGGCCCTCGACGCCGCCATGGATTCCGACGAGGGCCGCAAGGCCGTCGACGACCTCAAGTACGGCTCCAAGCCGTCCGACGACGAGAGGACCCAAGCCGAGAAGGCCGTCCGTGACCGCTTCCGCAAGGAGCTTGAGGCCAAGGGCCTCAAGGGCGACAGGCTGGAAAGCGCCCTCGACGGGAGAATGCGCTCCACCGAGGGCATGGAGGCCGTGTCCGCGCTCGCCGACAAGCTCCACGACGAGGCCGGCATCACCGACGCCGAACGCGACGCCGCCCGCCGCGCCGTGTTCGGCAAACGCAGCCGCGAGCTGCAGAAGGCCGGCTTCAAGGGCGGGGACCTCAAGCGCGAACTCGACAAGTACATGGACTCCGACGAGGCCAAGGCCGCCGTCGACGACCTTGCGCGCTTCAACCACGGACAGCGCGTCTACGGCGACGACATCCGCCGGGCCGAGGACGCCAAGCGCGCCCGGCTGCGAGAAAGCCTCGCCGCCCAGGGCCTCTCCGGCAGAAGACTGGACGACCAGGTCGAGGCCATGATGGCCTCCGACCCCGTCCGCATGGAGATCATGCGGAACGCCCACGCGGCCCACGCCTCCTCCGCGCTCGCGTCCATGGGCTTCGGGACGCCGACTCCGACCGAGGCCGACCACATCGCGGCCTACAAGCCGGACGCCGCCGAGCTCGCCCAGGCGCAGAAACGGATACGCGAACGCGTCACGAACGAGGAGAGGGCAAGGCTCTCCCGGACCATGGACGCCGATTCCCCGGACTTCCAGAGCACGCTGGAGGCGAACGTGGACTCCATCATGCGCGCCAACGGCACCGGAAAGGAGATCGGCGACCTCGCCTCCGAAATCCACCACGACAACTACATGGCCGCCATGGACCGCCGCGTCGCCGCCCTCGGCCCCGACGCCCGCGCCGTGCTTGACCAGCGCATGGCCGCCGAGCGGGAGAGGATCATGGCCGGCCACCCCGACCTGAGCATCGCCGAGGCGCGGGCGCGCGCCCGCGGCAACGTCCTCACCGAATCCGGCATGGCGTCCATACAGGCCGCGGGGGAGCGCCACGCCCTCGCCGGCATGGCGTCCAGCCTCAACGGCAACGCCAACGACATGATCGCCGCGG
>ERZ773218.1519-NODE-1519-length-21668-cov-271.921899_pt1 | contig 21668 bp, 15 predicted proteins | sample MGYA00580527_ERZ773218 | MGnify/ENA primary metagenome ERZ773218 (study PRJEB29015, sample SAMEA2737763) | human gut metagenome | biome: human gut; feature: human-associated habitat; material: faeces | place: China | collected 2012 ...
ACTCTTCTAAAAAACAAAATCCATGCAAGCCCTAATGACCGATTTGGGTTAAACATTGAATCCACAATAGTTCAAAAATAGAACATTTTTTAGGAAAAACTAACGAAACCTAAATATCGCAACATATATGATGGATTTTATTAAAAATAATAGAGTGTAAAGACAATACCCATGCTTTTTTCAGATGAAAATGCAGAATAAATATATCAGTGAGAATAATGCGTCCATCCGCCTGCGGCGATGGACAAAAATTTAACCCAAAACGGTCATTAGGCCGTTTATTGTATTTTATATTTACTGCTTGCAGTCTTTTGTTTTTTATAAGGCGTCTTTTGCTTGTTTTTAATTCGTAATAGCTCGCTATTACTCATTAAAAGCCAAACAAAATCCACTCTTCTAAAAGAACAAAATCCAGGCAAGCCCTAATGACCGATTTGGGTTTAAACACATCAGCCCCCACCTAGCCTCCCCCGTAGGGGAGGGACAGATACCATTGGCTGCATGATTATCGTTTGTAGTTATCAGATTATCAAAGGGTTATCAATAGTAATAGTAATCGTCCCTCCCCTTCGGGGGAGGCTAGGTGGGGGCTGATGGTAATATACTGAGTAACTTGTTCCTTCCCTTTGGGAAGGCTAGGATGGGTTGTCCAACGGGGGAGAACGAGAGGGGGCTAATGACAATAACCGAAGAAACACTGCCTATGACATCAGCAAGGTATAGACTGTCTACTTTGTCTATAACTTCAGCCCCCACCTAACCTCCCCCGTAGGGGAGGGACAATTACTCTTAGCTGTCTGATTATCGCCTGTATGTCAGTACAAGGCATCTTCAGCCTGTCATTTCACAAGCGAAGAGATGGGGTTTCTCACACCCTTCATACTGGTGAGGAATGCTTTCGCACTGCCGAACTTGAGGAACATGTCGAGACGGATAGGCACGTGGTTCTGGTCGTCGGTGACGTAGAAGCGCACTATCTCCTTCCATTTCCTGTCCTCATACTCCAGATACGAGAGCTCCACGCAGCGGTATTTCTTGCCGTTGTCTGCCTTCACCTTTGTAGTGCCGTTGAAACGCAGACGAGCCGGTGTGGTGCCCTTGCCGTCGGCAATAGGGAAGTCTACGACATGACCCTTCTTCCAATTTGCCGAACTGAAGGAGCGTGCCCTCATGAAGATGTTCATCATGTCGAACACACAGTTGCCGGGAGTGAGGTTCTTCCATAAGTGAGAACCGTCGTTGCGCTGACGATGACAGCGCAGATGCGGTTTGCCGCCGGGATAGGTGTAGAACACCTCGTCCACGGTATACCGCTTTCCTTCACGTGCTCCCTTTCTGAAATACAGCGGTTCGAGTTCCTTTGAAGAGTAGCAGAGCAGCGTGTCGCGAAGCACGAACATATTGTCTACCTTGTTGTTGCCCCTTGTGGTGAGGCTCGACCTATAGGCACTCTTTCCCTTGTATGTGCTCTCTACGGTATACATACTGGCGGTGCCGGCCTTTACCCATACGAATTTCCAGTTGTAGTAGAGGTTGTATGACAGGAACTCGCCCGACTTGAATGCTGTGTTGCGAAACGAGCACTGCGCCGATGCCATTGTGCATGATGCCATGACCATTGCCACGACTATCATTATTCGACGAAATCTTTTCATGATGATAATGTTGTTAATAAGTTGTGTCTATCGAGATTCCACTCACTGTCTGCCATCGTAGCTGATGCCGAGCTTCTTAGCCCTTTCAGCGTTGCGGCGCTTGATGGTCTTGTCCTGTTCCGGCTTCTGCTTGGTGATGGCATACGGTTTCTGGTGGGCAGCATCACGGGAGTCGGGAGTCCACGACAGCGTGATGTCCCATTTCGCCTTGCATTCTATACTCTCCGGATAATAGTATGTAGCCTCAGCCTGTCTGCCGTCGACATAAGACCCCGTGTCCCATTCGCCGTTGCCGTTGGTGTCTGTGAACATCCTCAGATAATACGTGCCGGGGTTGACATAGAAGAATTCAGCCACTCCGCCACTCACAGCCACCGCCTTCACCGGTTTGTCGCCGGCGTCGAGCAGCTGCGCCACCATTGGCAGCGTGTCGTCAGGAGCGCTGATATTGACGAGCAGCGTGCCGTATTCGTCTTCCGGCTTCACCTTGAATCCCTGTTTGTATTCCGGCGACGGCGCTCCGTAGATGTCAACAAATGCAGTGGAGTCGATTTCCAGACTGTATTCCACGCCTGGCCTCCACTCCCCTATCAGCTCATACGAGCGCGCCACGTTCTTCCGCTCCCTGAAAATGAACTTGGAGCGATACCACAGCGTGTCGTGACGGGCATAGAGATGAATCATCGAGGTGTCGATGCGTGCCAACGGCGTAGGCATCTCCACAGTGATGTTCCTGTCAGGGTCGAGATATGTGGCAACGTTGTATTTAGGTTCCAGCAGTTCGATAGGCATCTGCTCCTGATATTCCTTGCCACGCTTCTTCGCCTTGTCCTGCTGCTTTTTCCATTCCTCATATTTCCGCTCACGGTCTTTCTGCCGCTTCTCATACGACACCTTGGAGAGCACATCCAGCGTGTCGGTGGTGAGGGAGAGATTGCCGAGCGTATCGGTAGCCATATACGATAGTTGCAGAGTCAGCGTGTCCTGGTTTACGAGCGCCGTGTCGCGCAGCCAATAGCTCACGGTATCGTTCAGCAGCGAGTGTTCCACTATGAAAGCATCGTCGCTGTTGAAGTTCAGTCCCTTCACCACAGGCAGGTTTGCATCACCGCCGCTGAAGAATACGGTGAAGAGACGAGGGTCCTTGCGCTCCACCTTCAGGAAGAAGCGGTCGGTCTGTGTCTCTGTGAATGCCCTCAGCACGATGTCGTCGGGGATGAACCGCGTATATTCCACGGAACGGATGGAGTCGATATGCAGAGAGTCGCGCCAGATGGTGTCCTGGCGTACCGCCCCAGTGAATTTCGGTTCTATCACATCATCCGAGAAGGCTATCATCTCGCTCTTCTGACTGAAGAAGTAGTTGCCGTCGGCATCCTGTAGCGCCACCACCCGGTATTTGCCGGGAGCCACGCCACGCACCACGAAGCGTCCGCGACTGTCGGTGCGCGAAACGCGGAGCAGAGGCTGCGAGAGGAAGGGGTCGAGCGACTTTCCGTCGGCGGCGGCATTATAGCCCTTCAGCAAGTTGCCCTCGGTGAGAGCCTCATCGCCAACGGCATAGAGTCCCACGAGGATACCCTTCACCGGTTCCAGATTCTGGGCGTTGACCACGTTTCCTGCCACCTCAAGCGTGTCGATGTGGTCGCTGGTGGAGAAACTGTAGGTGTAGTTGCCTAGAGGATTGCCCTCATTCATGTCGGAGATGGCATCAGAGAAGTCGATGGTATAGGTGGTGTTGGGCTTCAGCGAGTCTTTCAGTTCCACCACAATCTTCTTTCCGGCACCCTTTATCTCCGGCGTTTCGAGTTGTGGCGGCGACACCACCACCTTCTCCGTGGGATTGTCCACCTGGATGAACTCATCGAAGAGGATGGATATTTTCTTCGCCTTCACCCCCACTCCCTTGTCGGCCGGAGTGCAGCCGATGATGCGTGGAGGCATCTCGTCGAACCATCCTCCGTCGGGCTGTCCCATCTTTGCACAAGACGAGAGCAGCGAAGTGATGGTCAGCAAGACCACGCATGCCGGCAGCCATCCCTGTTTCTCAAGAGAGAAGGAATGCAGAATGGTATTTCTCAAAAAGTCGTTTGCTCTTCTGTATATCATATATATAATATGTGTCATTGTTTGTGCTCATTGCGCCGCTGCCACATAGGTCTTGTCTTCATCCCGAAGATGCCATGCCTGTGGCAGACGGAGCATGCGTCAGCCGTTCATCTTCAGCAGTTCGTCGATGTGCTTGCGGCTGTTGCTCAGGCGCGGCACCTTATGCTGTCCGCCGAGCTTTCCCTTCGACTTGAGCCAGTCGTTGAAAAGGTCTTTGCGCGCCTTTACTATCTCCAGATGCTGCAGCGTGATGTTCTTGTAGCGTTTCGCCTCGTAGTCGCTGTTTATCTCCTGCAGCTTCTTGTCGAGCAGCTCCGTGAACTTGTCGAGGTCGGCAGGCTCCTTGGAGAATTCTATCAGCCACTGATGGCGGCATTTGGCATTGTCGTCCATGAATACCGGAGCGGCGGTATATTCCAGCACCTCGGCTCCTGTCTGCTCACAGGCGTATGCGAGTCCCTTCTCCGCATTGTCTACGATGAGCTCCTCACCGAAGGCGTTGATGAAATGCTTGGTGCGGCCGGTGATGACAAACTTGTACGGATTTGTGGACGTGAAGCTCACGGTGTCGCCGATGACATATCTCCACAGTCCGCACGAGGTGGAGATGAGCATCGCATAGTTCTTGTTTGTCTCCACTCCCCAGAGCGGCACGACGGTAGGGTTCTCCTTGTCGAACTCGTCCATAGGGATGAATTCATAGAACACACCATAGTCTATCATCAGGAGCATCGACTTGTCGGCAGGGTCGTCTTGCAGTCCGAAGAATCCCTCGCTGGCATTGTATGTCTCCATATAGTGCATGTTTGGCGAGGTGATGAGCTGTTCATACTGTTTGCGGTATGGAGTGAACGCCACACCGCCATGGAAGAACACCTCAAGGTTCGGCCACACCTCCTCAAGATGCTTCTTGCCGGTGAGCTCCATCACTCTTGTGAGCACGGAGAGCATCCACGACGGCACACCGCTGATGTTCGTCACGTTTTTGTTTATCGTCTCCCTGGCTATGCGATCACGCTTTATCTCGAAGTCAGAAAGGAGAGCCGTGGCTTTCTTGGGCACACGTACGAGGTTGGCAAGCGGATTGATGTTCTCTATGAGGATAGCACTGAGGTCGCCCACAAGCGAGTCTGCCACGCCATAGTTGGGCGAGTGGCTTCCGCCAAGGATAAGGCTCTTGCCGTCGAAGAGGCGGCTGTCGGGATTGTTGCGCAGATACAGAGCCACGGCATCCTTGCCTCCGGCATAATGCACATGCTGCAGACCGTCGTGGCTAACGGGTATGAACTTGCTCTTGTCGTTGGTGGTGCCAGAGGATTTGGCATACCATTTCACGCTTCCTTTCCACAACAGGTCGCACTCGCCGTGGCGCATACGGTCGATGTAGCCCTTGAGTTCCTCGTAGGTGTTCACCGGAACATGACTGGCGTAATCAGAGTATGAGCCTACGGCTCCGAAGGAATACTTGCGTCCATACTCGGTGTGCTTGGCATTGCTCATGAGATAGTGGAGCACTTCCATCTGCAGTGCCTCTGCCTCCTTGTCGTATCGCTCTATCTCCTTCTGACGGGAGACGAACGCTCCTCGTATTATCTTTGTTAAACTCATTATAATCTGTATATAGTTGTCGTTTGAGGCATGCGGGAAGAGTTGTCGCCCTCCCGCAAAAAGGAAAGCATCATCGCATTATTCCTTTATGTCGCTTCTGATAAGCTGCAGGAGCTTCTCCACTGCCTCTTCTTCGGGTATATTCTTCTCCACACACTCCTTGCGGCGATACAGGGAAATCTTGCCCCTGCCGGCTCCCACATAACCGTAGTCGGCATCTGCCATCTCGCCGGGACCGTTCACGATGCATCCCATGATGCCGATCTTCAGTCCCTTCATGTCTTTTGTAGCCTCCTTGATGCGGGCGATGGTGGCACGAAGGTCGTAGAGAGTCCTTCCGCAACCGGGACAAGAGATATACTCCGTCTTGGTGGTGCGCAGGCGGGCTGCCTGGAGAATTCCGAATGCCGTGGCGTCGATGTCGGCATCAGAGAGAGTACCGTTGTTCATGAGCCACACACCGTCGGTGAGTCCGTCGAACATCAGAGCGCCCATGTCGGCTGCCGCCTCAAGCTGGAAGTCGCCTTTCTCCTCCTGACTGTGGGAATACATCTGGCAGAACACCACTGGATTTGCCACGCCCTCAGTCATAAGTTCATGCACGAGAGCACGCTGCTCGCCAAGGCGGTTCACATTGTTGCTCACGCTGATGACGACAATCTCCGGATGCGCCTTCAGGCATGGGATATATTCGGCGCTCGGCGCTCCGTATGGCAACACAAGGAACTTGAGCGGCGCTTCCACTCCGCTCAGGAACGGGATGGCATTGTATGGGAATATCGGGAACACGTTGTGGCGCTGCTCCCCTGAAATCTGTGCGTAGACATTGAAATCAACAATATACTTCTGACCTTCCACCTTGTTCTCCGGGAGTTTCGCTCCCATATATAGATAGTCGGGGGTGAGGTCGGGGTTGGCATTCGCTGCCGGAGCCTCATCGCCATGGATTCTGCTGCTTATCACCACAGGCAGATTGTCGCCGCCGATATTCTCCACGGGAACAGTGGTGCGGCGCTCTGGAGATACCCAATTGAACTTGTCGTATACCCGGCCTGGGATAAGCGTATGCCCGGCACGCTTCGTGATATAGTCCACGAGATGACGAGCTACAGGAATCTCAGCCTCCGGCTCCTCGCTGAGCGATACTCGTATGGTGTCGCCGATACCGTCGGCAAGCAGCGCTCCGATACCCACGGCACTCTTTATCCTTCCATCCTCGCCTTCGCCTGCCTCTGTCACTCCCAGATGCAGCGGATAGTCCATCTGCTCACGGCGCATGGTATCAACCAACAAGCGTACAGACTCCACCATTACCACCGTGTTGCTCGCCTTGATGGAGATCACTACATCCTTGAAGTCTTCACGCTTGCAGATGCGCAGAAACTCCATGCAGCTCTCCACGATGCCTGCCGGCGTGTCGCCATAGCGAGACATGATGCGGTCGGAGAGCGAACCGTGGTTCACTCCGATGCGCACGGCAGTGTGGTGCTCACGGCAGATATTGAGAAACGGCACGAACTGCTTCTCTATCTTCTTCAGTTCCTCGGCATATTCCTCGTCGGTATATTCCAGTTTCTTGAATGTGCGCGCCGGGTCAACATAGTTTCCGGGATTTACACGCACCTTCTCTGCATACAGCGCCGCTACATCGGCTACATGCGGATTGAAATGCACGTCGGCAACGAGCGGCGTAGTGATGCCCTCCTCACGGAGACGGGCGTTGATGTTCTTGAGATTCTCAGCCTCTCTCACTCCCTGAGTGGTGAGACGCACGTATTCTCCGCCAGCCTCAATGATACGTTTTGCCTGATCCACACATGCCTCGGTGTCGGCAGTGGGAGTGGTGGTCATAGACTGCACACGGATGGGATTGTCGCCACCAAGCGGTGTGTCGCCGACATTCACCTCATGGGCTTCACGGCGGGAGTAGTTGAAAAGACCGCTCCATCCGTCAGTGTCACATCCTACTCCTGCACATGCATGGGGATTATGGCTATGATTATTCTTGATATCCATAGGGATTATGAATTTTAACGATTCGGGGTTAGACCCGAAACGGGAAAATCAATTAGTCTTGAAGTTATATTTCACCTCGGCAAGATCCTTGTTTGCCTTCTCTATCTTGGCACCCAGACCATCCTTGTAGTTCTTCATCTTCTCTGCGAGAGAAGCGTCGGCAAGAGCCATTATCTCTACGGCAAGGATGGCGGCATTCATCGCACCATTCACTCCCACCGTGGCAACAGGTATGCCAGGAGGCATCTGTATGATGCTGAGCATGGCGTCCATACCGTCGAAGGCACTACCCTTGATAGGCACTCCGATAACCGGAAGTGTGGTTGACGCTGCTATGACTCCCGGCAGTGCGGCAGCCATTCCGGCACCGGCGATGATGACCTTCAGTCCGCGTTCTGCCGCTTCCTTGGCAAATTTCTCCACGGCATCCGGAGTGCGGTGTGCAGAGAGGGCATTGACCTCGAAAGGCACTTCCATATCATCCAGGAACTTCATCGCTTTTTCCATCACAGGCAGATCGCTGGTGCTGCCCATTATAATACTTACTAATGGTTTCATATCTTTATGTTTTTATCGTTGTCCTTATCAAATTTATTTTCCAGACATCCCCATGAGAACAGCGTCGGATGAGAAATGCTGCTGGTGCATCAAAGACTCTGCCTCAGAAAGAGACTGAGGCGTGTCATACGAATATCACCGTGAAGAATCCCACCAATACTCCCACTATGAAGCCGATGTAGAGCTGGCGGAGATTGTGCTGGCGGAGAATCATCCTCGCACTGCCCACCATGCCCGAGAGCAGGAACTGTCCGCAGAGCCACCACACGGGATTGAACATGAACTTGAATCCGAATGCCGCCAAGGCTCCTGCCATTGCCCCCATCGCCGCCATGTGTACGGAAATCTTCCACCACATGTTCACTATGGCACATACTATCTGCACCACAAGCGCCGCCACCACAATGCTGCCCATCAGATGGGGCACATGATAGAAAATCATGACGTAATAGCACAAGAAATAGCAGAGTATCGACACGAGATAGGGTATCACACGCTGCTCCCTGGCACCAAGTTCGAAGAGTGTCCATCCGTGGTAGCGATGGTATAGTTTGATGAGCGATACCGGCAACAGTATCGTGAAGATGTAGGCTATGAAAAGCACGAAGAGCTTGTATCCCAAGGGCATGCGGTTGAGATAGCTGAACGTGAACAGAACAGCCAACCCTATGACGGGCAGATAGAACGGCGAGGAAAAGAGGCTCACCCCTTTTGCCAGCCTTATGATGTTTCTTACATTCATTTCTTTCTGAGTCTTGCTACCGGTATTCCCAATTGTTCCCTGTATTTCGCTATCGTTCGCCGTGCTACCGGACAGCCTTTTTGGGCGAGTACCTTCGTGAGGGCATCGTCTGAATAGGGTTTCGACTTGTCTTCCCCGTCGATTACCTCCCTCAATGCCAATTTTATCTTGCGTGTGGACAGCTCCTCGCCGTCCTCTGTCTTTATTCCGTCGCTGAAGAAATGGCGGAGCTTGAACGTACCCCAGCGTGTCTGAGCATACTTCATGTTGCTCACTCTCGATATCGTGGATATGTCGAGACCCGTGCGGTCTGCCACATCCTTGAGTATCATGGGTTTCATGTCGCTCTCATCGCCGTCCTGGAAGTATTTGCGCTGTATGTCGATTATCGCCTTCATGGTGACATACATGGTGTGCTGCCTCTGCTTCACGGCGTCGATGAATCCCTGTGCCCGTTCCACTTTCTCCTTGGCATAGAGCAGCGCCTCCTTGTCGCGTCGCGACATCGACGCCTTGTTTGCCTTGTAGCCCTTGAGCAGTTCGGTGAACGAGGACGAGACATACAGGTTTGGCACATGGCCGCTGTTGATGGAGAATGTCACGGTGCCGTCGTCGGCGGTATCCACTATGAAGTCTGGCGTTATCTGCTGCATGTTTCTGCCTTCGGTCTCGCCGAGCGATGCACCCGGCTTGGGATTCAAGCGGAGGAGTTCTGAATACACCGTGTCGGCGGTAGTGGGGGAAATGTTCAGCTGCTTCACTATCTTGTCCCAATGCTTGTTCATGAACTCATCGAAATACCTGTCGATGACCTTTAGCATCAGTCGTGTGATTTCAGTGTCGGGCCGCCTTCTGATCTGCAGCAGCAGGCATTCGCGCAGGTCGGAAGCTCCTATGCCGGCAGGATCGAAAGTCTGCAGCAGGGTGATGACGTTCTTAACATCCTCCTCCGTGCAGTATATGTTATGATAGATGGCAAGCTCGTCTGAAATGCTGTCGGCAGACTTCCTCAGCAGTCCGTCACCATCGAGCGACCCTATCACATATTCCATTATCTCCCTCTGACGGTCGTCGAGGTCTACGTCAACCATCTGCTCCTTCAGTTTGTCGTAGAAAGAAGCCTGCTCGCCATATACCATCTCCTCATAGTCGGCAGAGTCGGCATTGCCGTAGTATGACGGATAGTCGGCATCTGGCATACGGTCGTCCATACCGATGTTCGACAGTGCGTCGTCGAGTGCCGAAGCCCTCTCCTCCCTTTCTGTCGCCGCATCGAAAGCCGCGGCTGCCTCGTCTACGGTGTCGTCGCTGTCGCCGGCGGATGCTGACGCTTCATTACCGGCAGACGGGGTTTCATTGGTGGCAAACGCCGAAGTGTCGGCAGACTCCATTTCAGAATCTCCGGCAAATGCCGCATCATCCGGCGAAGAGCTTTCCATGGCGGGATTATCGTCAATCTCTGCCTGTATGCTCTGCTCCAGTTCGGTAAGCGGCATCTCCAGCATCTTCACCGCAAGCATCTGCTGCTGCGTGAGTCGCTGCACCTGAACAGTCTTCTGCTCCTGACTTTGAATTAGCTTCTGTGACATAACGGTGCAAAATTAAGTATTTTATTCGTTATTATCATCAGTCTATCTTTAAAATTGCGTTATAGAGTGTTTTAATTATCCGAAATGGAATAACCCGGTTTACTTTTATGCACAAATAAGCGGCAAATGGTCATAATATCCAGACATTCTACCAGACAGGTGAAAAAAGGCGAAGGGATGCGCCATTCACATGGAACATCCCCTCTTCGTTTTTAATCATCTATGAAAAATGTATTTATTATTGCAGTGTGTATGTGTTATTCATGCACATAAAGATCCCAGCCGAGATAGCTGTCGAGAGCCTCCTCGATGACACCTGCCACATCAGCACGCACGAGTGCCACATGGTGTTCGAAACCGTTCTTGCAGATATACTTCATCAGCTTCTGCAGTTCAGGCACCTCGGTGACAACGATGCAGCCATCCATGCCGTATGGATCGTCGGTCATCTTTCCCTCTCCCACGTATGCCTTTATCATTCCCTTTGTATCGTCGGTAGAGATACGGAAGAAGGTGAAGTCGCCGGCGCTAACCTTGGCGTAAACGGCACCGAAGGTGTTAATCTTGCCGAGCGTGCGGCCGAGCACGCCAAGCGGGCCAAGGCGAAGGTTGTCGTTGCCGATGAACGATTTAGGGAAGTTTCCGCAGTGGGTGCATACACACTTGTTGCGGTTTTCTGCAAAGTTGTTGTTCCAGTCGGCGATTGCCGACGGTTCTTTGGATGCCAGCGTCAATGCGAGCATAGACACGGCACCGGCAATGTCGGTCTCACAGGCTGCCGGTATGCCAGCCTCACTGAGCATACTCATGGTGACGCAGGCAGCACAACCGAAGTTCTGCTCCAGCGAGTCCCAACACTGTATCGCCACGGCATCCACCTGGTTTGCCTCTACCCAACGGCTTACGGCAACGCCGAACTTGCACTGCAGACGCAGCTTCTCCCTGTATGATTCAGGCACCTCGGCATATCCTGCCACCTTCTCCATCTGGCGGAGCAGGTCGGTGTCGCTGTCTTCTATCGCCTCTGCGGCATATAGAATCTCGCTCAAGTCTGCCGGCACCACAGTGATGCCCGATGCCTGCAGCAGTTTCTCACTCGCACGACAGGTGTTGAAGCCCAGCGGACGAGTTCCTATCTGACCGATGCGGGCATGCTTCAGTCCGTTCACCACGCGGCATACGGCAGCGAAGCGGTTGATATCTTTTGCCAACAGGTCGGAATATATTGAGTATGTATGCAGAGTGGTGTCTGTGAATGGGATGCCATACTGGTAGAGGTTGTTGCATACTGAGATTTTTCCGCAGAATGCGTCTCTACGGCTGTCGAGGTCCACCTTGTCGTTCTCGTCGTCGCAAGCCTGCACGAGAACCGGCACATGCAGGTCGGCAACACTGATTGCGTTTATGATGCCGATCTCGAAACCGAAGTTAGGCAACGACACGATGATGCCGTCGATGCGGTCGCGGTTCTGGCGGAACAGCTCCGCACATTTCAGTCCGTCCTCTCTTGTCTCTATGCTGCTGCTTCCCGTAGGAGTGGCATCTTCAGGGAGTATCACATAGTCGTAGCCCTCGGCGTCCAAAGTCTTCAGCAACTGCTTGCGCACGTCTCTGGCAAGCTCAGAGTTGAAATATGCACGTGTGCCGATGATGACACCGAAACACTGTTTTTTGTTCTTCTTCATAATGTTCTTGTCTTTTGTTTCTTATTTTTTACATGTAGAAGGTTTATTTCATTCGGGAGAATTGATGAGCTGTCTCACAGCCTTGTGCCATCCCTCTATGTTCTTCTCCATCCAAGCTTCGTTGTCCTGCGAACATACGGTCCATCGGCTGCGGCGCAACCGTGCCACCTCTTCGAAACTCTTCCATACACCGCGAGAGAGTCCGTTCATGACAACGGCTCCCAATGCCGATGCCTCTTCAACGTCGGAACAGTTTACCGGCACTCTCAGACAGTCTGCCTGAAACTGCATCAGGAACCTGTTCTTGGTCGGTCCTCCGTCCACACGAATCTCCTTCAGGTCTATGCCAGCCTTCACCGTCATCGCCTTCACGAGGTCGTTCACCTGATATGCTATCGACTCCAGGGCGGCACGCAGGAAATGCGCTCTCGTAGTGGCGAGCGTCATACCCATCACGGCAGCCCTCACCTTGTCGTTCCACCATGGTGCGCCGAGTCCGGCAAACGCCGGCACGAAATACACGCCGCCATTGTCTGCCACCGACAGCGCCTCAGGCTCCACGTCGGCTGGCGAGTCAATCATCTTGAGCTGTTCCTGCAGCCATTTCAGTGTGGCTCCCGTACTGTGTATGTTTCCCTCAAAGGCATAGAACACCTTTCCGAGGGCGACAAATCCGATAGAGGTGACGAGTCCGTCGGGGGCTGGCGCCGCCTTCTCGCCGATGTTCACCATCACCGATGACCCAGTGCCGTAGGTTGCCTTTCCGAGTCCTGCCTCGAAACACATCTGTCCTGCCAGCGCTCCATGGGAGTCGCCGAGCACTCCGGCAATGGCAACAGGCTGCAGGAAGAGTCCTTCCACCACAGTATCGCCGAACACGCCGTCGCATGGCAACAGTTCCGGCATCATGCTGCGAGGGATACCGAAGAGTCTTAGCAGGTCGTCGTCCCACTGCAGCGTATGTATATTCATCAGCATCGTGCGTGATGCGTTGGTATAGTCGGTGACATGGCGTTTCCCGCCGGTGAGTTTCCATATCAGCCAGGAGTCCATCGTTCCCATGAGCAGTTCGCCACGGTCTGCCTTTTCTCTCGCACCTTCCACATTGTCGAGAATCCATTTCACTCCGCTCGCCGAGAAATAGGGGTCGATGAGCAGTCCGCTCTTCTCCATCACCATCGGTCCGTAGCCCTGCGCCTTCAGTTCGTTGCAGATGTCCACGCCACGCATGCACTGCCACACCACGGCATTGCATACTGGATGTCCGGTGGTCTTGTCCCACACCACCACGGTCTCCCTCTGGTTGGTGATTGCCATGGAGTAGCTTGCCTCCATGTCGGCATCCTTCATCAGCTGCTTCACGGCATCTATCACATTGGCGTAGATCTCTTCGGCGTCGTGTTCCACCCATCCAGCCTTGGGATAATACTGGTGGTGCTCCACGTTGACACGCTGAAGCATCTCACATCTGTCATTGAAGAGCATCGCCTTTGTTGCCGATGTGCTCTGGTCTATGGCTATGATATAATCACCCATTTGTCTTGTCATTTCTTGAGAAAGTCGTTGGCTGCCTTCACTATGCCGTCGGCATCGAGTCCGTAGTGGGCGAAAATCTCCTTGTTGGTACCGTGAACCACATTCTCGTCTGGTATGCCGAGGATGCGCACGGGCACCGGATTCTCCGAAAGCGTCTCTGTGACGATGGCTCCGAGGCCGCCGAACTGGCTGTGCTCCTCCACTGTTATGATGCGTCCTGTCTCCTCTGCCGCCTTGCGGATGGCTTCGGCATCAAAAGGTTTCAGCGACGACATGTCGAGCACACGGGCACTGATGCCCTGCTCCTTCAGCATCTTTCCTGCCTGAAGGGCGTGGTATACGGTCTCGCCGCATCCTATGATGGTGAGGTCTTTACCGTCGAGCAGCATGTTTGCCTTGCCGAGCTGGAAGTCGAAGTCGTCGTTCTCATATACGTCAGGCACTGCCGCACGTCCCACTCTCACGTATACAGGATGTGGGAAATCCACGAGCAGCTTCACCAGCTTGCGTGTCTGGCGCGCATCGCATGGCAACACGATGTTCATTCCCGGGAATGTGCGCAATGCCGCGATGTCGTGCAGACTGTGGTGTGTGGCTCCGAGTGCTCCGTATGCCACTCCTCCGCTCACGCCAAGTATCTTCACCGGATTCTCGCTGTATGCAAGGTCTACTTTCACCTGTTCCAGACTGCGTGCCACATAGAAGCATGCCGGACCGCAGGCAAATACCTTCTTTCCGCTGTGTGCCAGACCGGCTGCTATTCCCACGGCGTCTTGCTCAGCGATACCACATTCAACGAACTGCTCCGGCAGCTGGTCGGCGAAGTCGTTGAGCGTCACCGAACCGCGTGCGTCTGTCGTTACAGCAATAATATCCTTGTCCTGCTTTGCCAATTCAAGCAAAGTGTCAGTAAAACTCTTTCTACAAGCTATCATAGTTCTATATCAATGTGTGTATTAAAGGTTCTTTATTCTTTCGTCTATCTCGCTGAGTGCCTGGCGATACTGTTCCTCGCTCGGCATACCGTGATGCCATTTTGCCACATTCTCCATATACGACACTCCCTTTCCCTTAGTGGTGTTTGATATCAGGAGGTGTGGCTTGTGGTTGGTATAGTCGATGGCGGCAAAAGTCTTCATGATGTCTTCCATGTCGTCACCGTCCATGCGTTTCACGTCCCATCCGAAGGCTGTCCAGCGTGCCGCGATGTCTTCTATAGCCATCACGTCTTCGGTGTTGCCGCTTATCTGCAGATGGTTGCGGTCGATGATAGCCACCAGGTTGTCGAGCTTATACTGATGTCCTGCCATGGCAGCCTCATAGATAGAGCCTTCGCCCTGCTCGCCGTCGCCCATCATCACAAAGGTCTTGTAGTTTCTCTTGTCCATCTTGGCAGCCAGTGCCATACCCACTCCGATAGAGAGTCCGTGGCCCAGCGCTCCCGTGTTCACTTCGATGCCCGGCACTTCAATGGTGGGGTGTCCGCTGAGTATGGAACCGAACTTTCCGAGCGTGTCGGTGATTTCCTTCTTCAGGAATCCCTTTGTCTCAAGGGTGACATAGAGTGCTTCCACGCAATGTCCTTTACTGAGAACGAAACGGTCGCGGTCGGGATTCTTCACGTCGGCTGGACTGACGTTCATGATATCGAAATAGAGTGCTGTCATAACATTGAGACATGACAGGTCGCCGCCGATGTGTCCGGCCTTGGCATTGTAGACCACTTCGATAAGCCTTCTGCGGTTTATCTCGGCTTGTTTTATGAGTTCTTTTGTTTCCATCTTCTTCTTTTTGTTCTTTTTATATACAAGACGCGGATGGGACTCTTTTGTAATGCCTTAGTGACGGTGAAAAAATAACTTGGTATGATTTGAGCCTCATATTTTTTGAGATATTTTGTTTGATACTGCCGGCTGATATCGGTTGGGAATGATGCGGGGGCAACGGTATCTGCCTCATTATGATACAGTAATTGGCAACCTGTACTCTCTCATGACGGAAGAGTACCGGTTGCCAATGACGATATGATTATCAATAGTTTATCCTGAGCGTAGCAGCTGTCTACTCGTCAGCGATTCCGAAGTCGAGCTGTTTCTTCTCCAGGTTTGCCTTTGCCACCTGCACACGTATCGGGTCGCCAAGCTGATACCTGTTGTGGTGGCGACGGCCTACAAGACAGTAGTTGCGCTCGTCGAAATCGTAGTAGTCGTCCTTCAGGTCTCTCAGCGACACCATTCCCTCGCAGTGGTTCTCGTCGATTTCGCAATAGATGCCATAGGAGGTGAGTCCGCTGATGTGGGCATCGTAGGTGTTGCCTATCTTGTCTGACATAAACTCCACCATCTTGTATTTTATACTGTCGCGCTCGGCGTTCTGTGCTATCTGCTCCATGTCGCTGGAGTGTTCACACAGTTCCTCGTAGTGCTCCTTGTTGGCACTGCGTCCTCCTGCCTGATAGCGTGTGAGCAGGCGATGCACCATAGTGTCGGGATAGCGGCGGATAGGACTGGTGAAGTGGGTGTAATACTCGAAGGCGAGTCCGTAGTGGCCGATGTTGTGGATGCTGTATTTTGCCTTCATCATGGCTCTCAGCGCCACGGTCTCTATCACCTTCTGCTCCTTCTTGCCGGCGCATTCGTCGAGCAGAGTGTTGAGACTCTTTGTGATGGCACCCTTCGTGCCGTCGGTCTTCACCTTATAGCCGAACTTCACCACAAACTGTCTCAATGTCTCCAGCTTCGTTGGGTCGGGCTGGTCGTGGATACGGTATGGCAATGTCTTCGGCTTCTTTCCCTTCGCCACCTTTCCTACGCTCTCTGCCACGGTGCGGTTGGCGAGGAGCATGAACTCCTCCACGAGTTTGTTGGCGTCTTTAGCTATCTTGAAGTAGCAGCGTGTCGGCTTGCCCTTCTCGTCGATGTCGAAGCGCAGCTCCTCACGGTCGAACTTCACCGAACCGTGTTTGAACCTTGCGGCACGCAGCTTCTTGGCTATGCGGTCGAGCATTATGAGCTCCGTGGCATACTCTCCCTGATATGTCTTTCCCTTGGCTGGTGGCGGTGCTGGCTGTCCTGTTCCGTTCACCACTCCATTGTCTTCAAGGATTTTCTGCACTTCCTCGTAGCAGAAACGGCGGTTGCTCTTTATCACGCAGTGATGGAGCCGCCAGCGCAACACCTCTCCCTCTTCGTTCATGTCGAATATCACGCTGTATGTGAGCTTCTCCTCGTCGGGGCGCAGCGAACAGATGAAGTTGCAGAGTCGCTCCGGCAGCATAGGTATGGTGCGGTCTACGAGGTATATACTTGTGGCTCGCTTCACTGCCTCCTTGTCGATTATAGACCCCTCGGTGACGTAATGCGACACGTCAGCGATATGTACTCCTACTTCCCATAAGCCTTTCGACAGTTCGCGGATAGAGAGGGCGTCGTCGAAGTCCTTGGCGTCGTGTGGGTCGATGGTGAAGGTGGTGACGTCGCGGAAGTCTTCTCTCTCCTTGTAGTCCTGCTCGGTTATCGTAGGGTCTATCTTGTTGGCAGCGTCTTCCACTGCCTTCGGATATTTGTATGGCAGACCGTATTGAGCGAGTATGGAGTTCATCTCCACATCGTTGTCGCCGGTCTCGCCGAGCACGTCAACCACTTCGCCTATCATGCTCTTGTTCTCCTTGGATGGCCACTGGGTGATCTTCACCACTGCCTTGTCGTTGGTCTTTCCGCCCTTCAGCTTGCGCTTGGGGATTATGACGTCGTTTACGAAGATATTGCCGTCTGACACGAGGAAGGCGAAGTCTCTCTCCACTCTGAGCTTGCCCACGAAGGTGTCTTTGGCTCTCTGCAGTATCTTTGTCACCATTGCTTCGCGGATGTGGTTCTTGCGGCGCGCCATGATGGTGAACTGCACCTTGTCGCCGGTGAGGGCGAACATAGAGTTGCGCTCTGCCACGAATATCGGGGCTGCACCGTCGTCGGGAACGATGGTGTTCTTGCCGTTCGCCTTGCGCTGGAAGGTGCCTTCCTGCACCTGTCCGTTCTGGTTGAGCTGATAGGCGCTTTCGCCTTTCCTGACGAGGAAGTCGTCCCATGCCATTTCCTCCATCACGTCAACGGCGAGCATCTTTGCGGGATGCGTGTCGAGACGGAGCGCACGGAATATTTCCTTGAAACTATATTGCTTTTCGGGATTCTCCAAGAAGAAGTCCTGGAGCTTATCTATAATCTGCTTCTTGTTAAGTCGTTTTCTTCCTTTTCCACCTTTTGCCATAATAGTAAAGTTTTATATTACAAATATCATCAAAAAAACAATCCGATACGCTTTCATCCATCCTCCATGACAATCATCAAGCGGCAAATATTGTTTTCATCACTGCTTTCTGAATTTCGGGGAGTGACGCATATCATTGGGGTATGCATTGTTCTTTTTGCGAAGTTACAAAAAATATTCTTTCGATGTCTATAAAACCGGATAATTGTAAAGCCTTTGTTACGTTTTTTTAGTAATCGGTAACGGGGAGGGGAAACTTTTCTGGTATAGATTCTTGATATAGATACAACTTGTCGTGTAACCCGAACAAACAATAAAAATACGAATACAGTCTGACAGGAAACAAGCTACAACGACCTCATCAGCTCAGCCCATTTGCTGGCTGTTCCCTTGGTCTTGAAATTCTTGAAATATAATCTGGTACAAATTGAATAAACGGTATCTTTCGACCTGATTACGAGGACGGAAATGTCAGAAAAACTCATACCGATTTTCAGCAACACACACACCTTCATCTGTATCTCGCTCATACGGCAGAATTTCGCTATATTATCCTTGTAACTTGGATAAATCCGATTCACCGTAGCGAACAACTCATCCCAGTCTTCAAACTTCACATTCTCTCCTCCCGAAATTGCCAGCATCAGTTTTTTGAACACCTCTGATTCAAGAAATTTTTTGTCGCGCAGATTTCGGGAACGAACAATAAGTTTCTTCTTCTGAATGTCATCATTTCTGTCAGCAACGGCAAATACCTGTTCTTCATTGCCGATTTTTCCACTTTTCGACTCAGCAAGTTGCCTACGCATCTGCTCCATTTCCATCTCCTTTTCTGCAATAGCCTCTTCCTTCTGCTCACGTTCCCTTTCCAATGCCTTGTTCAATATCTCCATACGGGTTTCAAGAAGGCGTTTTCTCCGCCATAAAATGAAATATGTCAACATTGACAAAAGGGCTATGATTATCGCAATGGTCACGGAAACTATAATATAGACCGTCTGACGCATCTGATGCATCTCTAGCTTCAGATTCTCCTTCTCTTTCAATTCGTAGTCATACATGGCATTGGCACTTGCCAAAGCATCACGTGGCGAAACGATATCCACAGAGTCAACATAGTTCTTGTAACTAACGAAGTTACCTAAAGCGCCTTCTGCATCACCATTCTTCAGGCTTTGCACCGTTAGCCACCAATAAGCATGACGCTTGGCATATACAGACCCATGTTGTAGCACCTTGTTGCAAAACACAGCGGCAGAATCACGCAGACCGAGCTTGTCATAGATTTCAAAAGACAAGGAGTATGTGGAACTGAGTGTGGCATTGCCAACATTACGACGCGCAGAATCAATAAATTTCTTCGCTTCTGTAAGAGGACCATTCTCGTTATAGTAATTTGCGAGAAAACCATCCACCTCCGACAATAGGGCTGCATCATCTATCTTCAGGGCCATGCTCCTGGCCTTGAGGAGCATCTTCAGAGCTTTGTTCTTATAGCCTAATGCCATATAGCTCCATGCCATATTGTTATAGTCATACACACAATGTGTGAGATCGCCTTGACTCTCATGTATCTGCAAGGCTTTCTTCTGCCATTTCAGAGCTTCACTGTCGAGCCCCTGTACAGAATAGATATAGGCCAATTGATAATAGCAAAGGGCTTCTATATCTGTAGGAGCCTTTATGGTATGGTTCACTCCTACTATCTTCATGAAATACTCTACGGCTTTAGGGTAGTCATTCAATGTGCGATACACGCAACCCGCACAATAATATACATCCGACAGCATAGCATCATCACCATATCCTTCATAATGGTCAACGAGTGCCAAGACTTCTTCATCATCTTTAAAATCAGAGTTTTCTTTCACCTTAAGTTTGAGAGAAAGAAACTTCAGAAACCATCTGCCATCCTCATCATAGGTTTTCTCACGCTTCTTGGCTGCAATAAACAGTGTTTTTGCCCTTTGTATATCCTTACTACACAAAGCGTTTATATGGGCAAGCTCACGAGGTGTAGCGTTTCTCTTGTGAACAAGAAACAAAGACATAGCTACGACCATCAAAGCTACAATCAAGAGGGCGACTAAAAGAAAGCGTCTCCTAACCGACAGATTCTCTCTAAATTTCATAGGATTTTATATTGTTATTTACTGCTATTCTCTTCATCCCCAGACACTGCAATGAAGTTACCGATAAGCCGTCTGCAAAGATAATAATAACAATCTGTTCACTAAAAAGACTTTCAACATTATTAATACACCCGGCTCTAAATTCATCACAATTAATGACGAGGGAAATGCACAAAGGGGAAGGGCCCTTGACTTTTAAGACAAGTTCCCTCTCCCCTATCTAACTTAATTTACGTGATTCAAAATAAAACAAGCTCTGACTGCATCATTGCAACTTGTATGTCTCAGTCTTCACTCCATTGACGACAAACAAAGCAGATTATTTCAATATTTTCTTTCCGTTGACTACATACATTCCCTTTGCAAGTGCGTTGATGTCGGTCCCGACAAACCTTCCATCAAGTGTATAAATCCTGTCTGACTTAATGCCTGAGGTCGTTACAGCATTGTCTATTCCCGCAACATCATACTCCTTTATCGTCTTAAAGGCAGTGCTCCAGGTCTCGTCTGCCTCAAAAGCTGACTTGGCACCTTGGGGAACGTAGAGCACAACATCTTCGGAAATGTCTTCAAACACTTTTTCACCAAGGGAGATTTCACTTGGAGATGAAGCATGCAGGATGAATGATTTCAGATATCTACAGCCGGCAAAGGCCATGTACTCGATTGACTCTACACTTTCCGGAAGGTCAAGGGTTTCAAGATTGTTATAATAGAAAGCTCCATAGCATATCTTCTTCAGACCATACGGCAATGTAACATGCTTAAGATTGACACGGTAATATCTCTCTTCCGTCTTTATGCTCTCGTATCCGTAATTCCAAGTATCTTCGCCTATTCCTAATACGCATACGGCTGGAACGCGTGGCTTGAAAGCCATTGTACCGATACAGTCATCCACAAGTTTGCAATTCTCCAGATTAAGTCCTGTCAGATCAAAATACTCTGCAAGGTCACGGAGTTGATAATAGTTCTTGTTTCCCAATGTTCCTGTCACGACAATAGAATCAACATCTCTCCATTCGTCGCTGACCGGGGAGGGGGTGAATACGCCGTCCTGCGTCAACTCCACATACTTTATGTTCTGTGCGTTCATGCATAATGAACTGGCAAGCACGAACAGCAATAAAAAGATTTTTTTCATAGTTTTATCCTTTCTATAATTAAATGATTAAAACCAAAACGGATTGTCACTCTGCGTTTACTCTCGTATAAGTCATGCTCTCGGAATATAGGATGCTCGCGAAAGCTATCTGGATACCGCGGTATGCTATATCGCTGCTGGAAATATCCACGTTGGACTTCTTCAGCATATAGAGGACTTCCTTGGTATAGTCGTCGGCAAAATGATTGTTCTCACGGTCTTTCGTTTTTTGCAAAGATAAAAACGGCTGTCTGAATGTCCCAAATATTTGAACAGGAAAATAAGCGAACAGTCTGAAATGCACAAATTTTCCTTGCATTTCCACGGTTTTATCGAGAAAAGATGGCCATTATCAGGTTTACCCATCTCGGGCAAAACCTTTATGGTCTGGATTCTTGATGTAGATACAACTTGTCGTTTAACCCAAATCATTCATTAGTCCGTTCAATGTAATGTTTTACAACTGCTTGTAGTCTTTTGTCTTTTCAAGGCGTCTTTTGCTTGCTTTTAATTCGCAATAGCTCGCTATTACTCATCAAAAACCAAACAAAATCCATTCTTCTAAAAAACAAAATTCAAGCAAGCCCTAATGACCTCTAAGTTTGCAGAAGATTGCGACGAAGTCGCATAA
>ERZ773218.1525-NODE-1525-length-21569-cov-5.973599_pt1 | contig 21569 bp, 19 predicted proteins | sample MGYA00580527_ERZ773218 | MGnify/ENA primary metagenome ERZ773218 (study PRJEB29015, sample SAMEA2737763) | human gut metagenome | biome: human gut; feature: human-associated habitat; material: faeces | place: China | collected 2012 ...
CTGCCGGCATGGACGCCGGCACGCCGCCGTATGCGCGTGTGCTGGCCATCGGCGCGCAGGGCAGGGAGCTGCTGCGCGCGATCGACGCGTGCGCGTCGGTGCCGGTCATCACGAAGCCGGCCGCCGGACGGAACCTGCCGGGCGCAGCCGGAGAAATCTTTGCCCTGACGGCGGATGCGCATGATCTCTATGTGCTCGGCTGCCCCGCCAGAGAGGAGCGCCGCTGCGGCGGCGACTGGCGCGCGAGCCCGTTTGTGCTGTGACCGGCAGAGTGCGCAAAGTATTCGAAATTTTGATATGAATATTTTGTGAAATTGATATTGCATTTCTCGCAAAAAGATAGTATAATGCCGTCATATTCATTTGAAGGACATTTGTCCGCACGCTGCGGACAGCATCCGGAGAAGAAATGATTGGAGGAAATACAATGAAAAAAGCGATTGCTCTGCTGCTCGCTCTGGTCATGGTGTTCGCGCTGTGCGCCTGCGGCGGCGGCGACAAGGGCACGGCCGACAACGGTGAGAAGGTCGTTAAGATCGGCGTGTTCGAGCCCGCCAGCGGCGACTCTGGCGCCGGCGGCAAGAAGGAAATGCTCGGCATGCAGTATGCCAACCAGGAGACCCCGACCGTCGAGATCGGCGGCGAGACCTACAAGGTCGAGCTCGTCTACTCCGACAACGGTTCCGATTCTGCGAAGGCTGTCTCGGCGGCTTCCAAGCTCGTCAATGAGAAGGTTTCCCTCGTGCTCGGTTCCTACGGCTCCGGCGTGTCCATCGCCGCGTCCGACACGTTCAAGCAGGCCGGCATCCCGGCCATCGGCGTGACCTGCACGAACCCGAACGTCACGGCCGGCAACAGCCACTACTTCCGCATTTGCTTCCTGGATCCGTTCCAGGGCACCGTCCTTGCCAACTATGCTTCTTCCGAGCTCAAGGCCAAGAAGGCCTACTGCCTCGGTGAGAACGGCAACGAGTATGACCAGGGCCTGGTCACCTTCTTCAAGCAGGCATTTGAGAAGGCCGGCGGCACCGTCGTGACCGACTCCTTCCCGAAGGACAACTCCGACTTCAGCTCCTACCTGAACAAGGCGAAGGATCAGGGCTGCGACGTGTTCTTTGCACCCGTGTCGATCGCGTATTCCACGCAGCTCGTTTCCCAGGCGGCTTCCCTGAACATCGGCATCCCGTTCCTCGGCTCCGATACGTGGGATGACAACATGGTCCTGCAGGCTGCCAAGGGTACCAACGTTCAGGTGTTCGTTTCCACCTTCTACGCAGAAGGCGGCAACAAGACCTTCGACGACGGCATCAAGGCCTATATCAACGGCAATGCCGACGCCAAGACCACCAACGGCGGCGACGATACCATCTCCGCAGTGACGGCCATGGGCTATGACGTTTATTATGTTGCGCTCGAGGCGCTGAAGGCTGCCGGTTCCACCGATCCGGCCAAGGTCATGGAAGCGCTGCCCGGCGTGACCTATGACGGCGTGTCCGGCCACATCGCCTTTGACGAGACCGGCGACGCGATCCGCGACACCGCTTATATCAAGACCATCGACACGGCCGCCAACGTCTGGAAGTTCGTGACGCAGCAGAAGGCTTCCTGAGCTTCTGCCTCGGTCTGAGATCCAAAAATCCGGGGGGAGCTTCGGCTCCCCCTTTGGGATTTTGAGCCGCTGCGAAAGCTGCGGAAGCTCCGCGGTTTTCGCGGCGGCTGAATGTCCGCATTCGTAAACGATAGAGAGGGAAACAGATGGAATTTCTAGTCGCACAAATTTTATCCGGCGTCTCGCTGGGCGGCCAGTATGCCCTGATCGCCATCGGTTATACGATGGTCTACGGCATCCTGCGTCTCATTAACTTCGCCCACGGCGACGTGTTCATGTGTGCAGGCCTCATGATGGTCTTCATGTGCGCGTCCCTGCCGGTGTACGTATCCATTCCGCTCATGCTCGTGCTGACGGTCCTGCTCGGCTTCGCCATCGAGCGCGCGGCCTATAAGCCCCTGCGCAGCGCACCGCGTATGTCCGTCATGATCTCGGCCATCGGCGTGAGTTACCTGCTGCAGAACGTGGCGCTGTATGCCACCGGCGGCCAGCCGCAGACGTATCCGTCGCTGCCGTTCGTGTCCGGCACGGTCACGATCCTCGGCGCGTCCACGCACTGGGTCACGGTCATTACGCCCGTGCTCGTGATCGTGCTCGTGCTGCTGCTGCAGTGGCTCATCAACCACACGAAGATCGGCATGGCCATGCGCGCGGTTGCGAAGGACTTCGAGACCAGCCAGCTCATGGGCATCAAGATCAACAAGGTCATCTCCGTGACGTTTATCATCGGCTCGTTCCTGGCGGCCGTCGGCTCGCTGCTGTACTTCACGAACTACCCGACCGTCATTCCGACCTCCGGCGCCATGCCCGGCCTGAAGGCGTTCGTCGCGGCGGTGTTCGGCGGCATCGGTTCGATCCCCGGCGCCGTCATCGGCGCGTTCATCATCGGCATCTGCGAGACGCTCATCAAGGGCACCAGCATGACGGTGTTCTCCGATGCGTTCACGTTCGCGCTGCTGATCGTCGTCCTCGTGGTCAAGCCCACCGGCCTGTTCGGTGAAAAGGCCACGGACAAAGTCTGAGAGGGGGGATCACTGTGCTGAAAGCGAAAGACAAAGAAGCACGCCGCGGCAACCTGATCACCTTTGCCATCGTGCTCGCGCTCACGCTCGTGACGATGGTACTGGAGAATGTGATGTCTCCCGGCTCCCTGCTCTTTACGGTCATCAAAAAGGGTGCGGTGTACTCGCTCGTCGCCGTGTCCATGAACCTGCTCAACGGCTTTACCGGCCTGTTCTCGCTCGGTCAGGCGGGCTTCATGCTCCTCGGCGCGTATGCCTACGCGATCTTCATGATCCCGGACGCCGCGCGCGATGGCGTGTATTACCTCTTCGAGGGTTCGAGCATCCACTTCTCCTTCCAGGAGATGTTCCAGCATCTGTTCGGCGCAACCGGCTTCGGCGGCGGCGTGAGTCTGGTGCTCGGCGTGCTCGTGGCCATCATTTTCGCGGGCCTGATCGCCGCGTTCTTCGCGTATCTGATCGGCCTGCCGGTCCTGCGCCTCAAGAGCGACTATCTGGCCATCGCCACGCTCGGCTTTGCCGAGATCCTGCGTGCCATCTTCCAGTGGCAGACGCTCGGCAAGGTCACCAACGGCGCCAACATCCTCAAGGGCTATCCGACGTTTGCAGATTTCAACATCACGAATGCTTCCGGCAAGGTACTCTTCCGCCTGAGTGCGGTCGTGCCGATTTTGCTTGCCGGTATCTGCATTTTCCTTATTGTCCTGCTCATCAATTCGTCCTACGGCCGCGCCTTCAAGGCCATCCGTGACGATGAGATCGCGGCGGAGGCCATGGGCGTGAACCTCGCCAAGCACAAGAGCCTGTCGTTTGTCATCAGCTCGTTTTTCGCGGGCGTGTCGGGCGCGCTCTTTGCCATGTTTGCCACGACCGTGCAGGCCAAGGTGTTCACCTCGGCCATGACCTATGAGATCCTGCTCATCGTTGTCATCGGCGGCATCGGCTCCGTCTCCGGCAGCTGCATCGCCTCCTTCCTGTACATCGCGTGCTCCGAGTGGTGGCTGCGCTTCCTCGACAACGAGGCGTACATCGGCTCGTTCAAGGTGCCGCTGCTGCGCAACGGTTTCCGTATGGTCGTGTTCTCGATCATCATCATGATCGTCGTGCTCTTCTTCCGCAAGGGTATCATGGGCGAGCGCGAGCTGCCGGATCTGTTCCGTAAGCGCCCGAAAAAGGCAAAGAAGAACGTAGTTGAGGAGGGCAAAGCAGATGAGTAAAGACATCCTCAGCGTGGAAAATATCACGATGCAGTTCGGCGGCGTCGTGGCAGTCAACAACCTGTCGCTGCATATCCCCGAGGGGCAGATCGTGGCGCTCATCGGCCCGAACGGCGCCGGCAAGACCACGGCCTTCAACTGCATCACCGGCGTGTATGAGCCGACGAACGGCCTCGTCAAATTCCTTGACGAGCCGATGGTCCGCAACCATCCGACCGGCAAGATGAAAAAGCTCTACAAGGGCGAAAATCCACTGCTCTACACGGCGGAGTATCATCCGGAGGATGAGACGAAAGAGCAGATGCTCGCGCGCGACCCGCTGGCCGGGACGGGCAAGATCGTCTCGCCGACGCCGGACAGGATCACGAAGCTCGGTATTGCCCGCACGTTCCAGAACATCCGCTTGTGGAAGAGCATGACGGTGTTTGAAAACGTGCTCGTGGCGAAGCATATGCGCGCCAAGCAGAACGTGTTTTCCGCGACCTTCCGCGGCAACGCCAGGGAAGAAAAGCGCATGCGCGACGAGACCATGGCCCTGCTCGTCGAGCAGGGGCTGGAGAAATACAAGGACGACATTGCGACGAGCCTGCCCTACGGCATCCAGCGCCGGCTGGAGATCGCCCGCGCGCTGGCGACGGATCCGAAGCTGCTGCTGCTCGACGAGCCGGCGGCCGGCATGAACCCGCAGGAGACGCTCGAGCTCGCGGCGTTCATCCACGAGCTGCGCGAGAAATACGGCCTGACGATCTTCCTGATCGAGCACCATATGGATCTGGTCATGCGGATCTCCGATTACATTTATGTCATTGACTTCGGCAGCAAGATCGCCGAGGGCATCCCGCAGGAAGTCCAGAACAATCAGCACGTCATTGACGCCTATCTGGGGGTTGTGGAAGATGAGTGAAACGATTCTGAAAATTGAAGATCTGCAGGTGCGCTATGGCGGCATTGAGGCTGTCAAGGGCATTTCGTTCGATGTGCAGCAGGGGCAGATCGTTACGCTGATCGGCTCCAACGGCGCGGGCAAGAGCTCCACGCTGCGCACGATCTCTGGTCTTGTCAAGCCGAGCGGCGGCAAGATCACCTTCCAGGGGGAAGACATCACCGGCAAGGACCCGACCCAGATCGTCACGCAGGGCGTGACGCTCGTGCCGGAGGGACGCCGCATTTTCCCGGACATGACCGTGCTGGAAAACCTGAAGATCGGCGCTTACCTGCGCAAGGACGATCTGTCAGAGGACCTCGAGTGGGTCTACAGCCTGTTCCCGCGCCTGAAAGAGCGCAGCTGGCAGGCCGGCGGCACGCTCTCCGGCGGCGAGCAGCAGATGCTTGCGGTCGGCCGCGCGCTCATGAGCCGCCCGAAGCTGCTCATGATGGACGAGCCGTCGCTCGGTCTCGCGCCGCTGGTCGTGCGCGATATCTTCTCCATCATTCAGGAGATCAACAAGCAGGGCGTGACGATCCTGCTCATTGAGCAGAACGCAAACATGGCCCTCAAGATCGCCGATATCGGCTACGTGCTCGAGACCGGCCGCATCACGCTCACCGGCAGCGGTGAGGAACTGCTGACGAACGACGCGGTGCGCGCGGCGTACCTCGGCGCATAACGGCATAGATGACCCAGACGGAAGGACGCCCGCAGGCGCCCTTCCGTTTTTTTCGGAACATTTCTTGACCGCGCGCGTCCAATCCTGTACAATGCAGTTGAAAACCATCGAACCATAGAGGTGTGCTATGAAAAAGTTTTTTTCAGGATTTCTGGTGCTGTGCCTGTCGCTCGCACTGCTGACCGCCTGCGGAAAGGATGGGCAGACTGGCAAGACGGTGGCGGCCGGCGGCCTGACCTTTGCCAAGAGCTACAGCGAGGTCTACTCCGCGCTGACCGATGCGCAGAAAGCGATCGCGGATCGCGACAAGTCCCTCAATATGACCGACGGTGCTTCCGACGACCCGGAGTCCGGCGGCAAAGGCGACGGTGAAGGCGAGGGCACATTCTACTCCGGCACGAACGTGCAGGTCGCGGGCGTCGACGAGGGCGATATCGTCAAGACCGACGGCACGTATATCTACATCCTGCGCGGCAGCGAACTGATCGTCATGCAGGCGGACGGCGCGGACGTCACGGACGTGTCCAATGTCTTTGTCGGTCAGGATTGGGAGCAGACGACGACCGAGGACGGTCAGACCCACACGCAGGAAAAGCTGCCGCTGGAGCTGTATCTGGCCGACGGCCGCGCGGTCGTCCTCTCGTCGTATACCGACTGGACGGGCAGCGACACGTCCTCGGATGAGCTTTCCGGCAGCGGCAATAATTATGTCACAGTCGATATTTATGACGTCTCCGACCCGGCAGACCCGACGCTGGTCCAGTCGTTCGGGCAGGACGGCTACGAGATTGCCTCGCGCATGGTCGGCGGTGTGCTCTACCTGTGCACGTCGTATTATCCCGGCGCGCCGGAAAAGGGCGACGAGACTACGTTTGCTCCCCGGCTGTATGACGGGGACACGGCGTCGGTCGTGCCGTGCGACAGCATCGGCCTCATGCCGTACAACAACTCCATGACCTACGCGGTCGCGGCGTCGTATGACATTGCGGCCGGCACGCGGCTCTCCAGCCAGTCTGTGCTCGGCGGCGGGGAGACGGTGTACATGACGGCGGAGAATCTCTACCTGTGCGCAAGCGTCTACGACGACGGCGCGGGCAAGACCCATAAGGACGGCAGCTACACGGTCACGGACTATACCTCCAGCGTCAATACGGCGGTCAACCGCTTTGCGATCGCCGACGGCAAGCTCACCTTTGCCGCCAATGGCACTGTGCCCGGCGCGCTCAACAACCAGTTCTCGCTCGACGAGCGCGACGGCTATCTGCGCATGGCCACGACCGAGCAGACGTATTCCTACAGCGTCTACCGCGATGAAAAGCATGACTTTGAAAACACGAAAACCAATGACGACGCCACGCAGACGAGCAATGATGTGTACGTGCTCGACTGTGACCTGAACACCGTCGGCAGCGTGGCCGGGATCGCCGAAGGGGAGACGGTGTTCTCCGCGCGCTTCGACGGGGATTACGGCTATCTGTGCACCTACCGCCAGACGGATCCGGTCTTTGCCGTCGATCTGACCGCCCCGACCGATCCGAAGGTCGTCGGTGAGCTCAAGCTCAGCGGCTATTCCGACTATCTGCACGTCTGGTCAGACGGGATGCTCTTCGGCCTCGGCATGGAGACGACGGCCGTGGATGGCGGCGCGACCGTGGACGGCATGAAGCTCGTCATGATCGACACGTCCGATCCTGCCAAGCTGCACGATCTGCACACGCAGACCCTTGATGCCGACTATAGCGAGGCGCTGAATAATCACAAAGCGATCCTGGTGGACAGCGACAAGGACCTGATCGCTTTCCCGGCCGAAAACAGCTATCTCGTCTACGGCTATTCGGCGGACGACGGCTTCACGCTGCGTAAGGAGATCCCCGTCTCGCAGTGGGACGAGAACAACCGCGGCCTGTATATCGGCGACTACTTCTATGTCGTCGGTTCCGATCAGGTGAACGTGCTCGACCTGGGCACGCTCGAGAATGTTGCGCAGGCGATCATCCCGCGCGGGTAGACAACCGAAGATCTTCTGACAGGTGGTGCGCGCAGACGCACCGCCTGTTTACATTTTTGCGCCGCTGTGGTAAACTGATACATTGAGCGAATATCGCAACAAGGGAGGCGGCGCCGTGCTCGAAAAGCTGCGACAAATTGAAAACCGGTACAGCGAGCTGGAGAGCAAGCTGGCCGACCCCGCGTATTATTCCGACCCCGCGGTGTTCACAAAGCTCTGCCGCGAGCAGCGCGAGCTGCAGCCGGTCGTGGAGACCTACCGGGCGTATACCGCCTGTCAGGCGCAGATCGCGCAGGCGGAGGCGCTGCTGAGCGACCCCGAGCTGCACGAGATCGCGCGCGAGGAGATCGATCTCGGCCGTGCCCGCTGCGCGGAGCTCGAGCAGCAGCTGCGAGTGCTGCTGCTGCCGCGCGACCCGAACGATGACCGCAACGTCATTCTGGAGATCCGTACCGGCGTCGGCGGGGAAGAATCGGCGCTCTTTGCGCATAGTCTTTATCGAATGTACAATATGTACGCCGACGCGCACGGGTGGAAGACCGAGATCGCCAACCTCAACGAGACGGAGCTCGGCGGCGTGCGCGAGGCGAGTCTGCTCATCAGCGGACAGGGGGCGTACTCCCGCCTGAAGTTTGAAAGCGGGGTGCACCGCGTCCAGCGCGTGCCGGAGACGGAGACCGGCGGCCGCATCCACACCAGCACCGCCACCGTGGCCGTGCTGCCGGAGATGGACGCCGTGGAGGTGCACATCGACCCGAAGGATCTGCAGATCGACACCTACCGCAGCTCCGGCGCCGGCGGCCAGCACGTCAACAAGACCGAGAGCGCCATCCGCATCACGCACCTGCCTACCGGCACGGTCGTCGAGTGTCAGGATGAGCGCAGCCAGTATAAAAACAAGGATCGCGCGATGAAGATCCTGGCCTCACGCCTGTATGCCGCGGAAAGTGCCCGGCAGAATGCCGCGCGCTCGGCCGAGCGGCGCAGCCAGGTCGGCACAGGGATGCGCAACGAGCGCATCCGAACCTACAACTTCCCGCAGGGGCGGGTGACGGATCACCGCATCGGGCTGACGCTCTATAAGCTCGATCAGGTGCTCGACGGCGATCTGGATGAGATCATTGATGCGCTCACGCTGGCCGGTCAGGCCGAGAAGCTGCGCGCATCCGCGGAGGAAGCATGAACACGAAACGAATCACAACCGAGATCGCGCAGGCAGCGGATGCCATCCGTGCCGGGCAGCTCGTCGCCGTCCCGACGGAGACGGTCTACGGCCTTGCCGGCAACGGACTGGATCCCGCCGCCGTCGCGCAGATCTAGGAGATCAAGGGCCGGCCGGCCGTCAAGCCGCTGTCGCTGATGGTGCACGACGCATCCGCCATGGCGCGCTACTGCGCCGATGTGCCGCCGGCGGCATACACGCTGGCCGAGGCGTTCTGGCCCGGCCCGCTCACGATCGTGCTGCGGGCACAGGACTGCGTGCCCGAGATCGTGCGCGCGGGTGGGCAGACCGTCGGCCTGCGCTGCCCGGATCACCCGGCCACGCTGGCGCTCATCGAGGCCGCGCAGCTGCCGCTGGCCGCGCCGTCGGCCAATCCCTCCGGCGCGCCGAGCCCGAAAACGGCAGACGATGTGCTGGCGTATTTCAATGGGCAGATCGCGGCCGTCATCGACGGCGGGCCCTGCGGCATCGGCCGGGAGTCCACGCTCGTCGATCTCTCGCACACGCCGTACCGCATTCTGCGCTCCGCCGCCGTGCCGGACGATGCCGTCTGGAACGCGCTCGTGCGGAAAATGCACATTGTCGGCGTCACGGGCGGCACGGGCTGCGGGAAAACGACCGCGCTCATGGAGCTGGAGCGTCAGGGCGCGCTCGTCATCGACTGCGACGCGGTGTATCACGAGCTGCTGGCGTCCAATACCGCCATGCTCGCGGAGATCAATGCCCGTTTTCCGGGTACAATAGAAAATGGGACGCTGCAGCGAAAGCGGCTCGGCGCGGTCGTGTTCGCGGACGCGGCGGCGCTCGACGACCTCAACGCCATCACGCACCGGTATGTCCGTGCCGAGGTGCGCGCTCGCCTGCGCGCGTGGGCGCGGCAGGGCGGCACGGTCGCGGCGATCGACGCCATCGCGCTTATCGAGAGCGGGCTGGCGGAGCTGTGCACTGTCACCATCGGCGTGACGGCGCCGCGTGAGGTGCGCATCGAGCGGCTCATCGCGCGCGAGGGCGTGACGCGCGATTATGCCGAGGCGCGCATCGACGCGCAGAAGCCCAACGAATGGTTTGCCCAACATTGCAGCTACGTGCTGGATAACGGCGGCACGCTCGCCGATTTTCAGCGCCGCTGCCATCAACTGATACAGGAGGTGCTCTCATGAGCGAAGATAAGGAACTCAAGCAGTGGAAGGAAAAGCTGTTTTATCAGCCGAAAAACGGCTACGATCGGATCGACGCCGAGCAGACCGGGGAGATCTTTGCCTATGCCGAGGGATATAAGCAGTTTCTCAACGCCGCGCGCACCGAGCGCGAGGCCGTCAAGGAGGCCATCCGCATGGCGGAGGCCGAGGGCTTTGTGCCGTATACGTTCGGCATGGAGCTGCAGCCGGGCTCGAAGGTGTATGTCAACAACCGCGGCAAGGCGCTCATGCTGGCCGTGCTCGGGCAGCAGCCGCTTGACCACGGCTGCGTGATCGCGGGCGCGCACATCGACTCCCCGCGTCTCGATCTCAAGCAGACGCCGATGTATGAGGACTCGGAGCTGGCGTATTTCAAGACGCACTATTACGGCGGCATCAAGAAGTACCAGTGGGTCACGATCCCGCTGGAGCTGCACGGCACGGTCGCGCTCAAAGACGGCAGCACGGTCGATATAGCCATTGGCCGCGAGCCGGATGAGCCGCAGTTTGTCATCACCGATCTGCTGCCGCATCTCGGCAAGGATCAGATGCGCAAGACCATGGAAGAGGGCATCACGGGCGAGGCGCTCAACATCGTCATCGGCAGCATGCCGTATGCCGGCGAGGGGCGCGACCGCGTGAAGCTCGCCGTGCTGTCGCTGCTCCATGATGAATACGGCATCACGGAAGAGGACTTCCTGTCGGCGGAGCTTGCCGCCGTGCCGGCGTTCCCGGCGCGCGACATCGGTTTTGACCGCAGCATGATCGGCGCCTACGGTCAGGATGACCGCGTGTGCGCCTATGCCGAGCTGCGCGCCATCCTTGACCTCGACGGCGCGCCGGAGCGCACGGCCGTGTGCATCCTCGCCGACAAGGAGGAGATCGGCTCCGACGGCGTGTCCGGCATGCAGTCGCAGGCGTTCGAGGCCTTCATGGCCGACCTCTGCGAGCAGCAGGACGTCGCGCTGCGCCACTGCTTTGCCAGGAGCTTTTGCCTCTCGGCGGATGTCTGCGCGGCCTTTGACCCCAGCTTCCCCGAGGTGAGCGCCAAGCGCACGGAGGCCAAGCTCAATTACGGCATGGGCATCTGCAAGTTCACGGGTGCACGCGGCAAGTCCGGCACGAGCGACGCCTCGGCCGAGCTCGTGGCCTATCTGCGCCGTCTGTTTGCCGACAACGGCGTCGTCTGGCAGCTGTCCGAGATGGGCAAGGTCGATCAGGGCGGCGGCGGCACGATCGCCAAGTTCATGGCCGACCGGAATATTGACACCATTGACGCCGGCGTGCCGGTGCTGAGCATGCACGCACCGTTTGAGCTCGTGGCAAAGTTCGACTGCTGGATGACGTACCGCGGCGTGCTGGCTGCCTACTGCGACACGCAGGCGTGACCGAATGCGGCAGGGGAAAACGGGGGCAGTGACCGTTTTCCCTTGTGACGAAAAGAAAACCGTGGTATAATCAACATTCCTATCTGCGTATTGGGAGGTGCATCCGTGACCATCTGGAACGCGATCCTGCTCGGTCTGGTGCAGGGCATCGCAGAGTTTCTGCCGATCTCCAGCTCCGGCCATCTGTCGATCCTGCAAAACCTGTTTCATATGTCGACGGCGGAAAACGGCCATCTGTTTTTCGATGTTCTGCTGCATTTGGGCACGCTCATTTCCATCTGCATCGTCTACTGGCGGGACATCGTGGCCATGGTGCGCGAGACGATCGCGTTTTTCCGCAGCGCACGGCTGCCGGCCGAGCAGCGCCGGCAGCAGCTTCCCGCCGCGCGCATGGTGCTCATGATCATCCTGGCGACGCTGCCGCTGTTTTTGATCCTGCCGGTCAACGATCTGGTCGAGCAGCTGTACTACCACACCTTCTTCATCGGCCTCATGCTCATCCTCACGGGCTTTCTGCTGTTCGTGGCCGATAAAATGCCCAAGGGCACGCGCACGGAGAAAACCATGCGCGTGCGCGACGCGCTGGTCATCGGCGTGTGTCAGGCCGTGGCGACGATCCCGGGCCTGTCCCGGTCGGGCACGACGATCGCGGCCGGCATGGCCACGGGACTGGACCGCAGCTTTGCGGTGCGCTTCTCGTTTCTGATGTCGCTGCCCGCGGTGCTGGGGGCAAACATCCTGTCGCTGGCCAAGGCGGCCAAGGCGGGTATCGATGTGTCGCTCCTGCCGGCGTATCTGGCCGGCATGCTCGTGGCGATGGTCTCGGGCGTCGCGGCCATCGGCCTTGTCAAGCGCCTGACATCGAAGGGCCGTTTCGGCGCGTTTTCCTACTACTGTTGGGGCGCGGGCGCACTGACGATGATTCTGTCTCTGATTTTCTGAGAGGACGTTATATAACATGGCAACTTCATCATCCAAAAAGAAAACCGGCACGGCGAAAAAATCCGCCCCGGCAGCAAAAAAGCCGGCCGCCGCGCCGAAAAAGCAGCCGGCTGCCAAGGCGGCTCCGGCCTCCGCGCCGACGGCACCGACATGGCCGTATGCGCTGGCGTGCATCGTGCTGTCGCTGCTGGCGTTCCTGGGCCTGTTTCATGCCGAGGGCGTCGTGATCGACGGCTTTGCGGGCTTCCTGTGCGGCATCATGGGCTGGGGCTTTTGGGCGTTCCCGTTTGCGATGCTGCTGCTGGCGTGGACCTTTGTGCGCAACCCTGAGCGACACTTCGGTCTGCGCGTGACGGCGTCGCTGCTGATCGCGCCGCTGTTCGGCACGATCGTGCACCTCATGGTCTGCCGCGTGCCGTTCACGGCGCAGACGTTCGGCGCGATCGTCGGCCAGCTCTATGACGGGGGCAAGGCGCTCACGTCCGGCGGCGTGATCTCCGGCGGCATTGGCTATCTGCTCAAGGCCGGCATCAGCGTCTATGCGGCGCTGCCGTTGACGATGGCGGCGTTCGTGTTCTGCGTGCTGGGCAGCATGGACCTGACGGTGGGCAAGATCGCGGCCTGGGTGCGCACACGGCGCGAGGCACAGTACATCCCGGACGAAGACGTGCCGCTTGCGGAGGATGAGGAGGACGAACCGGAACCGCAGCCGCTGCCCGAGCCGCGGCGCAGTGCGCGCCGTGTCGTGCCGGACAAGCCGGTCGCCAAGAAAAAATTCATCGACATTCCGGTCGAGGAGACCATGACGGAGCCGGACGACGATCCGATCGACCCGATCCCGGTCAAAAAGCCTGCCCGCGGCGCGAAAAAGGCCGCACCGGCCGATGCCACGCAGAATGTCCAGCCGCTGTCCGTGGAGGAGGCGGCCGATATCTGCGGCGTCACCCCGGTCACGCAGGAGATCCAGGACCCGCCGAAGCCGTCCAAAAAGGCGGCCAGCGCCGCCGTCGCGGCGGAGACGGCCGCGATCACCTCCGCCATTGAGAGCGAGAATGCCGATCACTCTTCCTATCAGCTCCCGCCGGTGTCGTTCCTGCGCGCGGGGAAGAAGGATCAGACGGACGCGACGGAGGAGATCCGCTTCAACCGCGACCGGCTCAACACTGCCCTGAGCAGCTTCGGCGTCAATGCGACCATCCGCGACGTGACGCGCGGCCCCACGGTCACGCGCTACGATCTCGAGCTCGAGGCGGGCGTGAAGCTCAACAAGATCACGAACCTCTCCGGCGACCTTGCGCTCGCGCTCGGTGTGGAGAATGTGCGCATCGCGCCGATCCCGGACAAGATCTCGACCGTCGGCATCGAGGTGCCGAACAAGGTCGTCAGCGCCGTTTGCCTGCGCGATATCATCGACTCGCCCGCGTTCCGCAATGCGAAGTCCAAGCTCTCGTTTGCCGTCGGCAAGGACATCGGCGGCAACTGCATCATCGGCAACATCGCCAAGCTGCCGCATATGCTCATCGCCGGCACGACCGGCTCGGGCAAGTCCGTGTGCATGAACTCGCTCATTCTGAGCCTGCTCTATAAGGCGACGCCGGACGAGGTGCGCCTGATCATGATCGACCCGAAAATGGTCGAGCTCGGCATCTATAACGGCATCCCGCACCTGTTCATCCCCGTTGTGACCGACCCGAAGAAGGCGGCCGGCGCGCTGCAGTGGGCGGTCGTGGAGATGCTCAAGCGCTACCGCCTCTTCTCCGAGGCGCAGGTGCGCGACCTCGCCAGCTACAATGCCCTCCAGAAAAACGAGCCCGACGGGCAGACGCTGCCGCAGGTCGTCATCGTTATCGACGAGCTGGCCGACCTCATGCTCTGCGCCGCCAAAGAGGTGGAGGAGAGCATCTGCCGCGTGGCGCAGATGGGCCGCGCCGCGGGTATGCACCTCATCATCGCAACGCAGCGCCCGTCCGCGGACGTGATCACCGGCCTCATGAAGGCGAACATCCCGAGCCGCATTGCCTTTGCGGTCTCGTCCTCGCTTGAGAGCCGCATCATCCTCGATACCTCCGGTGCGGAAAAGCTCATCGGCATGGGCGATATGCTCTATGCGCCCATCGGCACCGGCAAGCCCCTGCGTGTGCAGGGCTCGTTTGTGTCGGACGAGGAGCGCGAGGAGGTCGTGCGCTTCATCAAGCAGAACTCCGAGGCGCAGTACAGCGACGATATCATCGCGCAGATCGAAAAATCTGCCGCCGAGGCCGACAAGAAGTCCGGCCCCGCGCCCGAGGCGGACAAGCCCGCCAAGAGCGACTATGACGAGCTGCTGCCGCAGGCCGTGGACGTCATTCTCGAGACGAAGCAGGCGTCGGTGTCCATGCTGCAGCGCCGGCTGAAGCTCGGCTATTCGCGCGCCGCGCGCATGGTCGATCAGATGGAGGAGATGGGCATCGTCGGCCCGTTTGAGGGCTCAAAGCCGCGCAAGATCCTCATCACGAAGCAGCAGTGGCAGGAGATGCAGTATGTGCAGGGCACCGCGCCGAGCGAGGTGCTGCAGGCGCAGACGGACTTTGCCGATGACAACGAAGAGGAACCTGAAGACGATGAATCATGATCTCCACACGGGGCGGCCGGAGCGCCGCCCCGTCGGCACGATTGCCTTTCCGGATGGGGCGGACTTTGCCCCGGAAATGACGCCGGCGCAGGTCGGCGCTTACAGCACGCTCGCCCTCGCGCACATCGGCGACGGGGTATATGAGCTCATGATGCGCACGGCCCTGTGTGCCGCCGGGCTCACGGCCGTGACCGACCTGCACCGTGAGACGGTGCGCCGCGTCAACGCGCCTGCGCAGGCGCGCGTGGCGGAGGCCATTCAGCCCGCGCTCACGGACGAGGAGCGCGCGGTCTACAAGCGCGGCCGCAACGCGAAGGTGAACTCGGTGCCGCAGCATGCGGACGTCGCACAGTATCACGCGGCCACGGGGCTCGAGACGCTCTTTGGCTGGCTGTATCTGCTCGGCCGCACGCAGCGGCTGCGCGAGCTCTTCAGCAAGATCACGGAGGTGCTGTAACATGCCAATGGACGCAGTTTTTCTGCACGGCCTGACGCAGGAACTGACGCAGAGCCTGACCGGCGCGCGCATCGACAAGGTGCAGCAGCCGGAGCGCGACCTGCTGCTGCTGTCCGTGCGCACGCAGAGCGGCAACGCGAAGCTGCTCGTGCACGGCGGCGTGGGCAGCGCGCGGGTGCATTTCACGGCCGGCACGTTTGAAAATCCGGCCGAACCGCCGATGTTCTGCATGCTTCTGCGCAAGCATCTGGTCGGCGCGCGCATCACGGGTATTTCCCAGCCGGACTTCGAGCGCATGCTCGTTCTCGATCTCGACGGGCGCGATGAGCTCGGCACGCCGGTCAAAAAGCAGCTCATTGTTGAAATGCTTGGCCGCCAGTCGAACGTCATCCTCGTCAGCGCCGACGGGCACATCATCGACTGCATGCGCCGCGTGGATTCCTCCATGAGCGAGACGCGCCAGGTGCAGCCGGGCCTGTTTTACCGCCTGCCGCTGCGGCAGGACAAGCCGGTCCTGTTTGACACGACGCCGGAGCAGCGCGCGCAGCTGCTCTCCGGCCCGGTCACTGCGGCGACGCTTGATAAGTGGCTGCTGGGTCTGTTCTCCGGCGTGTCGCCCCTGCTGTGCCGGGAGGTGTGCTTCCGCGCGCTCGGCGATGCCAGCCCCCGGCTCGAGCGGCTGGACGATGCGCAGCGCGCGCGCCTGGAGCACGAGCTGGACGCGCTGGTGTTCTCGGTTGAGACGAACAATCTCGCGCCCACCATGCTGCTCGACGGCGACCGGCCGAAGGATTTTTCCGCCGTGCCGATCCTGCAGTATCAGGACGCGCTGGAATGCCGCGGCTGCGGCTCGTTTTCCGAGCTGCTGGACGAATTTTATCTCCGCCGCGACAAGGCGGAGGCCATGCGCCGCCGCTCGCAGGAGCTGACGCATCAGGTGCGCACCCTGCGCGACCGCACGGCCAAAAAGCTGGCCATCCAGCAGTCGGACCTGCTGCACTGCGCCGACCGCGAGGCCCTGCGGCAGAAGGCCGACCTCATCAAGGCCAACCTCTACCGTATCCAGAAAGGTGACCGCACCGTGACGGTGCAGGACTACTATGCCGAGGGCTGCCCGGACGTGACGATCGAGCTGGACCCGCGCAAGAGTCCGCAGGAGAACGCCGCCGCGCTCTATAAGTCCTACCGCAAGGCCAAAACGGCCGAACAGCACCTGACCGGCCTGATCGCGGAGGCGAGCCGGAACCTCGACTACCTCAACAGTGTGCTCGATGAGCTCGCGCGCGCCGAGAGCGAGCGCGACCTTGCCGACATCCGCGCCGAGCTGCGCGCGACCGGGTATCTGCGCCAGCCGCGCAATGCCAAAAAGGAAAAGACGGCGCAGCGCGCGCCGCTCGCCTTCGTTTCGAGCACCGGGTATGAGATCCTCGTCGGCCGCTCCAACACGCAAAATGACGAGCTGACGCACCGCACCGCCCGCCGCACGGACATCTGGCTGCATGTGCAGAAGGTACACGGTTCGCACGTCATCATCCGCGCGCACGACACAACGCCGGACGATCAGACGATCGCCGAGGCGGCGAGTCTCGCCGTATACTATTCGCAGGCGCGCGGCGGCGGGAAGACACCGGTGGATTACACCATGGCGCGCTTCGTGCGCAAGCCGTCCGGCGCGCTGCCGGGCATGGTGCTCTATACGGACTACCAGACCTGCATGGCCGAGAGCAATGAGGCGCTCGTGGAGCGCCTGCGCGTGCGCTAAGGCAGCAAAAAGCTCCCCCGGCGGGGGAGCTTTTTCGTGCGCTTATTTCCAGCTGTAGGTGTGGCAGTTTTTGCAGTACCAGCCTTTGCACATGCCGTTTTCAAAGTGGTAATAGAGCTTTTCGTGTGTTTGCCGCTCGACGATCCCGGCACTGGTGACCCAGACCTCGCCGAAGCGCCCGCACGCATACTCCGGATAAATCGCGTCGCAGTAGCAGTATGCGGCATCAGAGGCGTTCGGCTCGGGTGTGCGCTGTTCGCCGACGCGCGTGCCCTTGGTGTGGCCGTATTTTGCGCACTGTGCATTGCCGGGCGCGGTGTCCGGTGCAGCGGCGAACGCGGAACCATGGCCGACCAGCAGCGCCAGTATGAGCGCAGGCGCAGCGGTTTTGCGAATGTTCATGTGCATCCCTATCTCGTAAAAATGTCATTTCCTGCACATAGCGTATCGTATTTTTTACAGTGCATCAATCGGCCGGCGAAAATGTTAGCGGCATCTTAGCAGCCGCTGCAGCGACTTCCCATCCGCGCCGGCCGGTTGACGGATGCGGAAAACTGCGGTATGCTTTTGGCATTGTTCCCAGAAAGGAGCGCCTGTTTTTCAGGCGAACGGATCATGAAAAAACTCATTGCCTATTACTCCCGCGCGGGAGAGAACTATTTTTCCGGGGCGCGCCGCACCATCGCCGTCGGCAACACGGAGAAGGCGGCACGACTGCTTGCCGAACTCACCGGTGCGGAACTGTTCCACATCGAGCAGAAGGTGCCGTATTCGGACGACTATGACACCTGCGTCGCCGAGGCGCGGCGCGATCTGCGCGCGAACGCCCGTCCAGAACTGACGGCGCTGCCGGAGAGCCTGGACGACTATGAAGAAATCTACCTCGGCTATCCGAACTACTGCGGCACCATGCCGATGGCGGTCTACACCTTCCTCGAGCACTATGACTGGCAGGGGAAAACCATCCATCCGTTCTGCACGAACGAGGGCAGCGGCCTGTCGAACACGGAGCAGGACATCCGGCACGCAGCGAAGGGTGCGCGGGTCGCGCCCGGTTTGTCCCTGCGCGGCAGCGCGGTGGACAGCGCAAAACCGAAACTGGAGCAGTGGGTGCGCGGATAACACGCGCGTTCTGACCGGCAGAGAGGAAGGAGGCTGTGCATGAGCCGAAACGCAAAGATTCTCATCGACCTGGCTGCGCTTGCGGCCGTTTACGGTATCTGGCTGCTGCCGAAGTGGCGGCCGCTGGGGCGCAGAACGCTCGCGGTCTATACGCTCATGTACGGCTGCCTCGCCGGGATCGTGCGCTTTACGCTCATGCCGGTGCTCACGGCGCTCCCGTTCTGCTTTGACCATCCGTATGTCCCCATGCACATGGCGCCGTTTGAGGATGTCATTCTCCGCCACGGCGATTATGTTCGGCAGATCGTGCTGAATATCGCCCTGTTTGTCCCGTTCGGTGTGCTGCTGCCGCTGTGCCGCAGCTGCCGCGGCAAGCGGTGCAGCTTCTGGCGCTGCCTGCTGCTGACGCTGGCACTCAGCGTCGGCATCGAGGTCGTGCAGCCGCTGCTGCACGCGTTTCGCAGTTCAGATATCACGGACGTGATTACAAACACGACCGGCGGCGTGCTGGGCTATGCGCTCTGGGCGATCGTGCACGCCTGCCGGAAAAAACGTGAAGATTGACCAGCCTTGAGATACCGGTGCTTTTGCCGGTATCTTTTTTGTTGAAAATGTGCCGCTGTTTCGTTATACTATTACAAAAAGCGGAATTTTACGGTCAAAAACGGAGAAAAAACAAAAATCGGAGGAGAGAACATGGACGAGCGGATCTATCGCGAATACGTTGCGATCCTGAAAGAGGAGCTGCAGCCCGCCATGGGCTGTACAGAGCCGATCGCCGTGGCGTACTGCGCGGCGCTGGCCCGCAGGACGCTCGGCGTGCTGCCGGAAACGGTCGAGGTGCTTGCGAGCGCGAACATCATCAAAAACGTCAAGAGCGTCATTGTGCCGAATACGAACGGCCAGCGCGGCATTGCGGCGGCCGCAGCGGCGGGTATCGTTTCCGGCAATGCCGACGCGCAGCTGCAGGTGCTTGCGAGCCTCACGCCGGAGCAGGTGGATGCGGTGGGCGCCTATCTGCAGCAGGCTGCCTTTACCGTCCGGCGCGCGGACAAGGACTACGTGTTCGACATTCAGGTGCGCGTCACGGCGGGGGTGGACAGCGCGTCCGTCGAGATCGCGGGCTATCACACGAACGTGATCCGTATCGAGAAAAACGGCGTCGTGCAGTTTCACAAGGACTATCAGGAGTCCGGCAGCCAGCACGCCACCGACCGCAGTCTGCTGACGGTCGAGCACATCATCGCCTTTGCAAACGAGGTGGACATTGCCGACGTGCAGGAGACGCTCCAGCGGCAGATCGACTATAACTGGGCCATCGCCGAGGAGGGCCTGCGCGGGGATTACGGCGCGAACATCGGCCGCATCCTGCTGCAGTCTTACGGCATGAGCATCCACAACCGCGCCAAGGCCTACGCCGCGGCCGGGTCGGACGCACGCATGAACGGCTGCGACCTGCCGGTGGTCATCAACTCCGGCAGCGGCAACCAGGGGCTGACGGCATCACTGCCGGTCATCGTCTACGCCAGGGAACTGGGCGTTACGCAGCAGATGCTCTACCGCGCGCTCGTGGTGTCGAACCTCGTCACCATCCATCTGAAAACCGGCATCGGCAGCCTGTCCGCCTACTGCGGCGCTACGGCGGCCGGCTGCGGCGCGGCCGCGGGCGTGACGTATCTGTATGGCGGGCAGTTCCGCGAGATCGCGCACACCATCGTCAACGCGATCGCCATTGATTCCGGCATGATCTGCGACGGTGCGAAGGCGAGCTGCGCGGCCAAGATCGCCTCGGCAGTCGAGGCGGGGCTGCTGGGTATGCAGATGCAGATGCACGAGAGCCAGTTCTACGGCGGCGACGGCATCGTCGTCAAGGGCGTGGAGAACACGATCCGCAACATCGGCACACTTGCGAGCGAGGGCATGCGCGAGACCGACCGCACGATCATCCGCATGATGATCCAGGAGCACTGATCCGCCGAATATTGCCGGCTGCCGGTTGGCGGCCGGCATTTTTGCGCCGAATTTTCGCACCGGCGGAGAATCGGCATTGCATTTTGCGCGCCGAGCGCGTATAATACCGCATATTTCATTTTGCAAAAGATTTGCATACCCAAGGAGGCGCGCCATGCGTTTATTTGATATTCTCGGGCCGGTCATGGTCGGCCCGTCCAGCAGCCACACGGCCGGGGCTGTGCGCATCGGCCTGACGGCCCGCAAACTGCTCGGCGACCGGCCGGTGCACGCGGACATTTCGCTGCACGGCAGCTTCGCCCTGACCGGTCATGGCCACGGCACGGACTGCGCGCTGATCGCGGGCCTGCTCGGTATGCAGCCGGACGATCTGCGCATTCCGGGCAGCTTTGCCGTCGCGGCGGAGCAGGGGCTGACGTTCTCGTTCCGGAACGTGCAGCTGCGCAACGCGCACCCGAACACCGCGCGCCTACAGCTCACGGGCGCCAAGGGCCGCACGCTGGACATCGTGGCCGAGAGCATCGGCGGCGGGCGCATCCGCATCCGCTCCATCGACGGTATCGAGACGAACTTTTCCGGTGAGCACAACACGCTCATTGTCCACAATCAGGACACGCCCGGCCATGTTGCTGCCGTGACGGCGGCGCTCATGCAGCGGCACGTCAACATCGCCACCATGCAGCTCTACCGCAGCGAGCAGGGCGGCTACGCGGTCATGATCCTCGAGTGTGACCAGCCGATCCCGAAGGACATCGAGCAGTGGCTGTCGCACATCGAGGGCATTCAGAAGATCACGATCTTTAATCAGGAGGAACCGGTATGAGCTTTTCGAGCATTGCATCCATGCTTTCGGCTGCACAGGAGAGCGGGCAGCCGCTCTATGCCGTCATCCGTGATGCGGACTGTCAGGAAAACGGCTATGACGCTGCGGCGTCCTACCGCCAGATCGCGGCGCTCTGGACGGCGATGCAGCAGTCGAGCCGGCAGTACTGCGCATCCGACCGCTCCAACAGCGGGCTCATCGGCGGCGACGCGGCCAGATTCCGCGCGGCGGCGGAGGCCGGCCGCCTCCTCGGCGGGACGTATTTTCAGCGCGTGACGGAGCAGGCGCTCAAGGTGGCCGAGTGCAATGCGTGCATGAAGCGCATCGTCGCCGCACCCACGGCGGGCAGCTGCGGCGTGCTGCCGGCGGTGCTGATCCCGCTTGCGGAGGTACGCGATGTTGCGGAGGAGACGATCCTGCAGGCGCTGTATATCGCGGCCGGGTTCGGCCAGGTCACGGCGCTGCGCGCGAGCGTGGCCGGCGCGGAGGGCGGCTGCCAGGCGGAGATCGGCACGGCCAGCGCCATGGCGGCGGCTGCGCTGACGCACATCCTCGGTGGCACGGCGCAGCAGTGCGCGGATGCGTACGCCATCGCGCTCGGCAATCTGCTCGGCCTGGTGTGTGACCCGG
>ERZ773218.1527-NODE-1527-length-21550-cov-4.146639_pt1 | contig 21550 bp, 17 predicted proteins | sample MGYA00580527_ERZ773218 | MGnify/ENA primary metagenome ERZ773218 (study PRJEB29015, sample SAMEA2737763) | human gut metagenome | biome: human gut; feature: human-associated habitat; material: faeces | place: China | collected 2012 ...
CTGGAAAATGCCGTTTGTCTTTAAGCTGATGCCTGCGCATATCCTGTCTTCCGGGCTGGGAACGTATTTTACAATATCATCCAGCAGCGTGTAAACGCCCTGGCAGAGGGTGTTGGAGCCCATCGATACGGGAACGATCGAGCCATCAATAACGTTAGTACGCAGCGCTGCACGAATTTCGGATTCGGAGAAAGTCTCGCCGCCAAAATAGCGCTCCATGAACGCTTCGCTCGTTTCTGCAACCGCTTCCATCAGCGTCTCTCTGCAGATTTCAAGATTCGGTCTGTTGTAATCCGGGATCTCGCAGGGAACAACCTCCTTGCCCTGCCAGCGGTTACCGGTTTCGGATACGACGTTGACATAGCCTACGAAGTGCTCGTTTTCACGAATCGGGAGGTTGAACGGTGCGATCTTCTTACCGTATTTTTCTTTCAGATCTTCTACGATCTGACGATAGGAGGCGTTATCCACGTCCATGTTGGTAACATAGACAAAACGGGGCAGTTTATATTTTTCGCAGAGCTCCCATGCCTTCTCGGTGCCGACTTCAATGCCGGATTTGCCGTTAATTACGATGATGGCAGCGCCTGCAGCCTTTACCGCTTCTTCTACTTCGCCTACAAAGTCAAAATATCCGGGAGTATCCAAAATATTTATCTTCACGCCGTTCCATTCGATGGGAACAACGGAGGTATTAATCGAAATCTGTCTCTTCTGTTCTTCCTTGCCATAATCACTGACGGTATTGCCGTCTGTGACCTTACCCATTCTGGATGTAATGCCAGCCAGATAAGCCATTGCCTCAGTCAGACTGGTTTTGCCCGAACCGCCATGGCCTAACAGAACCACGTTACGGATCTTGTCAGTTGTGTAAATGTTCATCTTCATTCCTCCGTATGTTGCAAATTCTGGGTATTCTGTCAAAGATTTTTAGATGATTAAAATCATTCCCAATTTCCCCATGTGGATATTCTACTAAACTTTCACATTTTTAGCAAGCCTTTTCGTCATTTTGGACATGTTTTTCTTTGATTATCTGAAAATCTTTTCGCCAGTTCTGTAAACGCTGGACTTTCCCGTGTATTCTTATATAATATTTATACAGAATACAATTGACTTTCGCACTTTAAAGTGCTATATTACAAGGAGATTTTTCGAAAAGAAGATACAGAATCAAAGATTTTTCACTCAAGGGAGGACTTTACTTATGATCATTGTAATGAAACCGAAGGCAGCGGATAAAAATATAAAGGCTGTCACACAGTATATTGAAGCAAACGGTCTGACCGCACATCTGTCCCAGGGCGAACAGGTTACGATCATCGGCGTAGTCGGTGACAAATCTCGTCTTTCCACAGAAAATATTGCACTGCTTGAAGACGTGGACCGGATCGTTCCCGTCACGGAAAGCTATAAGCTCGCAAACCTGAAATTTCATCCGGAGCCGTCTGTCGTAAAGGTCGGCTGTACCTCTATCGGACCGAAAACCCGAACCATTATGGCAGGCCCCTGTGCGGTGGAATCTAACGACCAGCTGATGCTGATCGCCGAAGCAGTCAAGAAAAACGGCGCGACCATCCTGCGCGGCGGTGCATATAAGCCCCGTACCTCCCCCTACTCCTTTCAGGGTCTTGAAGAAGAGGGCTTAAAATACATGCAGGAGGCCGGAAAAGCCTTCGATCTGGCGACGATCTGCGAGGTTGTCAGCCTGGAAGCGATCGAAGCAGCGGTCAAATATGTCGATATGATCCAGATCGGTGCCCGCAATATGCAGAATTTCATCTTATTAAAAGAAGCCGGACGTTCCGGTCTTCCGGTTTTATTAAAGCGGGGTCTGTGCGCGACGATTGACGAATGGCTCAATGCCGCAGAATATATTATGGCGGAAGGCAACCCGAATGTGGTATTATGTGAAAGAGGTATCCGCACTTATGAAACTTCCACGAGAAATACATTGGATTTGAGCGCAGTTCCCGTCTTAAAGGAACGGACACATCTGCCGGTTATTGTAGACCCGTCCCATGCAACAGGTGCTTACCGTTATGTGCCTCCGATGGCAAAAGCTGCCGTTGCCTGCGGCGCGGACGGTCTGATGATCGAGGTGCACAACAATCCTGCCTGCGCTCTTTCTGACGGTCCTCAGTCTTTGAATTTTGAAAAATTCGCCCGTCTTTCCAAAGAGCTCGATCCGTTCTGGAAGCTTGCGGGCAGAAATTAAGGAGTAAGTTACTGTCATGATTACCTGTGGTTTTGTCGGACTCGGCCTAATCGGCGGTTCCATCGCCAGGGCATTGAAGGCCAACCGGAAGGATATTGTCATCATCGCCTGCGACCCAAACGAAGAAACGTTGAAGCTCGCAACAGAACAGAAAATTGCGGATGAAGCCTATCCGGCTCCCTGCGACGCGTTTACCGCCTGCGATTATATTTTCCTGTGCGCGCCCGTTTCCCACAACGATGAGAACCTGTTAAAAATTTTATCCTACCGCAAAAAGGACTGTATCCTGACCGATGTCGGGAGCGTCAAGACGCCGATCAATTCGCTGATCCACTCACTGGGACTAACGGACTGCTTTATCGGCGGACATCCGATGGCGGGCAGCGAGCGAATCGGCTTTGCCAATTCCAAGGCGGGCCTTTTGGAAAACGCCTACTACATTCTCGCTCCCGCGCCGCAGGTTCCCGCTGCGAAAATCGCAGAATTCCAGGGGCTTGTCACCTCCATGGGAGCGATCCCGCTGCAGGTGGAAAGCCAGAAGCATGATTATGTGACCGCTGCTGTCAGCCACCTGCCTCATATCGTTGCTGCCGCCCTCGTCCATCTGGTACAGGATCATGACGATGCTCAGGGACTGATGAAATCCATCGCTGCAGGCGGGTTTAAGGATATCACGCGGATCGCCTCCTCTTCCCCTGTCATGTGGGAGCAGATCTGCATGACCAACACGGTCAATATTTCCAGACTGCTGCAGGATTATATCGACGCCCTTGGCGTCGTTCAAAAAGAGCTGCAGGAACACGATTCTGCCTCGCTCTATACCTTTTTTGACGGTGCACGCGCATACCGCGATTCCTTTATTGACGCCGGAAGCGGCCCGATCAAAAAGGATTACTCTATCCGTCTGGATATCCCGGATGAAGCAGGTTCTATCGCCGCCGTCTCCACGCTTTTGGCGCTGAACAACATCAGCATCAAAAATATCGGCATCGTCCATAACCGGGAGGCACAGGAAGGCGTCCTGCGAATTGAATTTTACGAAGAAGATTCGATTACAAAGGCGATTCAGCTGCTGAACAGACGCGGCTATGTAACGCATATCTGAAAAAATTGATAAACGGAAAGGATTTTAATGGTATGATGGAACTGACAGCCAGCAAAGCGCTGCGTGGCGAAGTGACCGTCCCCGGAGATAAATCGATCTCCCACCGCAGCGTGATGTTCGGAGCAATCGCACAGGGAACGACAGAGGTTACGAATTTTTTACAAGGAGCGGACTGTCTTTCAACAATCAGCTGCTTTCAAAAACTCGGCATTGAAATTGAAAATACACCGGAGCGTATTTTAGTACACGGGAAAGGCTTACACGGGCTGTCTGCGCCCTCTGAGGTGTTGGATGCAGGCAATTCCGGCACGACAACCCGACTGATTTCCGGCATTTTAAGTGGCCAGACCTTTGAAACAACGCTGACCGGGGACGCTTCCATTCAGAAGCGTCCGATGAAGCGTATTATGGAGCCGCTTTCTCTGATGGGTGCAAAAATCGAAAGCGTCCGTAAAAACGGCTGCGCGCCGCTTCACATCACCGGCAGCAGCCTGCACGGGATTACTTATTCCACGCCGGTCGCATCCGCACAGGTCAAATCCTCGATCCTGCTCTCCGGTCTTTATGCGGATGGTCAGACGAGCGTAACAGAGCCTGCTCTCAGCCGCAACCACACGGAGCTGATGCTTTCCGGTTTCGGCGCAGATATCTGCTCTGACGGACTGACTGCAACGATCACACCAGGAAACGAGCTGTATGCACAGCAGATTTTTGTCCCCGGCGATATCTCTTCCGCAGCTTATTTCCTGGCAGCAGGTCTTTTGGTCCCTGGCTCTGAGCTTCTGATCCGCAATGTCGGCATCAATCCGACCCGCGCAGGAATCCTGACCGTGCTCCGCGCAATGGGTGGAAACCTGACTGTTTTAAACGAACGTGTCTGCGCAGGGGAACCGGTTGCTGATCTGCTCGTCTCTGCTTCTTCCCTGCATGGAACAACTATAGAGGGAAATCTGATCCCGACACTGATCGATGAAATTCCTATGATTGCCGTAATGGCTGCATTTGCCAACGGACAGACTGTGATCCGTGACGCCGCCGAATTAAAGGTCAAGGAATCCGACCGTATTGCCACTGTGACTGCCGGGCTGCGCGCGATGGGCTGTGATATCACACCTACGGACGACGGTATGATAATCCGTGGAGGAAAAACACTTCACGGCGCAGAAATCGATTCCTATCTCGACCACCGCATTGCCATGAGCTTCGCGGTTGCCGCGCTGGCAGCCGATGGCGTTACTTCTATTAAAGATGCGGATTGTGTCAAAATCAGTTATCCCAACTTCTATGATGATCTGCTGGGTCTGGCGAAGTAAAAATTTCGCACCGGCATTGGCATGGTGACGCACCTTCCATAGACAAACAAAACCGGTCTGTGTTTCCTCTCATAAGGATTCGCAGTCCGGTTTTTAATTCATGACAATAGAATGCTCGCAGAGCGTGCATTCTATTGTTGCAATCTCAAATTTTCTATGATTCTGCAGTACAAAAAACATCTGTGCCAGTCACTACTTCCTCTGCATCTGCCAAAGGCGCTGCTCGTCATACCCCCATCCGATCAGCTCTTTTACCTGCTCGTCTGCGGTTTCATCCGGATGGTAATAATGCAGCATATGGATGACGTTCTTTTCCCGTTCATTCGCCGGTTCATATCCAGTTAAAAGCTCTGCCACACGGTCTTTTAATTCAACCGGAGTTTCCCACTGCGGAACCTCCCTGCCCGCCAGCTTACAGAGCAGCCCGCAGGCATAGCCCATTTCATAATTTCCCGTCATCACGGAGGTTTCATGCTGCGATTTGATTATCACTGACATTCTTGCAAGATCAGGTACCATAACTTACTCTGCCGGTCATTCCCGGCTTCCTTTCTTTTTTCTGCGGTCTGTCAGGGCAAGCAACGCGCCCGGGACCAATGGAATAATGTTGACCGCACACCGCAGCAGGATCATGGCTGCACCTGCTTCTGCCGCTCCTACGATCTTTGTGGAAAACATCAGAAAAACAAATTCCAGAGAACCCAGCCCTGCGGGCGTCGGAATTACACCCGCCAGCATCTGTGCCGCGGCTGTAATGCACACAATCTCCGAGAGGGAAACCGGAAGGTCTGCCGACAACACAAACCAGGGAACCAGATACCAGCAGGTCAGCTTTGCAAAATCGCACAGAAAAATACCTCCTGCCGTTCGCGGCGAATGCTTTAACAATCGGAGCGATTCCTCCTGCATGGAATCAATCTGCGCCTTCATTTTATCCCGTTTATCCTGCCATTTCCCATGGCATAGCCGTTCTGCAATCAAAAATCCCCAATTGGAAAACGGCGGGCATGCCGTTACCAGAAGCAGCACTGCGGTAATCAGCGCCGTCAAACCGATTCCCGCCGCCAGAAACGCCGTATAGCCGGAGACGCTTTCATCCTTCGCAAACAGCAGACAGAGAAAGCCAATCAGACCATACAGCGTAATCGATACTTTATGGAAAATATATTGCACCATGGACAGTCCTGCCCCGCGTGCAAGCGGAAGCCCGTCCCGATTCATTTCATACATCTGTGCGACCCCGCCTCCGCTTCCAAGAGTCGTCGTCCGAAAAAAGCTGCACACAAACGAACATCTCACGCCCTGCATCCAGGAATAATGCTTTACAGACTGCCGCATCAGCAGCCAGATGATCGTTCCTTCCCAGACCAGATAGGTCAACGATAGCACAATAATTATAAAGATCGTCCAGTTAGGCAATTTGCGGATTTTTTCCGCCGCCTGCGCCAGGAAATTTCTTTCATACCAGCAGGCAAAGAAAATCAATCCAAATACCAGGACATATTTCAGCCAGCTCTTCTTTTTTCCCTGTTTCAAGGCAAATTCAGCTCCTTTTATGCTTTCATCCCGTCTAGCATAACGCTGAACCCCCATTTTGTCACTGGACAATTTTTTCGCTTCGGGTAATAATTCCGTTTAAAACTCGATTCCCTTCCGCGCCGGAATCTGTTTCTGGTACGGATGACGCACCCCGTGGATTTCGCTCACATAGTCCGCCGCCTCCAAAAATACCGGATCAGGATTCCGTCCGGTCAGCACCAGCTCCAGCGTCGCCGGTTTTTTCAAAATAAAATCTTTTGCCGTTTCTTTGTCGAGCAGTCCATGCGCATACGCCGCCTGAAATTCGTCGAAAATCAGCACGTCGATTTCTCCGCTTTTTGCCATGGAAATCGCCTCCTGCAGCATCTGATTGTGACACACGGTGATCTCCTTTTTGTCCTGCTCCGTCATGGAAAAGGTAAATCCCCAGTTCTTGTCGCAGCGCACCAGGCTGATCTGCGGAATTTGCGCAAGAGACGCAAGCTCCCCCGTTTCTGTTCCCTTTAAAAACTGCACAATATGCACGCGTAGACCGCAGCCTGCCGCCCGTAGTGCAAGTCCCAGCGCCGCTGTCGTCTTTCCTTTTCCGTCGCCGCAGTAAATTTCCAGCAGCCCCTGCTGCAGATGCATCCGCGGTGACTTTGACTGCTGACCGGAGGTCTGTTGTTCTGTACCTTGTTCCATCACTGAAATTCCTCTTTATTTTCTCACGATTACTTCTTTTATTATATCACGAGCCCGCGCTGACGCGCTTTACCGCCTGCTATGCAGGCTGCTCGTTCTCTAATGGCGCAAGAAAAACAAATGTCGCCTTCGGCGTCGCTTGTTTTTCTTGTGCGCTCATTCCATCATAACACATTCATTATTTTGAAGGTAGTAAAATATTCTGTCCGGGCTGGATTTGATTCGGGTCTTTTATATTATTCAGGCGGCAGATTTCTATCACCTTTTCATCTGTTCCGTAAAATCTCCTGGAAATAGCGATGAGGCTGTCTCCCTTCTGCACCTGATAGCTTTCCGGGTGCGCCAGGGCTTCCTGAACCTGAGGAAAGGAATCGGAGGTTGATGCGGACTGCCGGGCTGTCGAGGATTCAGCGTCTGCGTCAGTCGCGACCGCATTCTGGCTGTCCGCTGTTGCGCTATCTGCTGTTACGTTGTCTGTCATTACGTTGTCCGCCGTCCTATTGTCTGTCACTTCGCCATCCATCGCCGTATTGGCCGCACCGGTTGCATCGTCCGCCTGTGTAGCTTCGTCCAAGGCGGCAGACTGCGCCATTTCGTCCGATGAATTCCAGCCAACAGTCTCTTCTACAATCAGTCCGGGAGATGTATTTTCCGTCTCATTTTTTGTATTCCGGACAGCTCCTGCCAACAGGGCGGAAACCGCTTTCATATCCGGGTACTGATTGACGGACGTCAGCGCCGTTCCGACCAGAACCAACAAAAGCACCAGGCAGCCAATCCGGCAAAGCTTCGGGAAGAGGGCGCCGGTACTGCCCAAGCGGTCCTGATAAGCTGTCCCAAAAGCAGTTTTCCTCGACGCTGCGTTCAGCGTAGGTGCTGCAGCTTTAAGCGCACCCAGCCTTGACAGCACCGTTTTCCTGCCAGACGCTGTATTCGGCGCAGACGCCCTGGAAGCGGTTATCCCCCGTGCTGCGTCCGCTGCAGCTTCCGCTTTTCTTTTTTCCCGGCGGGCACTGATCGCTTCCATCACCCGTTCCTCCTCCACATCTGCAGGGCGGCTCTGCTCCCGTTCAGCAATCATATATGCCTGCATTTCTTCGTTTTGTTCATAAAAAATAAAATAGCCTCCGATCTGGATTTCTTCTCCCCGCACGGTCCAGAACCGGACGGCAGCTTCCTTTTTTTCAATTTTTCCAATCCGCTCCAGCTTCTGAAAATACGGAAAATTTCCGCGCCGGAAGTCCGTTTCTTTTTCCACCCCGTAAATCAAATAATAGCGAATGCCGTCCTTTTCCTCCTGCTGCCCGAATGCCAGACACGTCTCTTTTCCCTGGCATCGTTCCAGAAACGTATGGACATAATCCTCCATGTACAATTTTACATTCGGACTGCCTGTCCCGATCTGCATCACATTTTTGGGTATTTTCAACATTTTACCTCTGCTCCTTTCCATCCGGGCACCCCGTTTTTCCTAATCTTAGCAGACCGTTGCCGCAGATTTTGTCTGTTTATGCGCTCTTTTTTGGCGGTTTGGAGCAAAGTCCCGTTCTGGAACTTTTGCACATATTTATTCTGTCAAACACTTCTGTTCGATATAAAAAGCACAATAAAATACATTGTATTTCCTTCCGGGCTCTTCTAAACTATTTTTTAGTAGATACCAAAATTTCTGCAGAATATACTAAAGGAGTGGTACTGAAAATGAGCAAACTTTCTCTTGCAGGCGAATGGAAACTTCGCGGCGAGTTTATGGACGTAACAGCAGATCGCTGTGCAGAGGTGCTCGTCCACCTCAACGCCATGCCTCCCAAGCCGACAATTCCCGGTTATCTGACCGAAGAAAATATGACTGAGGAGGAGCGGGAAATGTATCTGAAAGAACCCGATCCGAAATTTACGGTAAATACCGCCCTCGCCATGCACCCCTATCCTTCCAAAACGGGATATATTCCTATGACTGTACCCGGCGACGTCACAACCGCCCTGATCGATAACGGAGTTATCGAGGAGCCTTTTTTAAAGGACAATACGAAAAAAAGCATCTGGATTAAAGAGCTTTCCTGGTGGCTTGTCAAAGAATTTGATATCACCGAAGAAATGCTCAACGAAGATATTGTCCGCCTGAACATCGAAATGCTCGATTTTAATGCCGATATTTTAGTTAACGGCATTCCCGCCGGACATCAGGAAAATACCTTCTGTGCTTTTTCTGCAGATATCAAACGCTTTTTGCATGTCGGTACCAACCAGATCGTGATCCGTCTGACCTCCGGCATGGAATTAAATTATCCACATGACACCGTTTCCTATTACTGTGCAAGTGACAATGCGATCTGCGACCAGCGTGTATACACGCGTAAGCCACAGTTTACCTATGGCTGGGACTGGTGTCAGCCCGTTCCTACCTGCGGTATCGGACGTTCGATCGAAATCGAAGCGTTCAGCGGTGCACAGGTAATCGCTTCCCGCGTCGATACGCTCAGCCTTTCCGGAAATGATGCAGAAATCGAATTTCATTTTGAAATCGAAAAATCCAACATGGTGCAGAGCGCTGAAACAGAGCTGGAATATGAGCTGTCCATCGACGGCAAGACCGCGTATACCGGTCATCAGACCCTGATGCTTGTCGGCGGCATCAATTTTGCACAGGAACGCGTTGTATTAAAGAATGCAAAGCTCTGGTGGCCGAACGGTTACGGTGCTCAGAACCTTTATACCTTTACCGCACGCTGCACGGCACGCGGCATCACTCATGAAGCAAAACCGAAGAAAATCGGTATCCGCACGCTTTCCATCGACTTTTCCAAGCTGCCGGATGAAAGCCACAACTTCTTCTTCAAAATCAACGGCACCCGTATTTTCTGCAAAGGCGGCAACTGGGTTCCTACCGATTCTATCTATCTGCGGACGCCTGATGAAAACTATAAAAAGCTGGTCAGCGAAGGCGCAGCAGCACACTTTACCATGTTCCGTATGTGGGGCGGCGGCACTTATGAACCGGATTGCTTCTACGATTACTGCTCCGAATACGGTATTTTACTGATGCACGATTTTATGTATGCATGTGCTTTTTACCCCGATCAGAAGGATTCGTTCCTTTACGAAGCAGAACGCGAGGCAGAATATCAGACCAAGCGTCTGGCGCATTATCCCTGTATGGCAGTCTGGACCGGAAACAACGAAATCGCCGAGTCCTACACCGACTGGTTCCCGGGAATGCTTCAGCCCGAACGCTACTGGGGCGATCAGATTTTCAACTACATCCAGCCCCGCGCGGTCCAGCACAATAGCCCGCTGATTCCCTACATGCCGTCCACCCCGTATTTTGGAGAACGTTCCAATACCACTGAAGAGGGAGACGTCCATGCATGGACTTATTTTGGACGCGATTCCAAGACGAGATTCAAATTCTCTTACGAACTGGAAGCTTTTGATCGATTCCCGGCGCGTTTTTCCAGTGAATACGGATTTTTCGGTGCGCAGATGGAAAGCACCGTCCGCCGGTATTTGGACGGGGAAGAGATGTCCTTCAACAATCCGTCCTGGAAGCATCACGGCGAGTTCGAACGCAAGCGTGGGGCCATCGACGGCGTTATCAACCGCCATCTGACTGAATTTTCCACGCTGGACGAACGCAGCTATCTGCTTTACAGCGGTATCATGCAGGGGCTTTTATATGCCGAAATGGCAGAGGCGCTCCGCCAGAAATCCTATTGTGCCGGCGATCTGATCTGGATGTACAACGACTGCTGGCCGGAAACCGGTTGGACCATTATCGATTACTATCTGACCAGAAAGGTTTCGTTCTACTTCTTAAAACGCGCTTTTGATACGAAAAAACTGATTATCCGGAAGGCAGACGGCGGCGCGGTTGTAACCGTCATCAACGAAACCCCCGATGAACTCCGGACAACTATCTGCGTCGGCACGCAGACCTTTGATGGCGCACACAATAGTGTTCTCCTGACAAAGGATCTGACCGTTGCTCCGCATTCCTGGCAGCAATTCCATGTAGACGCTGAAGAGCCTGCCGCAGACGGATATTTCGTTGTAAGTGCAGACGGCTTTGAAACAGCTGACAGCCTGCGCGCTTATTACCGCGAATACACCATTCCGGAAAGCGATGCGGTGATCGAATCCGTTGAAAAAGACGGCAGCGATCTGCTCGTAACCGTCCGTGCAAACGTATTTACACCGTTCGCTTATCTGATGACAAGCGACGACAGAGTACATTACAGTGATAACTACTTCAAGCTCTATCCCGGAGAGGCAAAAACGATCCGCGTAGAAAACTGTGACGAGACACCTACACTGTACACAGCTGCGACAATGCACGCGTAAATTTGTATCTACCCGTTATGCGCATGCGCGAAAAGATTCACAAACGGATCTTTCGCGCATGCGTTTCACATGGAGCGGGCATTGTCCTGCGCAATGTCAAAAGAAAGGGGACTTATGTCACATACAATTATTGACCTGCCGTCTGTCAGAGACGACGGCAGGCTTTACCGCGATACCGCTTTGAATTTCGTGGAATCCCTGATTCCGAATCCGTGGAACAGCTGTCACGCGCCCGATCTTTTAGAGCTTGGAAATGGCGATCTGCTTTGCTGCTGGTTTGCAGGCTCCTGTGAGGGAAACGCGGATGTCAGCATTGCTGTGTCGCGTCTGTCAGAGGACAGTTCCCAGTGGGAAACACCGGTAATTGTTTCCGATGATCCAACCCGCAGCGAGCAGAATCCTTCCCTCTTCCTGCATCCAAACGGAGAAATCTGGCTGATGTATACCGCACAGGTTTCCCGTGATCCCAACAATCCAACCTCTGACAATTTACAGGGAACTGCTGAAATCCGCCGGAAAATTTCCCGCGATAACGGGCGCACCTGGGAGACGACTGAGACAATGTTTTCCGCTCCCGGCTCGTTCTGCCGGCAAAAGATTCAGATTCTGTCCAACGGACGTTTTATTTTCAACAATTTCCGCTGTGCGATCAACGATTCCTGCATGGGAGACGATTACACCGTCCTGCAGCTTTCAGATGACCAGGGCAAAACCTGGCGCAGCGTCATGATGCCCGGCAGCCGCGGGCGCGTACACGGCAATATCGTGGAGCTTTCTCCCGGAAATCTGATCTGCCTGCTGCGCAGCCGCTCTGCTGACCATATTTACCGTTCGGAATCCCATGATAACGGCGAGACCTGGAGCGTGCCGGAGCCTACTGTGCTGCGCAACAACAACGCAAGCATTACCGCAATCCGTCTTCAAAGCGGCGCAGTCTGCGTTGTATACAATGACGTCGCCTTCAATGACGAGCCCGAGCGCACCGTCTGGCCCGACCAGCGCTGTCCTGTCGTACTCGCCATTTCCGAGGACGGAGGAAAAAGCTGGCCCTGGCGGCGTATCATCGAGCACGGCGAGGGCTTTATCGGTCCGTGGAACGACGTCAACAACCGCCGTTACGAATATCCCTGCCTGATTCAGGGAAAAGACGGCAGGATTCATGTCGCTTATGCGTGGGGCTATCGTAAGCGTATTAAATATCTGTGCATAGATGAAGCATGGATCCGAGGAGAAAAGCTTTGTAAAGGCGTTGGCGGGGACGAGACTCTGACCTGCAAAAGATAAGGGAAAGCAAAGACGGCAACATTCTATTGTCATGAATAAAAACCGGCAGACAGCAAAGCTTTGATCGCTTCGCTGCTGCCGGTTTTTCTATGTCCTGCGTGGACAGTGTTATACAAACCGATATTCTGTTACGGTGTGATACGGTCTGTCAGGTCCGAATACCGAAGAAGGAAACTGTGGTTTGTTCGGTGTATCCGGATAGAACTGGGTTTCCAGTGCCAGGCCCGCTCTGTAGCCGTAGGTTTTCCCATCCTTTGCGGCTTCAAGATCCCTGGAGTTGCCCGAATAGAACTGAACGCCCGGAAGATCTGTATAAACCTCCATTATGCGGGATTTATCAGAGCTCCTGACAACTGCAATTTTACGAACCTGTCCGGTGTAATTGTCCAGAACCCAGTTATGGTCATATCCGCCTGCCATTTTAAGCTGGTCAAAGTCTGCATCGATCCGTTCGCCGATCAGATGCGGCTCTGTGAAGTCCATCGGTGTACCTTCTACGCGTAAAATATCTCCATTCGGAATCGATTCTGCATCGGCCGGGGTATACGCATGGGAAAACAACTGCAGCTCATGGTCGGTAATCTGTCCGGCACCGTGTCCATCCAGATTGAAATAGCAATGGTTTGTCAGGTTAAGAATCGTATCTGCATCGCTTACCACATCATAGGTAATGCGCAGTCCGTTCTCCTCCGTCAGCTCATACAGAACCGAAAAGTCCCTGTTTCCGCCAAAGCCAAGTTCCCCATCTTTCATAGACATCGTGAATAAAATGCCGTTTTCTTTTTCTTCGGCATCCCAGATCCGCTTATGCCCACCCAGAGCTCTGTGACTGTGCAGGTTATTGCCATTGTCGTTGACAGACAGCTCGTAGGTTTTTCCTTCGAGGGTGAATTTTGCACCGCCGATCCGGTTCGCATTCGGCGCAACGACTGCACCGTAAAATTTACCGTTTTCCAGATATTGCTCCAGCCTGTCATAACCGAGCGCAACGTCTGCAAAATTTCCGTTATGATCCGGCGCCCAGATGCGGATGATCAGCGCACCGAAGCTGCTGACCGTCACCTTCATACCATGACTGTTTTCCAGTGTATACAAATACACCCCTCTGCCGTTTACTTCCCCGAATAACTCTTTTTTCATAGGTTCGTCCATCTCTTTCGTCTGAAAATTTTGTCTGTTACAGCTCAGTACGCCCCTCCAGCGCACGAAGCAGTGTTACTTCATCAATGTATTCCAGATCACCGCCTACCGGTACGCCACTCGCGATTCTTGTCACACGGATTCCGGTAGGTTTAATCAGCTTGCCGATGTACATCGCCGTCGTCTCACCCTCAAGGCTGGAGTTGGTTGCGATAATGACTTCTTTTACCTCCGGCTCTCTGGACAGGCGCTCCATCAGCTCTTTTAATTTGATATCATGGGGTCCCACGCCCAGCATCGGGGAAATCGCCCCGTGCAGCACATGATAGACTCCTTTGTATTTTCCGGTTTTTTCGTAGGCAGCCAGATCCCGGCTGTTCTCCACAACCATAATCGTCGAATGGTCCCGCTCTGCGTTGGCACAGATCGGGCAAAGCTCGTTATCGGTCAGGGTAAAGCATTCCTTACAATAGCGAACATTCTGCCGGGCCTGTATCATCGCATTTGCAATCCTGTTCACCTTTGCTTCCGGAAGCCCGATCAGGTGAAACGCCAGACGCTGCGCAGATTTACTGCCAATTCCGGGAAGCCCCGAAAGCTCGTCAATGAGTTTGTTGATATAGCCGCTGTAAAGATCCATATCAGAACGGGAAGCCTCCGCCGAGTCCGCCTGTCATTTTACCCATCAGCTCCTGGCTCGCTTCGTCCGCCTGCTTCATCGCTTCATTCACAGCCGCAACGATCATATCCTGCAGCATTTCCACATCTTCCGGATCTACCGCTTCTTCAGAAATGGTCAGCTTTACCAGCTCCTTTTTGCCGTTTACGACAGCCTCAACCGCGCCGCCGCCGGATTTTGCAGAGAACTCTTTTACCTCGAGTTCCTTCTGTCCTTCTTCCATCTGACGCTGCATGCGCTGTGCCTGCTTCATCAGGTTATTCATGTTGCCGGGCATACCCATGCCGCCCGGAAAACCGCCTCTCTTTGCCATTTTATTGCATCCTTTCTGTTTGTTACTCTTCTTCTATGTCCATATGAATGACCTTTGTCAGGTCTACATAAGAACTTTCCATTTCCTGTTTGCTGTGCACGCTGCGGACTTCAACCTCGATCTGTCTGCCCGTCAGCTCCGCCAACAGTTGTTCCAGTGCGTCCTTATTTGCCGGTTCTTTGGTAAAATAGTCGGACGCCAGCCCGTCTTCCACCACAAGCAGCAGTCGATTGTCGCCGCCAAGGCTTAAGCGCGCATTTTTGAGATAAGACTTCATCGGCTGCTGTGCACTTCCTGCAACCCGCGGCCACTTGGCTACGATTTCTTTGATTTCCTCGGGAACTGCCTTGGGCAGCTCTGCCTTTCTGACCGGCGCTGCTGCCTGCACTGTAGGCTGTCCTGTCGGCGCCGCTGCGACTGCAATCGAGCCGCTTTCGATCTGTTCCACCGTCTGTTCCAGCTTTCGAATCCGTTCCAGAAGTGTATCTTCGTTCGTCTCCATCTCCGGCCTGCACAGCCGAATCAGCGCCATTTCAATCAGGACACGTTTCTGACCCGCATAGCGAATCCTACCGGACAGCTCCGAAAAACACCGGATATCCCGCATGATCGCGTCTACTTCGATCTGCTGCGCTTCTTCTTTCAATCTTGCCAGATTCTCACTGGATATGTCAATCACTTCTTCACAAGAATCCCCGGAAGTTTTCACCAGCAGGAGGTTGCGCAGATACCAGGTAAAATCGGAAACAAACTGGCTCATATCCCGTCCCTGCAGCACGATCTCTTCCAGCACACCGATACAGCCCGCCACATCCCGCGCAATCACGCAGCGCAACAGTTTGCTGAACACTGACGTATCCACCGCGCCCAGCACGTCCAGCACCATATCGTAGGTCAGCTCGTGTCCGAAATGGAACGCGAGGCACTGATCCAGAAGGCTCCAGGCATCACGCATCGCACCGTCTGCAGATTTTGCAAGGTATTTTAACGCCTTTTCCTCGATCGGCAGCTCTTCGCCCGCCGCGGCAAGGGCTTCCTTCATGCGCTCTTCGATCTGTTCGACCGTCAGGCGCTTGAAATCATAACGCTGACAGCGGGACAAAATCGTAACCGGAATTTTATTGGCTTCCGTTGTCGCCAGAATAAAGATGACGTAGGACGGCGGCTCCTCCAGGGTTTTTAACAGTGCGTTGAACGCTCCCGCAGAAAGCATATGAACCTCGTCGATGATATAAACGCGGTATTTTCCTTCCGTCGGGGAATATGCCACTTCATTCACGATTTCACGAATATTATCGACGCCGTTATTAGACGCTGCATCTATTTCTATCACATTCATGCTTCTGCCTTCTGCAATCGCCTTACAGGATGCGCATTCTCCGCAGGGGCTTCCGTCCACGGGATGCTCGCAGTTGACACTTTTTGCAAAAAGCTTCGCAATACTCGTTTTACCGGTACCTCTTGTACCGCAGAATAAATAGGCATGACCGATACGATCCGACCGGATCTGGTTTTTCAGTGTTGTGACAATCGCATCCTGTCCCTTGACCTCTTCAAAGGTAGTCGGACGGAACCGTCGATACATCGCCGTGTAGGACATGGACGAACCTCCTTATGTTCTCCGCAAAGCAGACGGCGTCACGCAATGTACGCGGCGCCGTCCGTTGTCTTTTAATCTCCGAAGCTGATGCCCATCATCTTCGCCTCTCTTACGATGGATGCGTTGGGATCGAGCATTTTTAACTTACCTGCTACCTCTTCCAGCGGAACCTTGACGATTTCGCGGTGCTTGTAGCCCACCATAAAGCCGTATTCCCCGGCAAGAATCATCCTGCCTGCTTCTGATCCGAGCCGGCTGGCGAATACGCGGTCATAGGCACAGGGGCTTCCGCCTCTCTGGGTATGTCCAGGCACGGTTACTCGAACCTCCATGCCGCTCTTTTCCTGAATCTGCTCTGCGATCTCGTAGGAAACCGAAGGATATTTGTAATTTTCCAGTTTTTTCCTATATTCTTTTTTCGACAACTTGGCGTCCTCTTTGGAGATCGCGCCCTCTGCAACTGCCAGAATTGTAAATCTGCTGCCGCGGTTATGCCGTTCGTTGATTTTTTCCACAATCTTGTCGATATCGTAAGGAATTTCCGGGACCAGAATGATGTCCGCGCCGCCCGCGATACCGGCATTTAAGGTCAGCCAGCCAACCTTGTGTCCCATAACTTCTACGATAAATACGCGTCCATGGGATGCCGCCGTCGTATGGATGCAATCCAGCGCGTCTGTTGCAATGTTGACCGCGCTCTGGAAGCCAAAGGTCATATCCGTTCCCCAGAGGTCGTTGTCGATGGTCTTGGGCAGCGTTACAATGTTCAGGCCTTCCTGACGCAGCAGGTTCGCTGTCTTATGTGTGCCGTTGCCGCCGAGGATTACCAGGCAGTCCAGCTGCAGCTTATAATAGGTCTGTTTCATCGCCGCCACTTTGTCGACACCGTCTGCGCCGGGCTCACGGATCAGCTTGTAAGGAGTACGGCTGCTGCCAAGGATTGTGCCGCCCTTTGTCAGAATACCCGAAAAATCGTCATACGTCATCAGACGGAACTTTCCGTAGATCAGTCCCTGATAACCGTCCTGAAAGCCATAGATTTCAACGTCTTCTGTGCTGTTATAAAGCACCTTTGCCACGCCTCTCATCGCTGCATTCAGTGCCTGACAGTCACCGCCGCTGGTCAGCATACCTACTCTCTTCATCCCAAAGTCCTCCTTCTCTGTGCTGCGCCCTCTGCAGCCATCATTTAACTAGAATTATATAATATTTTAAAAATATGTACAAGTGACTGTAAAATTTTCGCTTGCATATTAGAGATTTTTCGGCTAGAATGATGATGTTGTAAAAATATATGGAGAAGTACCCAAGTGGCTGAAGGGTCCGGCTTCGAACACCGGTAGGCTGTAACAGGCGCGAGGGTTCAAATCCCTCCTTCTCCGTACCATGGGGCCGGGTTCGTTTTATGAACCCGGCCCTTTTGCGCACCCTTGCCACCCGGCAGGCATACTCTAATAGCAAATCACCTGCCGCCAAAGCCGATTCTTATGACTTTCTTATGGATAATCCCCGAGGCCGCGTTTCTCGCCCTCTCCCTTTCCCTGGATACATTTGTCGCCGGGCTTTCCTACGGAAGCAGCAAAATCCGTCTTCCTCTGATCTGCGCTGTCACTGTCAGCCTGGTCTGCTCGGGCGTCCTCTGCCTTTCCATGCTTGCCGGATCCCTCGTCCGTCCATTTCTTTCCCCTATCGCAGCCCGACTGATTTGCTTTTTACTGCTTGTCTGCATGGGCACCCTTCGGATTCTCGATCAAGCGATCAAATCCTTTCTGTGCCGTCACGATGGCTTTTCCAGAAATTTCATGTTCCGTGCCCTGCATTTCCAGTTTTTTCTCTCCGTCTACGCCGATCCCTGCAAGGCGGATGCCGACGCCTCCAAAAGCCTTTCTGTCCCGGAATCCGTCTGCCTTGCCCTCGCGATGTCCTTAGACGGTGCTGCAGCAGGCTTCGGTGCAGCCCTCGGGAATCTAAATCCCGTCGCCGTTCTTTTCTTTTCCCTCCTATTCGGATTTACAGCAATACAAGGCGGCTTCCTGCTTGGAAACCGCCTTGCACAAAAAACTCATTTTTCTGTTGACTGGCTCTCCGGAGCCCTGCTGATTCTGCTGGCATTTCTGCGGCTGATCTGAAGCAGAGACTGTGTGTTCTCTTACTTTCCGGATAAATAAACCGCACAGGATGCGCCCGGCAGGATAATTTCGTCTTTACGGATCAGTTCTTTTCCATTCCAGGCAAAAATAACCAGCGTGCCTTCTTTATTGCATGCATTGACAATCAGATCCGTCCCCGGAATCTGCAGAAGATGCCGAGGCCAGTTGCCCGTTGCCCATTCGCCGAGGTAACGCAGCTTTCCGTCTGTCGAAAATGCAGACAACGTATTCGCGCCGCGGTTGCAGACAATCACCGTCTTCTCATCCGCCATGCAGATTGTTCCCGGATAGTTTGTTCCGTCAAATCTGCTCGTCTTTACACACTCGCTACAGCCACCGTTTTCCCAGCGGCGCAGCGTGCCTCCCAGCTCCTGAGCGCTGAGCAGCTTTCCGGATTCTTTCTCCGGCAGCAGCTGACGCGGTCCCTCACCGGTCGGTAAAACCAGCGCTTCCAGTTCTTTTTCCGGCAGTCCGTCTTTTAACTCATAACGGTAAATCCGGTCACAGCCAAGATCTGCAAGGTACAGAATGTTGTCCTGCTCGCTGACCCAGTGGGCGTGGGGGCAGATTTTTTCTGCCTGCGCGCCGGTCACGCCGGCACCCGGACTGCGGTGCCAGCGGATTTTTTCGAGATCATAGTCTACTGCAAAAAAATCCCCGGTTCCATAGCAGCTCGCATACAATGCCTTTTCCCCGGCATACAGATGGCACAGCTCTCCACCCGGAAGGAAAATCTTTTTCCCGGTCTGGGCAGGAATACCATCTTTCGAAAGGCTGTACTGATAAATGTAAGCATGTTTTTCTCCGACCAGTTCCGCAACTGTATACAGGAAGCCTCCATGCAGCAGGCTAAAGGACGGACTGTCTCCCTGCCGGATTCCGCCGGTTATTTCTGTATGCACTTCCCCGGTTTCCGTATTTTCAAAAAGCTTTACCGCAAGCAGGTCACTGCCCGTTTCTGCACCGTAACCGCTGCAAAGCAGCATGATTTTCTGTTCCATGGTTCCTCCGTCAGGTCAGATCCTGATCGATGTCAAGCCACCAGCGCAGAACATCCTGAATCTTTGCATCCCAGTATTTCCACTGATGATCGCCGCTGGATTCTTCCAGCTTCATCTCGTAGCCAAGCTCTTTCATATATTCCCATGCTCTCTTATTTCCCTCGTACAGGAAATCCTCCGTACCGCACCAGCTGTAGAGTCTGGGAATCGGTTTTCCGGAGGTCTTGAGCTTCTTTGCAAGTGCCATCAGATCGTTATCAGAGCCTTCCAGCTGTTCCAGAGAACCATAAATTCCTCTGAACAGAGCTGCATCCCGGGTATCGCCATCCAGATGTCTTCCAACATCCTCTATAATATCCAGACAGCCGGACAGAGATGCTGCTGCTCCAAATGTCTCACTTGCACCAAGGCCAAGCTTCCATGCGCCATAGCCACCCATCGACAGGCCTGCTGCAAGATTGTCTTCTTTTTTATCCGACATCTGCGGGAAAAATTCTCTGCAGATTTTGGGCAGTTCCTCGGAAATATAGGTCCAATAACGCATTCCATAGGTTGTATCTGTATAAAATGCAAGATGTGTGGTGGGCATAACAACTGCAATGCCAAGCTGGCTCACATAACGCTCAATAGAGGTTCTGCGCTGCCAGATTGTCTGATCGTCGCTCATTCCATGCAGAAGATACATGGTTTTTAACTTACCTTCCGCACCTTTTCCCTCCATTCCGATCTGTCCGCTTGTCTGCTGCGGCAGAATCACGTCCGCTGACGTACACATCCCCAGTACATCAGAAAAGAAATTCACATGTAAAAGTGCCATTTTTATCCTCCTCTTTTTGCCCTTTCAGGGTTATTCTCATGCAATTATTATCTTCTTCCCTCCCGCTTTCGTCAAGATAGTTTCGAGAAGCGACTTTTTTAAAAAAAGATTGACAAATTCTGGCAATTCCATGTACAATAGAGCACGGATTTCGGAGAATTCCGCATTCCTGCCCAGATAGCTCAGTTGGTAGAGCAGAGGACTGAAAATCCTCGTGTCACTGGTTCGATTCCGGTTCTGGGCATTTTTTATTTGAATTTTAAAAAGGTTTCAACTCTGTACGGAGCTGAAACCTTTTTTGGTGGGTGAAGCATTTTTCTATGGAAAAGGACAACAAGTACACCGTCTCGACTGTGTTTTCATTGAGCAACCGAATTACTTCGCCTTCAAAACCTTCATAATACACCGGAAATGCCAGACCACTAATTCCGCTGATGCTCTCACTGTTTTTTTTCTGTTTTTTTCTCCAATATTTTTATTGAATTCAGGTAATCTTCTTCCACCGTGCTTAGTGTTCGCGCTTTATATTTTTTATATTCATCCATTGCTTTATCAACAGCCTGCTTGTGCGATATACTTCCGTTTCCTTGTAAAAGCTGTTCACCACTCATTGTCAGAATCCTATCTAAATGTTCTGCCCAGTCCCTCATTGTCATAGCCTGTTCTCGTTCTGCCTGACGTTCTGCAAAATCAAGATATCCCGATACCAGCTGTCCCATTGCACGCAATTCTTTTTCAGATAAATAATTCTTGGCAACTACAGCTTCCTTTAAGGTTGGCTGATTGCCTTTAAAAGTAGTAAGTCCCATAAATTCTTTTTCTGCATCGGCTCTGGTATAAATTACTTCTGCTGCAGTTTGTCCATGAATTGCGTAATGAATTTTGTTTTGCACTTTTTTGAAAAATACAATGGATATTTCCGCTTTCGGATCATAATCTATGCTCGTTGCATAAATTTCCAGAACCTGACGATAAAATACCTTCTCGGATGCACGAATATCACGAATTCTATCCAACAATTCTTTGAAATATCCACCGCCACCTAGATTTTTCAAACGATCATCATCAAGTACAAAACCTTTTCTCATGTATTCTTTTAAAATTCCGGTTGCCCAGATTCTAAACTGTGTTCCTCGTTTTGATTTTACACGATAGCCAACAGAAATAATAACATCAAGATTATAATAGTCTACATTGTAAACTTTTCCATCAGAAGCAGTTGTTGCAAATTTTGCAACAACTGAATCTCGGTCAAGCTCACCCTCTGCAAAAATATTTTTGATGTGGCGAGAGATTGTAGATTTATCACGCTGGAACAAATCGGCCATCTGGTCAATGGAAAGCCAAACGGTATCCCCATCAAAGG
>ERZ773218.1529-NODE-1529-length-21530-cov-4.468545_pt1 | contig 21530 bp, 25 predicted proteins | sample MGYA00580527_ERZ773218 | MGnify/ENA primary metagenome ERZ773218 (study PRJEB29015, sample SAMEA2737763) | human gut metagenome | biome: human gut; feature: human-associated habitat; material: faeces | place: China | collected 2012 ...
GTAGATCCAAATGCCAGAAATAATGCGATGACAGAAGACGAACTTCGAACGATCGTGGATGTCAGCCATGAGGACGGCGTCATCGAATCTGAAGAAAAAGAGATGATTTACAACGTGTTTGATCTCGGAGACGTAAAAGCAAAAGAAGTCATGGTTCCGCGTGTCCACGTTGCATTTGCCGATGTGAACAGCAGCTACCGCGAACTCATTGAGATTTTCAAAGAATATAAGTTTACGAGACTTCCGGTATACGAAGATACGACCGACAACGTCATCGGTACCATCAATATGAAAGATCTGCTTCTGTTTGAAGATAAAGCAAACTTTCAGGTACGCAACATTTTGAGAGAAGCTTACTTCACCTATGAATATAAGAATATTTCTGAGCTTCTGGTTGAAATGCGCGATGCCAAGTTCAATATTGCCATTGTACTGGACGAGTATGGAGAGACTGCGGGTATCATTACTCTGGAAGATGTTCTGGAGGAGATTGTAGGTGAGATCCGCGATGAATACGATGAAGCAGAAGAAGAGCTGATCCAGAAAGTCAATGATCAGGAATATATTGTAGAAGGTTCTATGAATCTGGATGACCTCAATGACAATCTCGGAACAGAACTGGAATCTGAAGATTATGACTCTCTCGGAGGATTTATCATTGAGCATCTGGACAGACTTCCGGAAGTTGGAGATCATATCACGACTGAAGATCAGATTCGCCTTGTAGTCGAAAAACTGGACAAAAACCGTATCGAAACTGTTCATGTGTATCTGCCTCCAAAAGCAGATTCCGGACTCGAGGAAAACGACAACTGATTTTAATACTACAAAGGACGACTGGTTTTGAACAATCATTCCAAAACCAGTCGTCCTTTTTCCCCAATGTAATTTCCATCACAACAGAAAGGATGTATACGATGAAAGATTTATCTGATTTCTGCCCTGAATTTCAGGAAGCAGCTGCTTATTACGCAAGTTTAAACACACCTTCCGACCAGGCGATCCTGGTGGAATTTTTACGGGAGACCCAGGATATCTTTGGCTGTATCCCCAATGATGCCAAAGAACAGATTGCATCGATCATGCAGGTAAAGCCTGCCCTGATCGATACTCTCATCCGGCTTTATCCGAGTCTTTCCAGCCAGACTTATCAAAAAGAAATTATTTTGTGTACGGGAAGCACCTGCAGCAGCAAACAATCTGCCCTGCTTTTAAGAAAACTGGAGCAAAAGCTTCAGATCCGACAGGGAGAGGTAACTTCTGACGGCACTTACCTTCTGCGTACTCAAAAATGTTTTAAACAATGCGGACAAGGTCCTAATATGAAAGTCGGTGATAAGATGTACCACCATGTAACTGCCGAACTCATCGATCAGCTGTTTTAGGCCTGCTGTTTTCAGGTGCTGACGATCACAGTCGGATATCCGGCTCTTTTGAGCATCTGCTCCATCCTTGCCGCATCTTCCAGTGTAATATAATTCCCCACTCTTACACGGTAGAGGCGATCTCCTTCCACAATATAAGCAGGAAAATCCTGTTCTAACAGTTCTTCCAGCAGGTTCTGTGCATATCTTTCGTTTCGGTATGCACCAACCTGTACTTCATATCCCGGAGATTCTACCTCATGATTCGACTCCAGTGTATCCAGAATTCCATAAGCGATCGCCTGTGCGATTTCTTCAAAATTTTCGTCAAACAATTTGTTGTCTACATCTGAATTGATGAATCCAACCTCCACCAGCACTGCCGGCATTTTCGTTCTCTTTAAGACAACCAGGTTCGGTCTTGCCTTTACCCCAAGATTCACAAATCCGATATTTTCCAGCTGTTCGTTGATGTTTTCTGCCATCTTAAGCTTAATCCCTGATTTGTCATATACAAGACTCTCTACCCCTGATACTGCATTGTCTGAAGGAAACGAATTTCTATGAATAGAAACAAAAACGTCTACTCCTGCATTGTTTGCTTCCATTGCCTTCTGATAAGGAGATTCATACACATCTGTCGTACGGGTGTACTGCACATCCAGGCCATGAGCCTCCAAAATCTCTCCCACCGCCAGCGTCAGACGAAGGGTATCATCCTTTTCTTTCCGCTCTTTATAAACTGCTCCCGGATCTCTTCCTCCGTGTCCGGCATCCAGCATGATTGAATATGGCATATTCTATTGATTTCCTTTCCTGTCCGTTCTGTAATAGAATATGCAGATTCTGATACAAAGGTGCAATCAATAATGCCTTTCTGACATACTCAGCATTTTCTCCAAAAAATGTTCGAACTCTACCGAGAACAAGTCCATCACTTCCTGATAAATCTGGGCCTTCATCTCACAGATACTGGAGTTGCATATGGAATCCTTTTCCCTCTTATGCTCCTCCTGCTGCATTCTGAAATACAGTGTTTTGAGCAGATTGGAATTTTGTGTATGTTCACAATCCAGATACAGTTCTACTATATCCCGTTCCCCTTTGGTCAAAGCCACTTCAAATGCATGCCGTATTGCTCTTTCTACTCTGGAGGCCGTCGTTTCGTGCAGGCGGGCAATCTCAAAATATAAAGAGCAGATTTTTCCGTCAGGATAATAAGGATCCGTATCAAATAATTCTATCGCATCACAGATATACGTAAATCCTTTTATGCTGGCTGGTACCCCCATTTGAAGAAGTACATCGATTGTCTTGTCTCTCATTTTTCTAACCCTCTCGTTTCTTGCTCGCACCACCACAATGTATCTCCAGTCTACGCCATATCCCTGTAAAAGTCAACAAATTTCTTGTAACATTTTGTTGACTTTATATGATTCTTGCACTATACTTGTTGCTATAAATCGAAATAGGAGGATGTCTGTATGAAAATCGGAAATCAAATACGTCATCGTCGCACAGAACTGAATCTTTCCCGTGGAGAACTTGCTAACAAGATTCAGGTAACCCCATCGCAATTGCAAATTATGAGAATGGTATTAGCTACCCAAAACCGGATATTCTGGTTGCACTCATGAATGCCTTGGAAGTTGATGCCAATTATCTATACCGGGATTATCTTTCACCCAGGACAATTCAGCGTCTTTATAGAAATGTCCTAAGGCCAGAAGAAAAAGAGTCCATTCTCAAATATCGCGAACTTTCTGAAAGCAGAAAAAGTCTCGTTCGATTAATCATTGATGAAGAATATAAACGCATGAACCAAAGCGAATATATCAATCTTCCGTTTTACCGCCCCGGCATTCGTAAAGCACACTCCGGTTTTCTTTTTCAGGACACCAATCAAACTATTCGAGTCCGCAGAGAGCATATTCCCAAAGACAGCGATTTCTGCTTTCGGGTTCTGATTGACCGCTATCAGCCGGTATTTCAAAAAAATGACATTATGGCAGTTCAGCGTATCAATGCCTCACACAATGAAATCGGGCTTTTCTGGTTCAATGGTATCTACTATATCCGGATTCTCTCTCAGGAAGGCAGCATCCGCAGGCTTCGTTCTCTCAATGTGATTGATCCTGATATCGTAGTCAATGAACAGGAGCAGCTGCAATGTATCGGTAAAATCCTGGGAAAAGTTTACGGAAGCTATGAGATTTGCGGAACTTGTGAAGAAGATGAGACAATACCCGAACACGAGATTGAAATCCAATAAAAAAGCAGAATCTTGCGCCATATTTGGTACAAGATTCTGCTTTTTTATTTTTATTCCTGAACAAATCCCTGTTCTTTCATTACATTGACAACCTGATTGACATACTCTGTGCATATCTCATCTGTTGCCGCTTCCACCATAACGCGGATCACAGGCTCTGTTCCGCTTTCTCTTACCAGAATTCTTCCGTCACTTCCAAGTGCTTCTGCCGCTGCTTTGATCGCATTCTGTACAGCTTCATTTTCCAATGTTGTCTTTTTGTCTGTCACACGGACATTCTGAAGAAGCTGCGGATAAATCTTCACTTCAGAGCACAGCTTTCCAAGTGACTGTTTCTTCTCCATAATGACTTCCATCAGCATCAGAGAAGTCAGGATTCCGTCTCCGGTTCTTGCGTGTTTGCTGAAAATAATATGTCCGGACTGCTCTCCGCCAAGAACAAATCCGTTGTTCATCATGTTTTCATACACATATTTATCACCGACTGCTGTCTGCTCATATTTCATGCCGACTTTATCACAGGCCTTGTAAAGCCCCAGATTGGACATTACAGTTGTAACTATCGTATTTCCTGCAAGTCGCCCCTGTTCCATCAGGTATTTTCCGCATACGTATAAGATCAGATCTCCGTCTACGACATTTCCATTCTCATCCACGGCAATACAGCGATCTGCATCTCCGTCATAGGCAAATCCTACGTCCAGATTGTTCTCTTTTACAAATGCCTGCAGCTTTTCAATATGTGTCGATCCGCAATTTGTATTGATATTTACACCATCCGGCTCATTGCTGATCACATATGTCTTTGCTCCGAGTGCATCATACACACTTTTTGCAATGCTGGATGAGCTTCCATTGGCACAGTCCAGACCAATCTTCATATCTTTAAAGGAACGTGTTGCCAGTGAGATCAGATGTCCGATGTAACGATTTCTTCCTGCCGCATAATCAACTGTTCTTCCAATGTGTTCCCCAACCGCAAGTGGAAGCTCTTCTGTTTTTCCGTCAATATACGCTTCAATCTGCTCCTCTACTTCTGCTTCAATCTTATGCCCCTGTCCGTTGATCACCTTGATTCCATTGTCATAAAACGGATTGTGGCTCGCAGAAATCATAATTCCGCAGTCAAAATCTTCTGTTCTTACTACATAGGACACACTCGGTGTTGTTGTTACATGTAAGAGGTATGCATCTGCTCCGGAAGCTGTCAGTCCTGATGCCAGTGCATATTCAAACATATAACTGCTTCGTCTTGTATCTTTTCCGATCACGATTCTGGCTTTCTTCTCTCTGCCAAAATACCATCCCAGATAGCGACCTACTTTGAAAGCATGTTCTACTGTTAAAACAATATTTGCCTCTCCTCTGAATCCATCAGTTCCAAAATATTTACCCATATGTCTCCCTCTTATTCTTTATTTTGACCTCTTGTGTCACTGCCTTTCAGTACGTCACCGCACTGACGCTCTTATTATATTCTTTTTGATTTTAAAATACAACTGTTTTCTGTTTTCGTTACTGTAAGTTGTTCTATAGTTACTGTTCCCACCAGATGCTAAATATAGATTCTTTCCCTTACATGCAAGCATGACGGTTCAGAACCTGTATTTAACATCCGGTGTGAACAGTAACGCTCTATACAAATTTCTGTTTTTCCTGTACAATGTATAATGTATGGTCATATATTCGACTACAAACAATAAGAATTTCTAAATAATTGGAGGAAATGATGATAAAATTAATTGCAAGTGATCTGGATGGAACTCTTTTACAAAACGATGCCCAGGCTCTCACTCCGCGGGCAATCGATCTGATCTCTAAGCTGTGCGATGCAGGAATCCATTTTGTGTCTGCCAGCGGAAGACAATACGACAATCAAAAGCGTGTCTTTGATCCCTTGAAAAACCGTATTTCATTTATCGCAGAGAATGGCTCAATCTGCATGCATCAGGGAAAAGTCATTTCCCGTGCTACGATCAACGATGATCTGGCAGCCAGGATTTTAAAGGAAATCAAAAAACAGAATCATTTCGAAATCGTAGTTTCCAGAGAAGATACCTGCTTTATCGAAAACAATGTTCCGGAATTTGTCAACCACATCGTCAATGTAATGCACAATACAACTCAGATCGTGGATGATATCACGAAAGTAGACGGACCGATCCTAAAAATCGCCATCTGCAACATGTCTGACAGCACTCATATTGTCGATAAATATTTGAAACACCTTCAGGATCTGTTTGGCTCTGAGATCAAAGTGGTCACTTCTGGAAATATCTGGATCGATTTTATCGCTCCAGGAAGCAACAAAGGAACCGCCCTTCAGAACTTGATGGATTTATTCCATGTAAAACCGGAAGAATGTGTTGCATTCGGAGATCAGTACAATGACATTGAAATGCTGCAGCTTGTCGGCACCAGCTATGCCATGTCCAACGCAGCTCCTGGAATTTCTTACTATTCTACCTATGTGACAGATTCTGTGGAGGACGTACTGGAAGACATTCTTGCACAGGTACGTTAACTCTGTAGCAAAAAAGGATGACATCTGCATCAGTCCATGTAGTCGTCATCCTTTTCACATTTTATTTGATATGTTACACGTTATCTCTCTTCGATCTCCATGATCATATCCACACGTCTCTGGTGGCGTCCGCCTTCAAACTCCGTGTTCAGCCATACATCTACGATCATTTTCGCGAGCTCTGCACCTACCACTCTTGCGCCAAATGCAAGCACATTACAGTTATTGTGTGCTCTGGACATCTTCGCTGTAAACGGCTCGCTGCAAACTGCTGCACGCACTCCTTTGACCTTGTTTGCTGCAAGAGATATTCCCAGTCCTGTACCGCAAATCAAGATTCCACAGTCCACTTCTTTTGCAACAACTGCACGGCCTACTGCTTCCCCATACTTCGGATAGTCACAGCTTTCAGATGAATCCGTTCCGAAATCTACGACTTCATGTCCTTTTTCTTTCAGAAATTCGATGATTTCTGCTTTTAATTCCAATGCTGAATGGTCATTTCCAATTCCAATTCTCATGATCTCTCTCCTCGTATCTCTTTCTTTTTCCAATTCTCTTCTATTGTCCAATATCCAAAGATAATTGTCAAGCATCCACATGTACTTTCTGCTATACAAAACAGGCACGAAAGACTGGCTTTTGCCAGATCTTCCATGCCTGTTTCACTTTTTCAAACCTGCTATTTATATTTATTGTTGTAAATAAACAAGAGTGTCAGCAAGCCTACCAGTCCTGCCAGTTCCATAATCAGTCCCGGCACGCCGATATTTTTCTGTCCTATCATGATCAGGGCGAGGCAGACAACAAAAACAACAGCCATGATCAAAGTTCGAATCTTTTCTTGCATTTTTGTCTCCTCCTATCCTTTGAGTCCACCAAGTGTCATACCTTCTGTCAGTCTCTTCTGTACACAGATATACAGAACCAGTACCGGAATCATAACGATCACAAGACCTGCATACATGATACCGTAGTTGGTTGCTGTTCTCTCGACTGCCATCAGATTCTTCAGTCCCATTGCCAGTGTTCCGTTTTCATCCATCAATGTATATGCGATAATATATTCATTCCAGAATGTCAGGAAGTTGAACATAATCACTGTCAGAATACTTGGTTTTGCCATCGGAATCATGATCTTAACCATCGTCTTAAAGTATCCGCATCCATCCATATAAGCTGCTTCTTCAAATCCTTTCGGAAGTGTCTGGAAATATCCGCTCAGCAGATAAATCGTAAACGGCAGGTTACAGGATGCGTAGATCAGTGCCAGGATAAACCGGTTATCCAGGAAGAAATCTACATGCAGAGCCTTGTTCCAGGAACTCAGCATCAAAAAGATCGGTACTACAATGTAATTGACATTGATAAACAATCCTGCCATGAACGCACCATTGAAGAACTTCTTTCCTCTGAACTTAAAGCGTGCCAGCACATAAGATGCCGGAAGAGCCAGGATCAGAAGAAGTGCAAGAGCCAGCGCTGTCACAATGAAAGAGTTCAGGAAGAAATCTCCCATTCTTGCATCCTGAAATGCTACTACAAAGTTCTGATAGTAAAACTGTTTTGGAAGTGCCCATGGATTTACATCCGCTCCAATGAATTCTGCATTCTTCTTCAAACTCGCCATAAATACCCATGCAACCGGTACAATGATCGAAATAGCCAGAGCGATCAGAGCTACATAGATAAAAATCTTGTAAAGTACATGTGTAGGAATTCTGTGTTTTTTCTCATGCATATCTCTACTTCGCTCCTTTCTAGAATTCTAAGACTTCTCTGTCTGTAATCTTGTTTACAACTGCTGCCAGTATGAACGAGAAGAGGAATACAACAACTCCGATCGCCATACCGTATCCGTATACACCTGCTCCATATGCCTGCTTGTACATATAGTTCAGGAAAACTTCTGTCTTTCCGTTCGGGCCTCCGTCTGTCATGATCTGAACAAACAGGAAACTTAAGTTGATCGTACTGATGATATAGAATGTCAATGTAGTACGGATATTGCTCCAGATCAACGGCAAAGTCACCTGGAAGAAAATCTGAATCTCTGTTGCTCCATCCAGTGATGCGGCTTCATAGAGATCTTCCGGAATTGCTGCCATACTGGACATATACATGACCATATAATATCCGATTGCCTGCCATACCAGTGCAAAGATCACAGAATAAATAACAATACTCGGATCTCCCATCCACTGATGCTTTAATCCACTCAGATGAATCGCATCCAAAAATGTATTGAGCAGTCCTGTACTCGGATTGTAGATTGCACCGAAAATACCTGCAATAACAACAATACTCAAAATGTTTGGTATGTAGAAAATAATTCTGAAGAAATTCTTGCCTCTAAAGTTCCCCCTTGAAAGTAACGCCGCAAATAAAACTGCAAGAACGATCGTACAGATCATTACCATCACAATAATAAGAATCGAGTTCTGCATCGCTTCCAGAAAGTTCTTATCATCCATCAGTTTTACAAAGTTGCTGAATCCCACAAAACTCTTCTTATTTGTAATTCCACCCATGCGGTACAAGGACATACGGAAGACATTGATCGTCGGAATAAATATAAAGATCGTTGCCAGAATTACAGCAGGCGCCAGACAAATGAATATAAATCTTCTCTGCGCTTTCTCCCTGTTCATAGATTTCCTCCTCCATACTGCTGTCTTTTAAAAACGGTGAGTTATCATAACTCACCGTTTCATGTCAGCCGAATATCACTCTCTTATTTCTCTAATGCGTCTGCGCATTTTTCCCAAGTCTCTACTAACTGTTTCTGCCATTCATCAACTGTCATATCGCCTGTGTTGATAGACTCGACCGGTCCGTAAACAGCTTTTGCCATATCCAGTCCTTCGATCGGAGCTGTTGTTGCCCATTTACCTGTAACAGCTACAACGTCATCTGCTGTTGCTGCTGCATAACAGTCTTTTGTAACACCGTCTGGAAGCTTGTCTGCTGCTCCTTTTACAGGAACTACTACTGGTGTATCAGATTCTTTTCCGGACTCTTTGTCTGTTGTCTTGTTGTTCAGACAGATATCAACTACTTCGTCAGAATACATGAATTTCACAAATTCTTTTGCAAGATCCATGTTCGGTGCATCAGCAGGTACCCACATCTGCTCTGTAAATGTGTATACAGACTGTGATTCATCTTCGCTCCATTTCGGAACACCCATCATACCCCATTCGTAATCTGCCGGAGTAGAAGCTGCCATCTCACCGATTACCCAGTTTCCGTTTGGCATAAATAATGCTTTTCCATCGATTACGTTCTGCTGATTGATCTTGAATCCACCGTCAGCGTTTGCATTGGAAACTGTATCTTCCTGTGTATAGTCTTTTCCTACAAGTTTTGCAACTGTATCAAGAACTTTCTTTCCTTCATCAGATGTCCATGTATTTGCATCATATTTTAATGCATCATTGTAGAAATCAAGTCCGCCTGCCTGTGCGAGCATTGCATAGATTGTAGCATCAAAGTATCCTGTTGTAGGGAATGTAAAGAGTGCATGTCCGTCTTTCTTAGCCTGCTCGCCAAGTGCGAAGAACTCATCCCATGTTGTCGGGATCTCGTACTGTTTTCCTTCACCTACCAATGTCGCATTGTACCAGAATCCTGTCGGTGTGTAGAAAATCGGTGCCAGATAGATCTTTCCGTCTCCGTATGGCTGTGCATCTGTACCATCCAGGATACCATCCAGCATCTTGTCTTTCAGTTCGTCATCGAATACATCAGAGATATCCGCAATCGCTTCTTCCTTCAGCATTGTCTCTGTGAATCCACTTGGCTGTCCCAGGTTGTAATATACAACGTCCGGTACATCTCCATTCTGAATTGCTTTTGTCAGGTCTTTGTCCAGTTCAGGAGACATCTCAAGTTCTACTTTTACTCCATCATGAGACTCTTCAAATGCTTTCGCGATATCTTCCCAGATCTGAGTTCCGTTACCACCTTCGAACGCAGCAACTTTCAGGACTGTCTCTTCTGAGCCTTTGTCAGCATCTTTTCCTGAATCCTTGCCTGAATCATCACCTGATCCGCATCCGGCCAGCATAGAAGTTGCCATGGCGGAAACAAGTGCGAGTGCCATCAGTTTTCTAACCACTTTCTTTTTCATCTTATATCCTCCCTGTCGATTTGATAACTTTATGATAGCTCATTTGCCTATATTTTTCTATTCGGAAGTTGGCTTGGATTTTATAATTATTGCTATTTCACCTTAGTTTTTTTAATAAAAACTTTTTTCTTTGTAAATCAAGTCATTTTAATAAGTATAACTTTATATTTTTTATCACTTTTACACAATTTATTTTTCTTTTTTCGACAATCAAATCATGGAAACCTGTTTATTTTAGACAAATTCCGACATTATACGGATTTGCGGATATTTTGTTTCTTATTCTTCACTTCCGGTCAACAGACGGATGGGTTCTTTTTTTAGGTTTTGCCAATAATTTCTCCACTTTTTCCACATTTGGTCCGGCTGATTTCACAGAAAGAAACGCCTGTACTGCATTCTGCACCGGATTGTTGATACTGGAAAGTAAGTATAAAATACTCAGCATTGCATTTGCAGATACTTTTCCTTTTGCAGCCGTCCAGGCACAGAATAAAATCTGAAAAAACAACGTCCCATATGTCAATGAGAGAGCAAACACTTCACCGCTGCTTTCACAGAATCGAGAGTGATAACGAGACTCTTCCACATCCTTTACACAACTTCCAAACAACTCTTCCGTTTCTTTTCCAATTTGAAAACATTGAATCACTTCAAATCCTCCAAAGAAATCTTTCAGTTTCCCTGTATACTGTTCTAAGTTCCGGTAAAACCTTCCCTCAGCTTCGGAAATCACATTTCCAAATAAAAACGGTACTGCAACCGGTATCCACACTGTCAGCAGAACCATACCTGCCACCCGGCCATCGTAAGAGCAAAGTACTGCCAGACAGCCAAGAAAAACAAAGCTCCGCTGAATAATCCCCGGAATCTTCGCAAAATAGTTATTCTCCAAATTTGTTACATCATTATTCAGTATTGAGAGATACATCCCACTGTTGTTGCTCGTAAACTGGATCATATCCTGATCCAGCACTGCATCGAACACATCCCTCTTCAGCTGTATATTGATCCGCTTCAGAAATGTCCTCCGAAAGTAAGCGCAGGCATTCTGACTGACTGCATAATAAAAAACAGTAAACAAAAGAATCCCTGCCAGTCTCAAAATCGCTGCCTTTGTCATATCTCCCGGCAATTCTCCAATTTTCTGAAACACAAATGCCCACATCGTTTCCCCCATTCCCGCCAGAATGGAACATAAGATCACACCTGCCAGATGCCCCTTATTTCTTTGAAAATAAACATGAATCGAACCTGTTTTCTGTATCATAATGTCCTCCCCTGCTAATGATTCACGGTATAGAGGCTATAGAAAAATTGCTTTTTCTTCATCAACTCTTCAAATGTCCCCATCTCCACAATCTTTCCCTGATGCATGGTCAAAATGCAGTCATACTGTCTCAAAATCGACTCATGAAATCGATGTGTTACATTCAATATGGTGGTCTCTTTTTGACTTAAGATCAACTGCTCGATCTGCATGGAAAGTTCTGCATCCAGACTGGACGTTGCCTCATCCAGCAATAACACTTCTGCCCTGGTTAAAATTGCCCTTGCAATCGCGATCCGCTGTTTTTCCCCACCGGAAAAATTATTGCCATTTTCGCAAACCATCTGCTCTGTCCCCAATGGATTGTCTTCTACGATTTTCTCAAGTCCTGCCTTTTTTACTGCAGCTTTGATTTCTTCATCCGGATATTCCTGAAACATCGTAATGTTTGCCCGCAATGTATCTTCAAACAAAAACACATTCTGATGGATCATGGCTATTTTCCGACTTAGACTTTTTCTTTCTATCATCCGAAGTTCCTGTTCTCCTATGAGAATTTCTCCCTCGTAGTCTTTATAATAGTTCGCCAGCAGCTTCAACAACGTTGATTTTCCGCATCCGCTGCTTCCCACAATGGCATACTTTTTCCCTTTCTCAAAGCACATATTCACCCCATGTAAGACCTCTTTTGCTTTCGTGTAGCCAAATCGTACCTCTTTCAACTCCAACGGCATGACTGATTTTACCGATTCCCCTGTTTTCTTCGATTCTTCCGGTCTTTCCTTGAAAAGCGTCTCCACCTTTCTTGCATTTGGAATTGCTGCCTTGACATCCAAAAGCAGATATGCAATCTCCCGGATGGGATTGTTGACACTGGAGATCAAATAAAAAATACTCAGCAGCATCCGCTCTGAAATACTTCCGATAAATACCAGATACGCTGAGACAACTAGCTGTATACTCAAGATCAGATACGTCAGCAATAACGTCAATATTCCGTATGGATTCTGATATCGTCTTCCCTCATAACGCCGTTTCTCCACATCTTCCACACTTTTCGCAAACCGTTTTTTCACTTCGTCCTCAACCTGAAAACTATGAATCACTTCAAAACCACCCATCCAGTCTTTCAGCTTCCGATTGTAATTCTCAAGTTCTTCATATAATGCTTTGGTCTTCTGTGACAATTTCTCTCCGATTAAAAATGGAACCGCCACCGGGAGTAATGCCGTCAAAATCACCAGACACACGATCCTGACGTCATAATAGCAGAGTACACCCGCACAAGTCAGAAATACAAATCCATTTTGTAAAATCTCCGGAATCTTCGCAAAATAGTTGTTCTCCAGATTTGTTACGTCATTGTTTAACACAGACAGATATACCGCGCTGTTTTTCTCCGTAAACTTTGCCACACCTTTTTTCATCAGCGCATGGGATACATCCTGTTTCAATTGTGTATTGATCTGTTTTAACAACCTTCTCTGAAAATAAAACATCAGCTGTTGACTGACCACAAAATACAGCAGACACAATCCTGCAGACAGACATAATTGCTGGATGGAGGTGTCTGCCGTTCCTCCTGCAAATCCACTGGCCTGTTCAAATAAAAATGACCAGAGCATGTAAGAGGTTCCACTCATGATTGAAAAAATAACAAATCCTGTAAGGATCCCCTTATTTCTTCCGAAGTAGCCGTGTACGAAAATCTGTTCTTGCATATCACATTTCCCCTTTCACAGTTCTCATTATCAAAGAAAACGCAAAAAAATCCCATGACGTAATCGAAAAACATCTTTCCCGATTTCGTCATGGAATTCTTTCTTATTGTATGTTAATGTATCTTTTCCTTCGATGGCCAGTTTTTCTGTATATAATATTTCAAAGAATTTTGCAATTCCAGATCACCGAACATTTCACTCAAAGCATATGCCTGTTCAAATTGCTCTTTTCTCACATCCTGCCCGGCCTCTTTCATGGCATAGATCCGGTTTGCAAACAGCATATTCAACGGTCCCTGTCCTTTTTCCAAAACCATTCGGATTCCCTGATCTGCCAGTGCAATTCCTTCTTTGGTTTTTCCAACATCAGGAAGTGTGTTTGCCAGATTGCTCCAGATCAGCATCACTTCTTTGAAATGATTTTCCATCCTGATCCTACTTCTTCCATAATCCTTCAAAAGCAGCTCCCAGATTTCTACTGCTTTCTCTTTTTCACCACGGATTTTTTCTGCAAGAGCAATCTGCTGCAAAAGTATTGTCTCTGTATTTGTAAATACATGTGCACGCTCTTCACAAAACATCCGTTGTTCCATCGGTTCTTTCCGTGTGTAAGACAATGTTTTTCTATGCCGTCTGATCCATTCATCTTCTAAAAACTTTCCCTTTTGGTACTCCAGACAGGTTCTGTATCCTTCCGTATACTGTCTGTTAATCTTTTTACTCAAATCCAGTTTTTCTTCCAGCCTTTGCTGGCACATCTCCCAGGCTTTCAGATTGGAAGCCGACACCGCTGCTCTTAGTTCTTGCACCAACTCCAGCACCGCAAAATCCTCAGTCCACACCTCTCCCATATAGTACCCCGACCGTATTTTCAACCTGGACTTCAATGCTTCCAGATTTTTCAGACTCGGACTTCGCTTTCCTGTTTCGATTCTGGAATACGTCTCCGGCGTACAGATTCCTTCGCTGATTTCTTCCTGAGACGCTCCTTGCTCCACTCTGGCTGAAAGCAAAATTTCAGGTATTAAAAAAAGATTCTGTGGGATCTCAATTCCCCATTCTGCCTGCGGAATTTCCACGCCATATTCCTGATACATCGCTTCCAAAATCTTTTTCCAAACTTGATAAGAAACAGCCTCGAACTCTTTTCCCAGACAGATTGCATCCTTCCTCATATACCCAAGCAATTCCACCGTATACTCAAACCTCTGATCTTTTCTGCTGTTTTCAAATGCTTCTCTGCACAACAAATACCGTTTCTGTGCATTTGCCTCTCCAGTCACATACCGACAATATAGACACACCGCTCGCGGAAAAATCTGATTTTTTGCCTGAATATCCGTCATATGTTCCTGAATATAACTTAGAACATCTTCCAGCAATTTGGCACCCTGCCCTGCCCGCGTTTCCATCTGACGCTGTGCATATAAAAGCAGAAGTTCTAATTCTTGTATACTAAACAATCCCTCAGCAGCAATCCTTCCTGTAAAATCTGGATTTGTCAACCGGATCGCCTCCTCCAGAGAAGAAATCTCCCCCTCTTTCCCATTGACGATTTCCTGTATATACTGATAAAACTGCTCCTGCAAAACCAGGTTGACACTTGCGTCCCGTGCTTCTTTTCTCAAAATGAGTTCCTGTACCAGAGCAATATTTTTCTTTCTTAAAGTCTCTTTTACCTTGCTTTTCCACTCAAAATACGCATACTCCTGACAGGAAATCATCGTAACTAACTTATCGGATGATTTTCCCAAACGTTCAATCAGCGTATTCATCAACAGCCGATCCGGTATCCGCTCTCCATTTTCATAACGCGAAAGAGCGGAAACAGCACACACTCCTCTGCATAACCGCTCTTGACTGATCCCCCGCTTTTCCCGCTCTTTTCTCAGAAATCCTGAAAACATATTTTCCATTTCCCTAAATTCTCATCCCTTTTTCTAATTCCAACAGATATCGCTTTACCTCTACTCCACAAGCAAATCCTGAAATATCTCCGCTCTTATGAATTACTCTGTGACATGGGATAATCAGCAAAATCGGATTCTTATTATTGGCCTGCCCTACAGCACGTACTGCCTTCTCATTTCCGATTACAGCCGCAATCTCCTGATAGCTTCTCGTCTCTCCATATGGTATCTTCTGCAGCTCCTGCCAGACACTCTGTTGGAATTGCGTTCCCTGATATTTCAACGGCACATCGAATTGCTTCCTTCTACCCGTCAAATATTCATTCACCTGCGTATAGACCTCATACAGAAAATCAGAATGCAATTCATTCTTCATGGTTTGCACAGAATTTGCTTCCCAAAAGAGCTTTGTCAGCTTCTTTTCTTCTTCCCGTATGGTAAGAAAACCAATCGGGGTGTTGAATGTATATGAATCCGTCATATCCTGTTCCTCCTACTGCTCATCACATTTTCAAAAAAGCACAACAACCGATTTCATCTACCTTTTTCAGTCCCAACGACTGATAAAATAAAATCGTCTTTTCTGTATTGTCTGTCATCAGTTCAATCTGATACACATCCTCACATCGCTCTAAAACCGCACGCATTAGTTGACTCCCGATGCCCTTTCGTTGATATTCCGGACGCACCAGTAAATCCTGAATTAAAATGACCGATGCACCATCCCCAACAACTCTGACCATGCCGATCAATTGCTTTCCTTCAAAAGCAGCAATCTTTAAAAATGAATTCTCATATGCACGCTCCAGCATTTGAGGATTCCTTGTATAATTTTCCCAGCCAACACTGGTGTAAAGTGATAAAATTTCTTCCTGATTGAAATCTGTGTATTCCCGTAGTTCCATGCAAATTCCTCCTGTTGGTATCCATTTTATAATCAATTCAGCTTTGCTCAAAGAACAGCTTTTACGGTATGATTTTTGGGGTAAAATCCGGATTTTCCACTGTGTCCATGTGGTTTTTAGGAATTTTGTTATCAATCAAAAAGTCTTGTGATATCCTGATATCGGTTGATTATACGATAAATCTCTACGTACTCGTTACCAATCTTGTAGAGAATCACATATTCTTCCCATATCGCATATTTATAGTCTGTCCGAAAGCTGACTCGTTTGGAGAGATTCGATCCCATTTTCGGAAACATCTGAAGATTCTCAAATTTACCATAAAGCTCTTTTATAGTCTTCGTAGCATATTCTTCGTTATCTTCGGCAATATAATCCCTGATATTCTTCAGATCTCTTACAACAATCGGATTAATCCGCAGTTTTAACATTTTATTCCCCCATCAGTGCCTTCAATTCATCTAGATTCAACCAACCATCTCCATCTTTCACTGCTTCTTCAGCTTCCTGTAACTTCATCAGAAGCTTTTTCTCTGCTCGATCACGTTCATAATCTTCAATATCCATGACTACAAAACGTCCTCTGCCATTCTTAGTCAAATATACCGGCTCTCCTTTATGACAGTTTTTCAGGACTTCATTATAATTTCTCAAATCAGATACTGGTAAAATATTTGCCATATTCTTTCAGCTCCTTCCTTTGATTTTAAATTGTTTCTGATACTTCTATTATACACAATAAGCTGTAAAATTCAACGTAGATTTTTACAGCTTTTATTTTATCATTTCTATATATTTTTATCGCAATCTATTTCAAATATTGAGAAAAAATCGCCTCCAGTTCTTTATTTCCTTTCAAAAATTCATACTCTTCTTTATTTTCAATTTCTGTAGCTAATGCACGAACAAAATTATCTCCAACGCCTGAAAAAGACTTTCCCTGTACTGTATCCACATATCTGTAATATAAAGGTGATTCCACCATCTTCCATGGCTTCTGTGACTCCATCAGCACTTCTTTTATCAACTGAATACATTTTTCTACATCCTTTCGATACACGGCAATCAATAGATATGGTACTACTTTACCGTAATCCCACAGACCAAATAACGATACCATATGTTCTGTGATTTCGGCAATCTCCTCTGCTTTACAATGATTTCCGGTTTCTTCTTCCATTTCTATCAACTTATACAGATAGTTTTGTATATTCGTAACTGTCTGCATCAGTTTTCCCTCTAAAAAGAACGCTGCAACATCTGTCCCTTCCTGGTGTGCTAATACATTCGTTTTCATAATTGTGGCATCTATCACAGTATCTGGAATTTTATCCAAAAAGATATTTGCTTCTTTATATTTTTCCATTTGTATATATTTCGCCGCAAGCATAAAAATACTGGAAATCCTTACCTTTTCATCCGGACTTTCAGCAGTTCGTTCCAGCCATTCAACAATCACATTATTGCATTCCAACTTTTTCTCATCATCGACATCGGATAAAGTTAACGCCGCATTTAAAACAGTAGCAATTGAATAAATCAACGAATCACAATGAGGATATTCCTTTATTTTATTTTTTCCCATCTCAAAAGCTTTTATAAAGCTATCCAATGAAACTTCCGAAAGCTCATTCACAAATTGTCCAATCTCTTTTTCTGTCAATTCTTCACGAAATGAAAATAGTTCATTCATATCAATTTTTAATAATCGAGCAATTGCCGGAAGTAATGATATATCTGGATATGTGTTTCCTTTTTCCCATTTATTTACCGCAGGAGTAGAAACGTCCAAATAATCCGCCACCTGTTCTTGTGTTAATCCCGCAGTTTTCCGATAGTTTTTTATCTTCTCACCAATTTGCATTGTTCCTACCTCCTGTTTATATTCTCATTATAGTATTTCTAATATGTGTTTACAATTGAGCCTTCGTTTAATTATGGCTTCGATTTCTTAACTACCGGTTAAAATCCGCGAGAAAAATGCTCTATTTTATAATTCTACAAATCAAAATATCCTTAAATTTAATTAATTCAAGAATACGTGCATCAGTACTCCAATTAAGAAGCAAATCATCGCTGTAACACCCGCACTGATAATAACCTTTAATATATTTTGATAAGGACGTTTTCCCACTTCAACTGCCTTATGAAGTTCATCCAATTTTTTTCCCTCCGTAAATGCAACAATTTCCTTATAGGTTTGTATATCATTTTTCTTTTTTAGTTTTTCAACCTTTAACGCCCAGTACATTGTAATAATAAATAAAATCCCAAACGGAATATACGCATACCTTCCGAGCCACATAAACAAAGGTACTGCCGATATAATCAACACGGCCAAATGAACTGTATAGATGGAACCATAATAATTAAACTTTTTAATTTCTTGCTCGCTAATAATTTCTTTCATTTTTTCTATATCTCCTTTAATTAATTGATCGAGAGATACATTAAACAATGAACTAAGAAGTAACAAGCTATGAATATCAGGATAACTCTTTTCGTTTTCCCAATTAGAAATTGTCTGTCTTGTTACATATACCTTTTCTGCCAATTCCTCCTGTGATAGATGAAGTTCTGTTCGGTATTTTTTTATCTGTATACTCAGCTCCATATAATTTCCTCCCTTCGCAAGTAATTTGTTCTCTTGATCTGAGCCAAGAATAATCATTTTTTCATTATCTGTCTATCAAAGATATTTTACTTAACGGAAAACACAATGTCAAAAGAGTTTTACACTACAACACTCATGCCTTTTCAGCAATTTTTATTTTCATCTTTGTAAAGAGCAGCCTTTCGATCACCCTTTCTACTCACATATATACCCTCTCTTTCAACACAATTTCTTCTGCACGATTGAAAATGCTATTCATTCTCTGAATCCATTCCCATTGATTATTCTCTTTCATTTCCTCAGTTACAGACTCGGCTTTTTGCATCTGTGAGATGATGATCTTCAATCTATCCTGTGCTTGCCCGTTTATATCTGCAAGATAAGTCCAGAGCTGGCAACTCAATACCAAATCATTAAATAACACAGGATGATTTTCTTTTAGATATTCTCGATGCATACGTCCATATTTTTCTCCGGCAACTTCAAATCCGGTATGTAATAATCCCCAACCGGTACATAATCAATTCCGCTTTTCTTAATTCTTTCATCATATTTTGACCTCTTTCACAACGTATTTATCATAGCTTGACTCCATCTGTCGTAAAAGTGTCGTAAATTCAGGTCGGATTTTGGAAAAATCCTTGATTTTCAAAAGTTTTCAGCACTATTTTCGTCACTTGCCGTGGCAACGAATCATATTTTCTTCATTCTCTATTCCTCAATCTCATATCCAGAATCAGCCACTGTCGCCAACGTGTTTTTATAATTTTCTTTTTTCACCATCACATAATCCGTATTAAAGGTAGAAATCACAAAAATCTCGATTTTAATGAACACCTTATAACCATTCCTTTTCTATTGTCTGTTCCAGCCGGACAAACATATCATAATATTGATCTTTTGTCCGGCTTACAATATCCAATGCAATCGCCTCATTGTATGCATACGCAACACGATTCTTTGAAACAAGTGCATCCAGCCATAATTCCTCATCATCGATCATTTCTGCTTTAAAAGCAGTTTTCAGTATGGTCTTCGGTGAACCAGCAGCGCCTTCCGCATACCCATTGATTTCCAAGATTTCCTTCATTGCTTTCCATGCCTGTTCAAAACATATCCTATATAAACCAACCATTCCCGTAACTTCCACGATTCCATACGGCTCATGGTACAAATAGATTGCTTTTAGATTCTTCAATACAGATTTAAAGTTATCATATCTTTTCATATAAAAATGCCCCATTTGGATTTACCAATACCAATAACTCTTTTTATCCCGGTGTATTCTCTATTTTCCCCTCACCAGACACCTTTTCTTAAAAAATGCAATCCCATAACAATTCACCTGGTCATAACTATCTTCGAATTCCTTCGCATACATTTTCTCATCAATCTGATCTAACACCAGCTGGCAGTCTTTTTCCAGATTCTCCAGATTTTGGGAATGTTTTGCCTCAAAAACGGCTACTTTTCCGCCCATGCGCTGCGCGAACTTATTCTCCCCATAATACCATGAATTTTCTCCCCATACAAGAAACTCTTAACTGTTGTCAGATTCGCACAATACCAGTGTCCTCTTCGGCAGTTTGCTGCCATATTCGCACAATATTCGTGTACTCCCATATTTATCAGATTTCTTTTCTTTGTTCTTGGAAGTTTCCACTGTTTCCATATATACATGCGTATTCTGGGATAAATTCATCTAACTGTACCTGATGCGAATGCAGCTGATACTTTCTTTGAATTTCCGACACACTGCTTCGGAAATTTAAATCTTAGCTAATGATATATTTTGTACTTTTGCCTTTTCCTTCCACTGTAATCACGCCTTTTTGACACATTTCTTTCAGTAGCTTTGTTGTCTTTGATTTACCGAAAGGTACATATGGCGCAACTTCACTAATCGGCTTCAGCATCGTCTTGCTTAAAAGTTTATAGATTATGATTTCATCTTCTGTCAGATCAGCATTTTTTTCAAATACCGGAAGCATAATTTTTATAGCATTTTCTGAAACTTCAAAATCCGGTTTTATCAAACCATCCACATAGAGTTGTTTTATTCTTGTAATCCCTGTTCCAAATATCTCTACAAATCCTAATCTGTAAAATACATTGGCAAGATTTCTATTTCTTAAAACGGAAAGTTTACCAGACAGATATTCTTCCTCTGTGCTTCCGGACGGTAATCCGCCTGGAGAAACAATTTCGATTCGATCATCAAACATCGAAACCCTAATTTGTGAATCCACATCCCATACCCTGTGAATCAGAGCATTGGCGATTGCTTCTCGGAAAGCTGCTTCCGGTATTTTTTCCATCTTCTTTCGATCAGCACCTTGTATTACTTCGTATTGATAATAGTCTCTGAATACCTCGATTGCCTTTTCATATACCTCTAAAACCGATACATTTTCAAAGGTTGATCTCTTTTGAATGATACTGATGTTTTCTCCGAATTTGACAATATCAATTCCAGGAAAATGATTTTTATCTGCCAAAAGCCCTGCCGCATTATTGAATCCATTTACATCGTCATATAAGTTTAATGTTTTCAGCGTATCCTTATTAAAATTTTCAATCCGGACAGTTTCTTTCAGCTTACGATGTAAAATTTCAAAGGACAGTTCCTGATCTTTGCAAGGCAATTCTTCAAATCGAATATTTTTTCCATCCAGTACAAGCCTCGAAAACTCCAGCGTGTCTACCTCTATCGTTGCTGTATCATTTCGTTTATATGCTTTTGATTTATATAGATATGGCTTCTGAAGTCCACTTTTTACAGTAAGTTTTATTGTCTGGTCATTATTCTGTATCTCAA
>ERZ773218.1544-NODE-1544-length-21383-cov-16.104135_pt1 | contig 21383 bp, 17 predicted proteins | sample MGYA00580527_ERZ773218 | MGnify/ENA primary metagenome ERZ773218 (study PRJEB29015, sample SAMEA2737763) | human gut metagenome | biome: human gut; feature: human-associated habitat; material: faeces | place: China | collected 2012 ...
CATTGATCTCCTCATACGGGCATTTTTCAAACTGAAAACGCGTGTAGTCGTCATCCATCCGCACCATTTCGCTGGAAATTTCCTGCAAAGGACGCGTGATTGACTGGGAAAACCGTTCCGCCTCCATTGCCGATGCAAAAAAAGCTATTCCAAAGCTCAAAAAAGCGGCCGGAATCAACATCAGGATATATTCACCCAAACCGGTTGAACAGGCAGAAAGGCGCAGTATGTATTTGCCGTCCGATGAACGGATCGCCGCGTACGCCATCTGCATTCCTAACGTTCCGGAACGGCGCACCGAATATCCATAGCCCGTCGCCAGCGCATCCTTCACTTCCTTGCGCTCCAGATGATTTTCCATCTGATTCACCTGCGCTACTTCCGTATCAGCCACCACCGTGCCATCCATCCGGATCAGCGTATAACGGCTATTATTGTCGTTCGTAAGGTCGCTCAAATCCATCAGCTGTTCTTCCACATTCCCCGTATAATCCAACATACGGTCAACGGATTCCAATGCAAAATGCATGTCCTCCCTTGACCGTTTGAGCAATACACTGCTGGTAACCACCAGAGCGATAAATGTATTCAGAACCAGCGCCAGGAATAACAGATGAATAAATTTCGTCAAAATCGCTTTTCGCATCGTTTCATCACTTTCCCGCTTCTTTTTCCTTTAAAAACCGATAGCCCACGCCGCGCACTGTCTTGATCTGGGCTCCGGCATCATGCAGCTTCTGCCGGAGTGTCTTGATGTGCATGTCCAGCGTTCTCGTCTCCCCATCATAGTCATAGCCCCAGATATGATCGAGAAGCTCGTCGCGCGTCACCACCCGGTTGATATGTTCCATGAGATATGTTAAAAGTTCAAATTCTTTGAGCGTCAGCTCCGTCCGGTCGCCGCAGGCAATCACCTCTCGCGTCTCCCGGTTGATGCTGACTTCACCGATCGTCAGGCTGGAAACCTCCTCTTTTGCAGGTTCCACCCGCTTTAAAAGGTTTCTGACGCGCGCCGAAAGCTCCAGAATACCGAACGGTTTCGTCATGTAGTCGTCAGCACCGTTGTCAAGTCCCTGTACAATATCCATCTCACGATCCTTTGCCGTCAGCATCAGGACCGGGGCTGCGGAAAAGTCCGGCATCTCCCGGATCTTGCGGATCGCCGCCATGCCGTCCATCCCCGGCAGCATCCAGTCGAATACAAACATCGCCGGATACTCCCGCTGCGCCTCCCTGCCTCTCCGGAGCAGGGCCGAGAGGTTGTCAAGCGCTTCCTCTGCCGTCTCAAATCCGCTGGCGCAGTAACCGAAGTTTTCCAGTGCCACGCAGATCAGATTCCGGATATTTTCATCATCCTCAATCACATATATCCGATATTTCATTACTGCATCTCTTCCTTTACGTAGCCAGCTACATTCTTGGCATGATCCGCGATTCTCTCATAATTTGCCAGTGCATCCAGGAAGATAACACCGCCCTCAATCTTGCAGTCTCCATTGGAAAGACGGTTCATATGGCTCTCGCGCATCTCCTCCTCCATATTGTCAACCTCTTCCTCCCAGCGGGCAGTCTGACGTACTTTCTGCATGTCATGCGCCTGACGCGCCTCCACGGACGCCTCGACCGATTTAAGCGTTGCATCTGCAATCGTCCGCAGCTCTTTCAGCGCCAGATCCGAGAAATCAATATCCACATTCTCAATCCGCTTCTTGGCAAGCTCTGCTAAGTTTTCACAGTGGTCACCGACACGTTCAAGATCACCGATTGTATAATACATATTCTTAACGAGAAGATGCTGTTCATCATTCAAGGAGAGGTTGTTGATCTTTAAGAGATACTCGGTCAGCATTTTCTCCATGCGGTCGATCGTCTCTTCATTTTCAAATACCTGTTCACAGAAATTATCATCTGCATCTACTAAGGCTGCTGTCGCTATTTTCAGGTTGGCAACCGCTACCTTGCCCATGTTGACAACCTCGTTGCACGCCGTCTCAATCGCAAAGGACGGAGTTTCGAGGATACGGTCGTCTAAGTGACGGATCATCTCGGTCTCGACACTGTTTGCCGACCACTCTTTCTCTGTCTCCTTCGGTTTCGGAACAATCACATCCGATGCCTTTACCAGGAAACCGGCAAACGGGAACATAATACAGGTGTTGACAACGTTAAATACCGTATGGAAAATCGAGATTCCCACACTGTCCGCACGCGTCATCGCAAGTTCCGGATTCATCATAAACACGATGTATAAAGCAACACCAAATACAACTGCACCTGTCACGTTGAACAGAAGATGAATGACCGCCGCACGCTTTGCCGTACGGGTCGTACCGATACAGGATAACAGTGCGGTCGCACAGGTACCAATATTCTGTCCCAATGTGATAAAAACTGCCGACTGCCAGTTTACCATGCCGTTGATCGCCAGCATCTGTAAAATACCGACGGACGCGGAACTACTCTGGATGATTGCGGTAACTGCCAGACCGACTAAAACACCTAAAAGCGGATTCTGTCCCAGTACCCGGAAGGACTCGGAGAAGATCGGCGCATCCCGGTACGGCTCAATCGAACCGGACATGAAAGAAAGACCGATAAACAGGAGTGCGAAACCGATCAGGACTTCGGCACCCTCTTTTTTCTTGTGGCTCTTAGCAAACATCGTGATGAATGCGCCGATACCGAAGAGAACCGGTGCAAAGAACTCTGGCTTTAACACCTCGCCCCACTCACTCATCGACACGATCCAGCTCGTCACGGTCGTACCAATGTTTGCACCCATGATCACGCCCACCGACTGCGTCAGCGTCATGATACCGGAGTTGACCAGGCCCACACAGATCACCACCGTGCCAGCCGACGACTGGATCACGCCCGTGATCAGGGTGCCAAAAATGACACCTTTGATGGTGGAGGAGGTCAGTTTTTGCAGCACCCCCTGCATTTTGCCGCCGGCCAGCTTTTCCAGGCCCGCGCCCATGATCGACATGCCATACAAAAACAACGCAATGCCGCCCAGCAGAGAGGTAATGTGTGTGATATCCATAGCGATACTCCTAAATACGATCTTCCTGTTTCTTCCAATAACAGCACACAGCCGCCGGGCCCTGCCCCGCCTTTGGCGGGACCCGTACCCCGGCAGCCGTTTTTCCTTTGTCATGCAGCGCCCCCATGCGTCCACCCGCACGGCTCCGTTTCAGCGCTCACACTATGCTTATTATACCATCAATCCCCCTGCCACAACAAGGTTTATTTTACAAGAAAATCACTTTTTCCACACATTTTGCTGGTTTTCAGTCGTTTCGTTACGGTTCCTTTTCAAACATTTTACGCAAATTTTACATTAGTTGTTTCAAACCATGTCACTCGGCCAGCTCCTCCATCGCCTCACGCACGGTATCGGCCGAAAAGAGGAACACCCCGCTGCCGGTGTACACCTCCACATGGCTGCCCACATAACGCATCTCAAAATCCTTCATCGTGTTCCCCTCCTGTTTTGTTCTGTCGGGAGCCTGCCTGCACCGGGCGGTTCCCGCTGCCGGTGGCTCCCTGTGGCTGTATTATCGCACATGCGGCATCCCATAAATCGGACTTTCAAGGCTTTTCCGGGGATTTTTGCACAAAAAATGCTCCACCCTCCCAAAAATGGGAAGGTGGAGCATTGCAGGTCCGGTTGTTTTCCGGCGCTCAGTGGGCGGCGGCGTATTCCGGCACCACACGGCCGGGCTGCGGCGCTTTCTCCTCGCGGGACTTTTCGTAGCAGTAGCGGATGATGGCCTGCCGGCGCACGATGCCAATGAAGATGCCCCGGTCATCCACCACGGGCACAAAGTTCTGGTTCATGGCAGCTTCGATCAGCTGGTCCATGCTGGTGGTCACGGTCACCGCCTTGTAATCCCGCTTGTGGGGAAAGGCCGAGATGGGCACGTCCTCTGCAGCTTCCAGATCCAGCCCGTGGTATTTTTTCAGCCCCCAGAGGATGTCCCCCTCGGTCAGGGTGCCCACATACTCGCCCCGGCGGTTGAGCACCGGGATGGAGGCGTAGCGGTTGTTCTCCCATTTTTCCAGCGTCTGCCGGAGGGTAAAATCGTCGTAAACGTACATCAGATCCTGCTTGGGGGAGAGGAAAAACAGAATGTTCATGCCAACAACTCCTAAATCGGTATTTTATGCACGGCGTGTGCGGCCGGATGGATGATTTGGGTCTGCTCGTTTTACAGGGGACACACACCGCCCGGTGCGCATCCCCTCTCTCTGCTTTCATTTTAGCACTTTTTCATAGAGGGATAAAGCATCCGGAGGGAGTTTTTATAATTTTTTTACAGATTGTTTGCAGGCATCCGTCATACTTCTGCCGCAGCGCGGCCGCTGTGCACCGGACAGCATATCACACCCGGACGGTCATGCCCTGTCGAACGAACGCACTGCTCTGCCCAGCCGTACAGTTTTGCCCGCAAATTTGTGGGCAAAGGACGCAAAACAGCCAAAAAAGCCCCGCTGCCAGCAATTTGAACTGTACAACCGCGCATCGAAGTTGTATAATAGAGTGGGTGTTTCTCGGTGCAGTCTGCGGTTTTGGCCCGCCTGCACGGCCCCAGACCCTGAATGTGTTTTCTGAAAAATAACATAAAGGAGCAGAGCGATTATGATCACTTCCCGTTTCCCGCTGGGAGATGTCAGCTTTACCGCCGGGTATTTTTCGACCCTCGTGGGTGAGGCGACCAAACACTGCTACGGCGTTGCCGCAATGGCACCCCGTGATATGACCGACGCTGTGCGCAGCCTGGTCCATGGTTCCGATTATTCCGAAAAGGGTGTCCGCGTCACGCAGGAGAATGGACGTCTCGTGATCGAGCTGCACATCGCTGTCAGCTATGGGCTGAACATTTCCACCGCTGCCCGCAGCATCTCGCACCGCGTCAAGGACGAAGTCGAGCAGGCCACCGGCCTGAAGGTCGCCCGCGTGGTGGTCTCGGTGGACGATGTGATCGCCTGATGTCCGTCTGTATCCCCGGCTGCCGGAATTTTTCCGGCCTGATAAGGAGTTTAAAACAATGATTTCTGGTAAGATCCTGCGCGACGCCATCATTTCCGGCGCCAACAACATCAACAATCAGCGCTCCCGCGTGGATGAGCTGAACGTCTTCCCCGTCCCGGACGGCGACACCGGCACCAACATGGGCATGACCGTGGGTGCTTCCGTGCGCGAGCTGGAAGCCCTGGATGACAGCTGCACCGTGGGCGAAGCCGCCAAGACCGCTGCTTCCGCCATGCTGCGCGGTGCCCGCGGCAACTCCGGCGTCATCACCAGCCTGCTGTTCCGCGGCTTCTCCAAGGCGCTGGAAGGCAAGAAGGAAGCCGACGCGGCCGACATCGTGGCTGCCCTGCAGAAGGGCGTCGAGGGTGCCTACAAGGCCGTGATGAAGCCCACCGAGGGCACCATTCTCACCGTGGCCCGCGTGGCCAGCGAAAAGGCTGCCGCCAGCGATGCCGCCGACGTGCCCGCCCTGTGGGACGTTGTGATGGCTGCCGGTCAGGAAGCCCTGGACGACACCCCCAACCTGCTGCCTGTCCTGAAGAAGGCCGGCGTCGTGGACGCAGGCGGTCAGGGCATCCTGATCATCTTTGAGGGCATGGGCAAGGTGTTCCACGGCGAGCCCATCGTGGCTGGCGGCGAGGCTGCCCCCAACAAGGCAAAGCTCTCCACCGAGAACGCCGGCAAGGGCGTGTTCACCGATGACCTGATGAAGGTGGAGGACATCAAGAACGGCTACTGCACCCAGTTCCTCATCAACAAGTACGAGGGTGCCAGCGCCGCCAAGATGCGTGCCTTTGCCGAGTCCAACGGCGACAGCGTGGTGTGCATCGAGGACGATGATGTGATCAACCTGCATGTCCACACCGCCGACCCCGGCAAGATCCTGAGCGAGGCCATCAAGTACGGCTACCTGACCAACTTCAAGATCGAGAACATGCACGAGCAGTTCCTGGCCCGCCAGAAGCAGGGCAAGAGCCTGGAGAAGCAGGCCTCTGCCGAAAAGGCTCCCTCTCAGGCCAGCGAGTTCGTCTACGCTGCTGTGGACCCCAGCCGTGACTACGGCTTTGTGGCCGTGGCTGCCGGTGAGGGCCTGAAGTCCGTGTTCACCGACCTGGCTGCGGACGCCGTGGTCTCCGGCGGCCAGACCATGAACCCCTCCACCGAGGACATTCTGGCAGCCATCCAGAGCGTGCCGGCCAAGACCGTGTTCGTTCTGCCCAACAACAAGAACATCATCATGGCCGCCGAGCAGGCCGAGAAACTGGCCGACCGTCAGGTCGTGGTTCTGCCCACCCGCACCGTGCCCATGGGCATCACCGCCATGCTGAACTTCGACCCCTCCGTGAACGCCGAGACCAACACCATCAACATGATGGCAGCTGCCGACAAGGTGTCCACCGGCCTGATCACCTACGCCGCCCGCGACAGCGAGTACGACGGCAAGCGCATCAAGAAGGGCGAGATCATGGCGTTGGAGAACGGCAAGATCGTTGCCACCTCCACCGACATCACCAAGGCCACCTATCGTCTGGCCCGGGGTATGTGCAAAAAGGACTCCAGCTTCGTCACCATCATTTCCGGCTGCGACGTCAGCGATGAGGACGCCGAGAAGGTCACCGAGATGGTCAAGGCCAAGTGCCCGAACCATGTGGAAGTAAGCCACATCCGCGGCGGCCAGCCCGTGTATTATTATATGATCAGCGTGGAGTAAGCAATTCCTCCGGCTGACCTGTTCCCTGAAAAACAGCAACTCCCCCTGCGGTGAACAAATGCCCACCGCAGGGGGAGTTTTTGTTGTGTCGCTGTCCGCTTGTCAGCCCGCGTGCAGAGCGTCGTTCTTGGCCAGCAGATACACACAGTATTGGTTCATGCTGATGCCCTCCTGCTGGGAGTGCTCCGCCAATGCGCGATGCAGGCTGCGCGGCATCCGCAGCTTGAACTGTCCGGAGTATTTTTCCAGACTATCCGGCTCCTGGATCATCACACCGTCCGCAAGGGCTGCTTCCAGCCAGGCTTTTTTGGCATCCTGTGCGTTCGCCACAGCGGTTTCCAGCGTTTCGCCGCAGGTGATGCAACCCGGCAGCTCCGGAAAGGAAACCACGAAACCGCCCTCTTCCCGGTCCTCCACGATCTCCATCCGATAGGGCATGGCAAGATATTCATTCAGCGTTTTCATCGTTCTTCGCCTCACTCTCTACGATCTGCCTCACCATCTCAACGTATACCTTTTTGATTGGCTCATGCTTCGGGATCGTGATCGGCTGGCACCCCGCCTTGCGGAAGGTGTAGTGGCTGCTCCCGCTCCGGGGCGCATACATCACATAGCCGTAGCTTTCCAGCACCTTGCGCAGCTCATCGAACCGCATATCTTTGGAAAGTGCACAGATGCGTGCGATCAGTTTATCCCATTTTGACATCGTTCATGCTCCTGCTTCTATTATATGTGGTGTCACATATGGTGTCAAGTTTTTTATCAGAAGAAGCTCACCTGGCTGCTCTCGGGCAGGTCGCCCAGGGCGCCCACCTGACGCAGACGATCCAGAATGCTACTGCCCACGCCGGAGGCCTGCTGCAGCTCTTCCACCGAGATATATTCCTCTCCGTGGATGGTCACCCGCTCCAGCGCGTCGGCAGCAGCACCGCCCAGACCCTTCAGGGAGCTGAAGGGCAGGCGCACCTTGCCGTCCTCCACCACATATTTGGAGCCGCGGCTCTTGCCCAGCTCGATGGGCAAGAACTCGTACCCGCGCACCAGCATTTCGTTCACCAGCTGCAGGCTCACCAGAACGTCCTCGTCCTTGGCGTTCTTTTCCTCCTTCAGGCGGCGCTTGACCTCTTCCATGTGAGCACGGGCCACAGCAGCCCCGCCGATGGCGGCCTCATAGTCGATGTCGTCGCCGCGCACGGTGAAGTACACCGCATAGAAGGCCTGCGGCTTGTAAATTTTGAACCACATCAGGCGGATGGCACTCATCAGATAGGCCACCGCGTGGGCCTTGGGGAACATATATTTGATCTTGCGGCAGCTCTCGATGTACCAGTCCGGCACATCGTGCTCCCGCATGGCTTCCTCCCAGCCGTCCTTAAAACCGCCCTTGGCCACCTTGCCCTTACGCACGGCCTCCATGATGTCAAAGGCCATCTTGGGTTCCAACCCCTTGCGCAGCAGGTACAGCATGATGCTGTCACGGCAGCCGATGACCTCTGCGATGGTGCAGGTGCCGCTGCGGATCAGCTCATCGGCGTTGCCGGTCCACACGTCGGTGCCGTGGGACAGGCCCGAGATCTGGATCAGCTCCGAGAAGTTCTTGGGCCGGGCCTCCACCAGCATGCCGCGGACAAAGTTGGTGCCCATTTCCGGGATGCCGAAGGTTCCGGTCTGGCTGTCGATTTGTTCCGGGGTCACGCCCAGCGCTTCCGGGCTGGTGAGCAGGCTGTACACCTTGGGGTCGTTCATGGGGATGCTGTCCACCGGGATGCCGGTGTACTCTTCAAAATATTTGTAGAAGGTGGGCATATCGTGGCCCAGCTCGTCCAGCTTGAGCAGGGTATCGTGCAGATACTTGAACTCGAAGTGGGTGGTCAGCAGGCCGCCTGCCACGTCATCTGCCGGGTGCTGGATGGGGCAGAAATCGTAAATTTCATAGGTGTCCGGCACAACGACCATGCCGCCGGGGTGCTGGCCCGTGGTACGCTTGACGCCGGTGCAGCCCAGCGTCAGGCGGTTTTCCTCCGCATGGTTCACGGTGCGGCCCCGCTCTTCCAGATACTTCTTGACGTAGCCGTAGGCGGTCTTGTCCTGGATACCGGACACCGTACCGGCCTTGAACACGTTGGCCTTGCCGAACAGCTCCTCGGTGTAGCGGTGCACGTTGGACTGATACTCACCGGAGAAGTTCAGGTCGATATCGGGTTCCTTGTCGCCGTAGAAGCCCAGGAAGGTCTCGAAGGGGATGTCGTGGCCGTCCACCAGCATCCGGGTGCCGCAGTGGGGGCAGTTCTTGTCCGGCAGGTCAAAGCCGTCGTCCACGCTGCCGTCCGTGATGAACTCGCTGTACTTGCACTTGGGGCAGCGGTAATGGGGCGGCAGGCTGTTCACCTCCGAGATGCCGGAGAAGTGGGCTACAGCCGACGAGCCCACCGAACCACGGCTGCCCACCTGATAGCCGCCCGCGTTGGAGTAGGCCACCAGCTTGACCGCGATGACATACAGCACCGCGTAGCCGTGGCCGCAGATGGAGTCCAGCTCCTTCTGCAGCCGCTTTTCCACGATCTCCGGCAGCGGGTCGCCGTAGTCCCGCTTGGCGTGCTCCCAGGTGGCGTCGCGCAGCTGCTGTTCCGCGCCCTCGATGCTGGGCGGGTAGGTGCCCCGGGGGATGGCCCGCACGGTGTTGTCGATCATGGCCGCGATCTTGCGCGGGTTCTTGACCACCACCTCGTAGGCCTTCTCCTTGGGCAGATAGTAGAACTGGTCCAGCATATCCTGTGTGGTGCGGAAGAACAGCGGCGGCTGGTTGTCGGCATCCTTGAAGCCGTTGCCCGCCTGCAGCACCGCACGGTACACGGCATCTTCCGGCTCGGTGAAGTGCACGTCGCCGGTGGCGATCACCGGCTTGTGCAGGTCCTCGCCCAGCTTTATGACCGTGCGGTTGAAGTCCTTGATCTTCTCCTCGCTGTCCACCTTGCCCTCGCGCACCATGTAGGCGTTGTTGCCCAGGGGCTGGATCTCCAGAATGTCGTAGTAGGAGGCGATCTTTTTCAGTTCCTCATAGGGGGTGCCGTCCACGATGGCACGATACAGCTCACCGGCCTCGCAGGCACTGGTGAGCAGCAGGCCGTCCCGGTACTTGTTCAGCAGGCTGCGGGGCACCCGGGGCTTTTTAAAGAAGTAGTTGACGTGGGCCTCGCTCACGATCTTGTACAGATTCTTCAGGCCCATCTGGTTCTTGACCAGGATGATCAGGTGGTAATACTTCTTTTTCAGCACCTCGCGGTTGCCGCCCAGGCCGGTGTTGATCTCGCTGACCTTCGTCACCTGTTTTTCTTCCAGGTCCTTCAGCATCACACAGAAGATGCGGCCCAGTGCGGCGGAGTCCTCGCAGGCGCGGTGTGCCTCGTAGGCGGGCAGCTCCAGATGCTTGTTGATGGTGCCCTGCTTGTAGTTGTGCAGGCCGGGGTACATCGCCTGCGCCATGGTCAGGGTGTCGATATAGGTCACATTTTCCAGCGAGATGCCGCTGCGCTTGGCGGCGGCCCGCAGAAAACGCATATCGAAGGAGTGCACATTGTGGCCCACCAGAATGCGGCCCCCCGCAAACTTGAGGAACGCTTCCAGCGCTTCCTTCTCGCTGGGAGCATCGGCCACCATCTCGTTGGTGATGCCGGTGATCTCGGTGATCTTGGGGGTGATGGGCTTGCCGGGCTTGACAAAGGTGTCAAATTCCTCCATCACCTCGCCGTTGCGCACGATGACGCCGCCGATCTCGGTCATATACTCCACGCCGGGGTCCAGGCCGGTGGTCTCGGTGTCGAACACGCAAAATTCCCCGGTCAGGGGCTGCTCCTGCACACCGTACACGCAGGGGATCATATCATCCACAAAGTAGGCCTCACAGCCGTAGATGAGCTTGAAGTCCGGGTCTTTCTTGTGGATGTCATCGGCCGCCAGCATGGCTTCCGGGTAGCCCTGACACACGCCGTGGTCGGTGATGGCAATGGCCGGGTGCCCCATGCGGTGGGCCAGCCGCACGATGCCGCCGGGGTCGCAGAAGCCGTCCATGCTGGACAGTTTGGTGTGCAGGTGCAGCTCCACTCGCTTGACCGGGGCGGTGTCCTCCCGCTTTTTGCGCTCCACGAACAGCACATCGTAGGGGTACACGATGTAGTCATGCTCGTACTTATCATAGGAGCAGTCGCCGCGCACGATGACCGTGGTACCCTTGCCGATGCTCTCCCACTTGGAGCAGTCCTCGCCTTCCTGCGCGCGGATCTTGAGGTTGATGGAGCCGGTGTAGTCGGTGATGGACACGGTGTAGATCTTGCGATAGTTGCCCTTGACCTCGGTAAAGAACACATCGCCCCAGATGGTGCACTTGCCGCCCTCGCCGCCCAGATCCTTGAGGGGGGTGAGGTTTTTGGGGGTGAACATTTTGCCGTGGAAGATGGTCACCGGCTTGTCGGTCAGGTCCAGCCCCTCCACCTTGATGGACGGAGCGGTATTCTTTTTCTCGAACTTGACCACCGGCGGGGCGATCTTGCGCTCCAGCTTTTCCTCCATCTGGTGCTGCTCGGCCTCGCTTACAGCGCTGATCAGGCTGACTTTGGGCGTCACCCCGGTGTGGCGGGCGATGCAGTCTGCCAGCAGCTTTTCAAAGCCCATCTCCTGCAAAAACTTCGTGCCGTGGCGCACCCCGACGGTGATGCTCTGCCCCAGGATGGTGATGCTGCACCGGTCCAGAAAGCCGTTGATGGGCACGCCGTCTGCCTTCATCTCCTCCAGCAGGTCCCGCAGGGCCGTTTCGTCCAGCATGGCATAACCAAAGTGGTTCTCGATCTTCAGTTCAAAGCCCTCATAATCCGGCTGCAGCGAAGCCAGCAGCCGGGCGCACAGGCCCTTGTCCAGCGGGGCGGCACTGCGCAGGGTAAAAATGACCTGCTGGCTCTGCCGCAGCATGCGGGCATGTTCCACGATCACCTGCCCGAAGCAGGACGCAAACGCCGGGTCCGCCATGAACTGCGGCCAGAGCTGGGAAACGAGTGGTGTCACGGGTGATACTCCTTTTTATACAGCACAAACTGCCGCGCCTGTGTCCGCAGGCGTGGCAGCAGAGAAAATACAGTGTTTACAGTTTATAGATCTCGTCCATGAACTGGTCCAGAATGTTGTCACCGGTGAGCTTTTTCACCGGCTTGCCGTGGAGGAACAGCACGGCTTCGCCCTTGCCGCCGGCAATGCCGATGTCGGCCTCCCGGGCCTCACCGGGGCCGTTGACCACGCAGCCCATCACGGCCACCTTGATGGATTTTTTGTAGCCCTGCAGCCGCTTTTCCACCTCGTTGGCGATCTCGGTGCAGGGGTACTGGGTGCGGCCGCAGGTGGGGCAGGTGATGACCTCCGGCCCTGCCACCGGGAAGCCCACGGCCCGCAGGATGTTGTAACCGGCTTCCACTTCCTTTTCCGGCTCGGCGGCCAGCGAAACGCGAATGGTGTCGCCGATGCCCTCCAGCAGCATGCCGCCGATGCCCATGCCGCTCTTGAGCAGGCCCATCTGGTAGGTGCCGGCCTCGGTCACGCCCACATGCAGTGGGTAGTCGGTGACGGCACTCAGCTGGCGGTAAGCCTCCATCATGCGGGGCACGTTGGAGTTCTTGATGGAGATGACGATGTTGTTGAAGTCGAACTTTTCCAGCAGGCGCACATGGTACAGGGCGCTCTCCACCATGGCTTCCGGGGTAGGGGCACCGTACTTGGCAAGAATGTGCTTTTCCAGGCTGCCGCCGTTGACGCCGATGCGGATGGGGATGTTCTTCTGCTGGCAGGCGTCCACCACTGCCTTCACCCGGTCGTCGTCGCCGATGTTGCCGGGGTTGATGCGGATCTTGTCCACGCCCACGTCGGCGCAGGCCAGCGCAGCGCGGTAGTCAAAGTGGATATCCGCCACGATGGGGATGCTCACCGCGTTCTTCACGGCCTCGATGCACTTGGCGTCGGCTGCGCTGGGGCAGGTCACCCGCAGAATCTGGCAGCCGGCGGCTTCGCACCGCTTTGCCTGTGCCACGTTGCCGGCAATGTCCTCCACCGGCACATTCAGCATGGTCTGCACCGCAATGGGATGGTTGCCGCCAATGGTCACATTGCCGATCTTCACTTCTCGTTTCAACTGCCGCATCCTGTGGTTCCCCTTTCTGTTATACAGCTCCGGTGATGAGCCGGATGATATCGTTGTAGGTTGCAAAGATCATCAGCCCGAACAGCAGCGCAAAGGCCGCAACGGTCAGGCTGCCCTGCAGCTTTTCCGGCACAGCATGGCCGGTGATGCCCTCAATGGCCAGGAACACCACCTTGCCGCCGTCCAGCGCCGGGAAGGGCAGCAGGTTGAAGATGCCCAGGTTGATGGTGATGAGGGCCAGCAGCTGCAGCAGATCCTGCCAACCGTAGCTGGCCGCCTGCCCGATGGCCGTCACGATGCCCACCGGCCCGGAAAGATTGTTGATGCTCTCCCGCCCGCGGAGCAGGTCCGCGAGGGAGGTAAAAATGATGCGCCCGTAGTACAGCATACTGTTGCCGGCCTCCCGCAGCACGTTGCAGGGCGTCTTGGCCAACCCGTACACGGTAAAGCCCAGGCTCATGTGCACCTGCCCGGCTTCGTCCGTCCAGGTGTCGAACTGCACATCCGGCAGCTCCACGGTCTGGCCGTCCCGCAGTACGGTAAAGTCAGCCCGGTACTGCTCGGTGCGCACCAGCTCATAGATGATATCGTTGGCCACGAAGCAGCGGCGGCCGTTCACCGCAACGATCTCGTCCCCTGCCTGCAGGCCGGTCTGGCCGCAAAGGGCACTGTCCTCCACGGCATAGATCACCTTGCTGGTCAGCGGGGAGCTCTGGGCCGTGAGCAGGATCAGCAGCACCACGAACCCCAGCACAAAGTTCATAACCGCACCGGCCACCATCACCAGCATCCGCTGCCAGACCGGAGCCTCGTTCAGGGGGATGCCGGTGCCTTCTTCCGGCGGCACCGGGGCGGGTGCCGCTTCCTCCCGCCGGTCACGGGCGGCTTCGGCCTGCTGGCTCTCGGGGCTTTCCTCCCCTTCCAGCGCCACATAGCCGCCAACCGGCAGGGCCCGCAGGGTGTATTGGGTGCCCTTGCGGACGGTTTTCCAGAGGGCAGGCCCCATGCCGATGGAAAACTCGTTGACCCGGATGCCGCAGAGCTTTGCCACCGCAAAGTGGCCGAACTCATGGATGGCGATCACGGCGCTGAACACGAACAACGCTGCAAGCAGCGTGATAAAAACTGACATTCGTACTCCTAAAAATCAAAGATGTGCCCGCACGAACTCCCGTGCCATGCGGTCGCACTCGTACACATCGCTGAGGGTGTAGTCGCCGCCGAAGCGGTCGCTGTCCACGACGGCTTCCACCAGACGGCCGATGTCCAAAAAGCCGATCTTGTCCTCCAGGAACAGCTTCACAGCTTCCTCGTTGGCACCGTTGGCCGCACAGGGGCCAAGGCCGCCCTTCTTGATGGCCTTTTTGCAGGCGGCAAGGCAGCGGAAGGTCTCTTCGTCGGCCACATCAAAGGTCAGCACCTTCAGGGCCGCAAAGTCCAGCTCCGGCACCACGCCCGGCACCCGCTTGGGGTAGGTCAGGGCGTACTGGATGGGGATGCGCATATCCGGCACGCCCAGCTGGGCAATGACCGAATGATCGCTGAATTGCACCGCCGAGTGCACGATGCTTTGGCGCTGCACCACGATCTGGATCTTCTCCGGCGGCAGGCCGAACAGCCACACCGCCTCAATGAGTTCCAGACCCTTATTCATGAGGGTGGCGGAGTCAATGGTGATCTTGGCCCCCATGTTCCAGTTGGGGTGCTTGAGGGCGTCCGCCTTGGTCTTGGTGCGCAGTTCCTCGGTTTTCATGCCGAAGAACGGCCCGCCGGACGCCGTGAGCAGGATCTTGGTCAGGCTGGGGGCGCTCTCCTTGTCCTGCAGGCACTGGAAGATGGCCGAGTGCTCGCTGTCCACGGGCAGCAGCTTCACGCCGTGCTGTGCCACCGCCCGGGTGACCAGATGACCGCCGGTGACAAGGCTCTCCTTGTTGGCCAGGGCCAGATCGTGGCCGCTCTCGATGGCAGTCAGGCTGGCACCCAGGCCCGCAATGCCCACCACACTGTTCAGCACCACGTCCGGGCCGTCCAGTGCGGCCAGCTGCCGCAGGCCCTCCGGGCCGGTGAGCAATTTGGGCGCACCCGCCCGGCCGGACAGCGCGGCATCCAGCCTTGCGGCGGCATCCGGGTCGGTCATGCAGACGTATTTCGGGTGGAATTCCTCGATCTGCTGCAGGATCTTATCCACATGGCTGTGGGCAGACAGGCCGAACACCTCATACCCCTGTGCCCGGATCACATCCAGGCTCTGGGTGCCGATGGAGCCGGTGGAGCCCAGCAGCGTAATTTTTTTCGACATGGCACGTTCCCCCTTTTACTTGTAGAACACCGCCGTGATGACCATGGTCACAAAGGGCGCAATGAACATCACGCTGTCAAACCGGTCCAGAATGCCGCCGTGGCCCGGGAAAATGGTGCCGTAATCCTTGATGCCGCACTGGCGCTTGACCACACTGGCAAACAGGTCACCATAAATGCCCAGCACCGCCGCCACACAGCCCAGCAGGGCAATGATGACGTACATCGACACGCCGATGTTGGAGCGGGTAAAGGCCTCCATGCGGTCGGCGGCCACCGAGTAGATCAGGGTCGCCACCACGCCGAACACCATGGTGCCCAGCACACCGCCGATGGCACCCTCCACGGTCTTTTTGGGGCTGACCACCGGGCACAGCTTATGCTTGCCGAAGGCGCGGCCCGCAAAGTAGGCGCAGGTGTCGCCGCCCCAGGCAAAGCAGAGGATGAGCAGGATGAAGAACACGGCATCGTAGCCGAACTGCTCCACCGGCAGCAGTTCCTTGAGCCGGATGAAGGAGTAGAAGCAGAAGATCACGATGCCCGAAAACACGAGCAGACCGCTGGCCTTCTGGTAGCTGATGGTCCCGTTGCGCACCACCAGATAGATGGCGTAAAAGGTGACCAGCACAAAGGACACCGGCATGACCAGACGGCGCATGACCATGTAGTTGGAGGTCATCACCAGCAGGGTATACGGCACCAGTGCCGCGTACATCAGCCAGTCCTTTTTGGTAAAGCCCAGCGCATTGTAGATCTCGTGGATGGCAATGAGCGTGATGGCTGCAATGACCAGATTGAAGATCAGCGTGTTGAAGGTGAACATGACGCCAATGAGGACGATGATGCCCACAATGGCTGTGATAATGCGTGTTTTCATAGGTTGGCTCTCCTTTGTTCTGCCGGAAGGCACTCCCCTCTTGCGGGTGCCGCACAACCCGAGGAACGGTCGGGTATTCCGGTCCCTGCGCCGTGCACAGGATATTTTGGGTGTCGTTGCTGCCTTACAGCCCGCCAAAACGGCGGGACCGGTGGTTATACTCCTCAATGGCAGCGTCCAGGTCAGCACGGGTAAAGTCCGGCCACAGAACGTCCATTTCCACCAGCTCTGCATAAGCGGCCTGCCACAGCATGAAGTTGGACAGACGCTTTTCTCCGCTGGGCCGCAGGATAAAGTCCGGGTCCTTCTGCCCGGCGGTGTACATGGCATCGCTGAGCATCTGCTCGGTGATTTCTTCCGGCTTCAGCTGCCCGGCTGCGGCCTTTTCCGCCAACTGCTGCGCGGCCCGCACGATCTCCGGGCGGCCGCCGTAGTTGATGGCAATGTTCAGGGTCATGCCGGTCTTGACCGACGACTCTCCTTCCAGCTTGTTCATCAGCTGCTGCAGTTTTTCGTCCAGCACGGTGCGGTCGCCCATGAATTTGATGCGGATGTTGCGGTTCTTGTAGTCAAACCCCTTCAGCAGGTATTCGCCGAACAGCCGCATGATGGCGTTCACTTCTTCCAGCGGGCGCTTCCAGTTCTCGGTGGAAAAGGCATAGAAGTACACCGACGAAACGCCCAGCTCGTCGCAGTAGTCCGCGATATCGCTGAACACCTCGGCGCCTTTTTTGTGCCCGGCGGTGCGGGGCAGGCCCCGGTTCTTGGCCCAGCGGCCGTTGCCATCCATGATGATGCCGATGGACAGCCCCTCCGCAAACTCTCTGGGATGTGCCATTTGCTCCTCCCGGCAGCATTGCTGCCCTGAAAAAAGTGCCGCGCACCACAGGCGCTGCTTTTTTGAAAAGCGGCTCCCCCACCAGCGCACGACACCTTACATTGTTGTTCTGCTCAGCGCAGCCGGATCAGACGGACATGATCTCCTTCTGCTTTTCTTCCACGGCAGCGTCGATGTTCTTGATATACTTGTCGGTCAGCTTCTGGACATCCTCTTCCATGGTCTTCTGGCTGTCCTCGGTCAGCTCGCCGGCCTTCTTCATGGCCTTGGCCTTATCCATAGCCTCGCGGCGGATGTTGCGCACTGCCACCTTAGCCTCCTCGCCCAGCTTGGAAACTTCCTTTGCCAGCTGCTTGCGGCGCTCCTCGGTGGGAGCCGGGAAGTTCAGGCGGATGGTAGAGCCGTCATCAATGGGAGTGATGCCCACATCGCTGGCCATGATGGCCTTGCTGATGGGGCGCAGCAGAGTACGGTCCCACGGGGTAATGGTCAGGGTGCGTGCTTCGGCCACAGCCACGGATGCCACCTGCTGGATGGGAGTGGGGGCACCATAATAATCCACGCTGACCTTATCCAGCACAGCGGGATTTGCGCGGCCTGCGCGCACAGCGCCCAGTTCGCGGCCCAGATGTTCGACCGAGCTCTTCATCTTGTCTTCGTAAACCTTGGTGTTGCTGCTCATTGCGGTAGTCTCCTGTTCCTTTTTATCTTGGGGCTGCGCTGCAATGCGTCTGCCCTATAATGTATGTCGGCTGCAGGCGTTTCAGCCCTCGTAAACCAGTGTGCCCACATTCTCGCCCTGCACGGCACGGGCAATGTTGTCCGGGTCGGCCAGATCGAACACGAGGATGGGCAGCTTGTTGTCGCGGCACAGAGTGGCAGCAGTGCCATCCATAACAGCCAGCTGGTCTTCCAGCACCTTGGTAAAGGTGAGGGTATCATACTTCTTTGCGTCGGCGTACTTGTGGGGATCCTTATCGTAAACGCCATCCACCATAGTAGCCTTGAACATCACATCGGCGCTCACTTCCACAGCGCGCAGAGCGGTTGCCGTATCCGTGGAGAAGAACGGGTTGCCGGTGCCGCCGCCGAACACGGCGATCTTGCCCTCATCCATGGCGCGCAGAGCATCCTTGCGGGTAAAGGGCTGTGCCACCTGCGGCATGGTGATGGAGGTGAACACCTCAGTGGGCACACCCAGCTGTTCCAGCTTGTCGGAGACAGCCAGTGCGTTCATCACGGTTGCCAGCATACCGATCTTATCGGCCAGTGTGCGCTCCATCTTGCCGCTGGAACGGCCGCGCCAGAAGTTGCCGCCGCCCACAACAATGCCGATCTGTACGCCGAGGTCGTGTGCTTTCTTCACGCCGCCGCAGATCGCGCCCATGGTGGGTTCATCAAAACCCATGCCCTTTTCGCCGCCCAGTGCTTCGCCGCTGATCTTCAGAAGGATACGCTGATATTTCAATGCCATAATCCAAACACCACCTGTTTTTATCTTCCGTCAGGGCATAGGCATACCCTGACATTTTTTACTATAGCTTATTTTACAATAAAACATTCATAAAGTAAACAGGAAATCTGCGCGGAAATCCGGAAGCTTTTATGAACGGCTGCGCAGACCGCGCAGCAGCTGCTTCATTCCGGGCGGAATGCGGCGGCTTTCCACCGCTTTCTGGATGGCTTTGTTGTGGGTCCACAAATCCAGCCGCTTTTCTGTGAGCCACGGCAGCGCGGCATCCGGCTGCTTTGCCAGTGCTGTGGCAAAATACCATGCCCGCATCATATTGATATAGTATTCCGTGCTGTGCACATCGGCCACCCATTCCAGATATTCCGGCCGGAATGCATCATCCAGATAATAGCGCATCAGCATCTCCATGCCATAGCGCACGGTGTACACCTCGCCCGAATCCAGCCAGCGGCGAATGGGCACCAGCAGTTCCTTCTTGTGCTTTGCAAACACTTTGGGGCAAAAGCAGTCACAGGTGGCCCAGTTGTTGATGTAGGGCAGGAACGCTTCCGTTTCAGCCAGTGCCCTGTCGTAGTCCCGGATAAGTTCGATCAGAAACGCGTGGAGGTTGTTCTCTTCGTAGTATCCATGCGGCAGGGCCTGTAAAAACACTTCTGCTTGCGCTGTGCCTGCGAGCTGTTTTGCCAACTTGCGCAGAGCCGGAACGCACACGCCGATCACCGTTTCCGGCGGCACGGTGGGCATCAACGCACTGTGAAAGGTGCGGTATGCTTCATCCCGCAGGGCAAACAGCTGCGCACGAATGATCTCTGCTTCCGGCTCCATCCTCTCTCCCTCCGTTCTTTTCTATTGTAGCAGAGCCGTATGGAAAAGCAAGGCCGTTCCGGCATTCTTTTCCGGTGCTTTAAGGAACATACAAAAATTGGGCTGGACATTTGTGCCGGAACATGCTATAATATCGTTCGTAAATGCGGGCATCGTACATCGGCTAGTATATCAGCCTTCCAAGCTGAGGAGGTGGGTTCGATTCCCATTGCCCGCTCCATGCAAAAAAAGCGCCGTGGCCTTTTGGGTCACGGCGCTTTTGTTTTGCTTTATCGGTCCCACTTATCGCACAGGGCATTGATCTGGTCGGCAAACCTGGCAAGGTCTTTGTTTGCGCCGCCCTCGTTGTGCTCGATGACCCGCAGCAGGCGCTTGCCGGCGCTGACCAGCCGCTGGAACACACTGGCCGCACGGCTCTGGCCTTCATTGGCCTTGTGCTCAATGCGGACGCGCATGCCCTCCTGCAGGCATACGGCTCCCTCGGCTCCGATGGCCCACTGTGCGCCGTTGTAGGGTGCGCAGGCAGTGAAGCCCTGTTCCGTCAAGGTCTGCACAAAGTGGTCCTCGGTCTCATCTTCGCCGTGCATCACGAACACACGCTTTGGTTTCTGCTCAAAGGAGTTCACCCACCGCAGCAGACCTTCTCTGTCCGCATGGCCGGACATGCCGGTGAGCTGGCACAGTTCTGCCTGCACCTCAATAGGTTCACCGAACAGTTTTACCGTCGTGGCGCCTTCCAGCAGGGTGCGGCCCAGCGTGCCCACCGCCTGATAGCCCACGAACAGAATGGTGCACTCCGGCCGCCACAGATTGTGCTTGAGGTGGTGGCGGATGCGGCCTGCCTCGCACATACCGCTGGCCGAGAGGATGACCTTTGGCACGCGGTCTGCATTGATCATGCGGGATTCATCACTGGTCACCGTGACGCGCAGCCCCGGGAAGGTGATCGGATCAATGCCTTTTTCCAGCAGAGCGCGGGTGTCCGCATCAAAGCAGTCCGGGTCGGTATCTTTAAAGATGCGGGTCGCCTCGATGGCAAGCGGGCTGTCAATGTACACCGGGAAGTTGCCGTGTCCCTTTACAAGGCCCTTTTCCTTGATCTCACGGATAAAGTAGAGCATCTCCTGCGTGCGGCCCACCGCAAAGCTGGGAATAACCACATTGCCGCCCCGGTCAAAGGTGCGCTGCAGGATCTTCGTCAGTTCGCTCACATAGTCCGGCTTCGGGCCGTGGCTGCGGTCGCCGTAGGTAGATTCCATAAAGGCGTAGTCCGCCTCTTTGATGTAAGCAGGATCCTTGATGATGGGCTGATCCAGATTGCCGATATCACCGGAGAATACCAGCTTGGTCGTGGTCTCACCCTCGGTGATCCAAAGCTCTATGCTGGCCGAGCCAAGCAGATGGCCCACATCCACAAAGCGGGCTTCAATGCCCGGTGCAAGCTGGAAGCGCTGCTCATAGGCCTTGCCCACAAACAGCTTCATGGCTGCTTCAGCATCCTGCACAGTATACATCGGTTCCACCGGTTCTGCGCCGGAGCGCTGGCCCTTGCGGTTTTTCCACTCCGCTTCAAATTCCTGAATATGGGCCGAGTCCCGCAGCATGATGCCGCACAGCTCCACCGTGGGGTTCGTGGCATAGATCTTGCCGCGGAAGCCGTTGCGCACCAGCAGCGGCAGCATACCGGTATGGTCGATGTGTGCATGGGTGGCCAGCACCCAGTCGATCTCGCCGGGTGCCACCGGGATGGGCTGGTTCTCGTATACGTCCTTCCCCTGCTCCATGCCGCAGTCGATCAAAAAGCGCTGCCCAGCCGCTTCGATCAAAGTGCAGCTGCCGGTGACCTCATGGTTCGCGCCCAGAAATGTGATCTTCATAAAAACACCTCCGGCTTTATTTCTTCTGTACCCTTAGTATAGCATATTCTAAAGGTACACGCCGCACAAATCGCATGGCTTTTCTCAGGCATTTTGCCGAAAGGTTGAAAAATTTTTTATACAATCTTGACAAACCACCCCTTTCTGTTATAAACTTAAACTTGTATGACGTTCGTTCGTATTTTATGAGTTTTAATAATAGAGAGGTTGAATTTTATGGTTCGTAACGATTTGCGCAACGTTGCCATTATCGCTCACGTTGACCAC
>ERZ773218.1550-NODE-1550-length-21305-cov-3.467388_pt1 | contig 21305 bp, 17 predicted proteins | sample MGYA00580527_ERZ773218 | MGnify/ENA primary metagenome ERZ773218 (study PRJEB29015, sample SAMEA2737763) | human gut metagenome | biome: human gut; feature: human-associated habitat; material: faeces | place: China | collected 2012 ...
ACGTCGGGATCAATCTGGTACTGGGTGTCGCCCTCGGAGATCGCGTTCACCGGGCAGCCCTCGGCGCAAGCGCCGCACATGATGCAAGCATCAGAAATCTTGTAAGCCATGCGGAATGTCCTCCTTGTGAATCTTCTACTTGGTTTATCAACGCACTGGTTGATGGCAATATCATATCACGAATTGCCGCGAATTGCAAGCCCCAGCAGCTTCCTTTGGGGCAAAATCGTTCGTGGGATTTAGATGGTGTCGTCATCATCGTCCAGCGGAATCAAAGGCATTTCCATGGCATCCTCGACGGCTTCTTCCACCGCTTCGGTGCTTGCTGAAAGGGGCGTTTCAGCACCCTCTGCGGATTCTTCCACGACCGTCTCTACGGCTTCACACGCTGCCGCCGGTGCCGCTTCCGGCATGGCGACGGGTTCCTCGCTTACGGGTGCTTCCTGCACGGGCTGCTCAATGACCTCATCCGCCGTATCCGCACTGTTCTGCGCAGCGCGGAGTGCCTGCTCGACCGCCATCTTCCACGGGCTGACGGCGGGTTTGGGCGCTTCAGCGGGCTTTTCCGGCTTCGGGGCTTCCGGCTGCTTCTCCGCCTTCATCGGCTTTTCAGGACGCATCGGACGCTCTGCGCGCGGCGGACGTTCCGGGCAGGCGGGGCATTCCTTGATTTCCGCAGCTTCAGGAGTATCCTGCTTCTGCTCCGGCTTCTCCGCACGCTGTGCTTCCGGGCGCGGCGCATTCTGCGGAGTCAAGCGCTGCACGTCGGTCGCAGGGTACTCCTTGATTTCAAAGCTGTCGCCCTTCTTGATGCGCACCTTGACCGATTCAGTGATGATTTTCAATTCGCACACGACGCCCACGCCGTCCGGCGTCATGACTTCCTTGCCCTCTTTGGGCATGGACTTGCGGATTTCCTCGTAAGTATCCTGCTCGTACTTCAGGCAGCACATGAGACGGCCGCAGACGCCGCTGATTTTGATGGGGTTGAGCGACAGGTTCTGTTCCTTCGCCATCTTAATGGACACGGGCTGGAAGTCGCCAAGGAACGTGCCGCAGCAAATCGGGCGGCCGCAGGGGCCGAGTCCGCCGAGCATCTTCGCTTCGTCGCGGACGCCAATCTGCCGCAGCTCAATGCGCGTCTTGAACACACCCGCCAAGTCCTTGACCAGGCTGCGGAAGTCCACACGCCCGTTCGCCGTAAAGTAGAACAGAATCGTCTTGTTGTCAAACGTATATTCGACGCTGACCAGCTTCATATCCAGCTTGTGGTCGGCAATCTTTTTCTGGCAGATGGTGAAGGCTTCCTTCTCCGCCGCCTTATTCTCCTTGTCGTGGAGGATGTCCTCCTCCGTCGCAATGCGGACGACCTGCTTGAGCGGCGAGGTCAGCTTCGTGTCGTCAATTTCGCGCACTTCTGTGACGACCTCACCAAACTCAATGCCCCGCGTCGTCTCAACAATCACAAAATCACCCGGCGTGGGCCAGAGCGCACCGGGCGTGAAAAAATACAGCTTCCCCGCGTTCTCAAATCGAACGCCAATTACGTTGACCATTTGCTTTTTTCCTCCATCAGGCTCAGCAGCAGCCGTTCGACCACTGCCTGCCATGTCACCTGATTCGCCCGCATCTGCCGTGCCTGTGCAACGGCATCCAGCAGACGCATCATGGCGGATAATTCTCCCTCGCGACTGAACCGCTGCCACGCTGCCGGATAAGGCGTCACGGCGCTTTCGCTCCGCTGCCCCAAATGGCACAGCAGCAGCGTCCGCAGCATATCCTCCACATCGTCGAGCAGCTCTTCCGCGTCGTCCTTGCGGTCTTTCCATGTGCTGGATATGCGCAGAATATCGCTCCGCCGCTCCAAGGCGAAGAAATCGCGCATGACCTCGCTCCGCCGCTGCCAATACTGCTCATCGCCCGCGACCGCCAGCGCTTTGCCGATTGATCCGCCGCTGACATGCAGTGCCTCCTGCGCGCGCTGACCCGTCACGCCGTGCTTTTCCAATACGGACAGCACCGTTCGGTCATCCCACGGATGCAGCTTCAGTTCGCGGCAGCGGCTGACAATCGTCGGCAGCAGCAGCGACGGCGATTCCGTCATCAGCAGAAAAATCGTGCCCGGCACAGGCTCTTCCAGCGTTTTGAGCAGGGCGTTCTGCGCGGGCGGATTCATCTTGTCTGCCTGTTCAATCAGCACAACACGCCGTCCGCCCTCGAATGTGTGGCGACCCGTAATCGCAATCAGCGCACGGATTTCATCCACCGGGATGGACTTCATGTCCGGGCGCACGTCCGGGCTAATCGGTTTGCCGGGCGCAATGATGACCAAGTCCGCGTGCGTCCCGTCCCGCACCTGCTGGCACGCCCGGCACACACCACAGGGACGGTTCTCTCCCTCCGGCGCCTGACAGAGCCAATACTGCGCCAGCAGCCGCGCCAGCGTCCGCTTGCCCATGCCTTCCAGCCCGGTAATGAGGTACGCGTGAACGAACGTGCCGTCGCGCAGTGTGCGCATCAAGCCATCATAAACAGCGCCCTGTCCCTCAAAATCGCTCAGAACGGGCGCTGTATTCCCTGTCTGTGCCGCCATTTGACGCTCCCTCAAAGTTTCATAAACTGATCGACTGTCAGGACGAACACTGTCGCGCCGCCAACCGTCACTTCCATCGGAAAAGACGTGTAGACATTGCTCGCGCCGCCCATCGGTGTCGGGGATGCCGCCATCTGCTTCCGCGACTTGCAGACTTTCTCGATAATATCCAGCGTTCCCTGCAGTTTCGCGTCATCCACGCCGATGAGCAGCGTCGTGTTTCCCGCACGCAGAAAGCCGCCGGTCGTCGCCAGCTTCGTCACGCCGATTCCGGCTTTCATCAGCTGATTCACCAGCCGGGAGGCATCTTCATCCTGCACGATTGCAATAATCAGTTTCATTTGCCGGTCTCCTTTCGGGCGCATAAGCCCCTTTGATAGTATACAGCATCCCCGCGCAAATTTCAAGGGTTCGCGGGGACAAATGCGCCATCATGCCGCAGAAAAAGGGGCGGCGCGTACCGTCCCCCGTTACAGCGCGTGATTCATCAGCGCTTTCATGGCGTTGAGCGTATCCTGATTTTCCGGTTTATTCATCCCGAAACGCGTCACATACGGGTTTGCCGTACTGAAAGACATCAGATTGTTGACGTAGAGCAGCGCCACGCGGTCGTCGCCGAAATAATCCGAAATGCGGAACGGCTTGCCGAAGGTGAACGGCGACTCAATGCGCCGCGGCGTCAGGCGGTGCACCTCCTCCGTGCTGCGGAAGAAGGTGAAAAACTCGCGGTAGACGTGCACCTGATCCCACTGGCTGTCCGGGTCAAGGTCTTCGGAGCAGAAATAATCCACCTGTGCCCAATCGCCGTCCACCGTCACGGTCACATAGCCAAGATGCCAGGTGTCGTTCGCAATCATGTCGAACACCTGCGTGCCCTGCTGGCTCAAATCAACGACAGAGAAGCGGTACCATTCGTCCGTCAGCTCGTCGCAAGCCTCCTTGAACTGCGGGCCGAACGAGCAAACCTCCGCCTTGTTGTACCACGCGTACCGCGCTGCCTTCAAGTCTTCTTCCGTCTTCCAGTCGCGCAGGGAAATGTAGTCCAGCCCCAGCTCCGGCACATAGGTCACATCGAAATCCACCTGCGTGACCGTTTCGCCGTTGACCTTGACGTCCAGCCGATGCGTCACGCCGCCGTCATGTCCGGTGTTGTCGCCGTAATTCTTGAAATTCCACCAGATGCGCTGCTGACCGTCGTCCGCGCCGATTTCGCCCTGCAGCGGTGTGGACTGATCCCACGAAACGGTCGCGTCCTCCCATTCGTCGCCGTTCTTCCGGCTGATTGACCATGTTACGTCGTCACCCTGCGGCGTGATGGTGAAAAGCGTGCGCGGCAGGAAGAACGGCACAAGCACATCGTGCTCCTGCAGGATGCTGTCCACCTTCGGGGATGCCGCAATCGCCACGGTGCAAAACGTCACCAGCAGCACCAATGCCAATACCAGTCGCTTGCCTTTGCTCATGGGTGTCCCCTCCTATCTCTTCTCTTGCCACTTCCATTATACACCTATTTTCCTGATTTGTCGAGCGCAAAAAAAGCGCCCGCCGCAAGCACGGTCAGGCGTCTTGATTGGTTTATTCTTCCTTCGCGGCATCTTCCAGAATGGCCTGCGCCGCCTTTTTGCCAGCGCCCATTGCCAGAATAACCGTCGCTGCGCCCGTCACGGCGTCGCCGCCCGCATAGACATGCTTCTTGCCCGTGCGGCCGTGTTCGTCCGTCGTGATGCCGCCCCACGTTTCGGTCGGCAGGTCAGGCGTGGTTTTCTTAATCAGCGGATTCGGGCTGTTGCCGATAGCGACAACGACCGTCTCCACGGGCAGGTCGAACTCGCTGCCGGGCTTCGGCACGGGACGGCGGCGTCCGCGCTCGTCCGGCTCGCCCAGTTCCATTTCCACGCACGTCATGGCGCGGACAAAGCCGTTTTCATCGCCCAGAATCGCCTTGGGGTTCGTCAGCATCCGGAAGTGGATGCCTTCCTCCTTAGCGTGGTGGACTTCCTCTTTTCGAGCGGGCATTTCCGCCTCGCTGCGGCGGTAGACGATCGACACGTCTGCCCCCAGACGGCGCGCACAGCGGGCCGCGTCCATCGCGACGTTGCCGCCGCCAATGACCGCCACGCGCTGACCGACCTTCACGGGCGTATCATGCTCCGGGAAGGTGTAGGCGCGCATGAGGTTGATGCGGGTCAGGAACTCATTGGCGGAATACACGCCGCAGAGGCTTTCGCCGGGAATCTTCTGGAAGTTCGGCAGACCCGCGCCCGATCCGACGAAGACCGCGTCGTTGCCCTCTTCGAGCAGTTCTTCCACCGTCATGGCACGGCCGACAACCGCATTCGTGACGATTTTCACGCCCAACTTGCGGATATTGTCAATTTCCTTCTGCACGAGCGCTTTCGGCAGACGGAACTCCGGGATGCCGTACATCAGCACGCCGCCGGGGGTATGGAGCGCTTCGTAGACGGTCACGTCCCAGCCCGCACGCGCCAAATCCGCCGCGCAGGTCAGACCCGCAGGGCCAGAGCCGACGACTGCCGCTTTCTTGCCCGTCGGCGCTGCCGTTTCCGCGGACACCGTGCCCTCGGTCATGGCATAGTCCGCCGCAAAGCGTTCCAGACGGCCGATGCCGACCGGTTCGCCCTTGATACCGCGGACGCACTTGCTTTCGCACTGCGTTTCCTGCGGGCAGACGCGGCCGCAAATCGCCGGGAGGCCGTTCTGCAAGCGAATCGTCTCATACGCTTCTTGGAACTCGCCCTTCTTAATATGCGCGATGAAGTCCGGAATCGGCACATTCACCGGGCAGCCCTTGACGCAGGGCGCATTCTTGCAATGCAGGCAGCGGTCAGCTTCCTCCATGGCGATTTCGCGGGTGTAGCCCAGCGCGACTTCCTTGAAATTCGTCGCGCGAATGTCCGGCTGCTGCTCCGGCATCGGATGCTTCTGAAGACTCATGTTCGGCATTATCGAACACCTCCCGTCAGGCGGCACTTGTGGAGCTTTTCCATCGCCCGCTGCTCTTCCGGGCGGAACATGCGGCTGCGGGAAATTGCTTCCGCCCAGTCCACCTGATGCCCATCAAAGTCCGGGCCGTCCACGCACGCGAATTTCGTCACGCCGCCAACCGTCACGCGGCAGCCGCCGCACATGCCCGTGCCGTCAATCATAATCGGGTTCATGGACACGATGGTCTTGATGTCCTTGGGCTTGGTCAGGTCACATACGGCTTTCATCATCGGCAGCGGGCCGATGGCAATCACTTCGTCGTACACCTTGCCTGCATCAAGCTTCGCCTGAAGCGCCTGCGTCACAAAGCCCTTGTTGGCGTTCGAACCGTCGTCGGTCATGATGGTCAGGTCGGTGCAGGCCGCCGCCAGTTCATCCTTCAGGATGATGAGGTGTTCGTTGCGGAAGCCGACAATCAAGTCCACCTCGCAGCCCGCCTCGTGCAGCGCCTTTGCCTGCGGATAGGCAATCGCCACGCCCAGACCGCCGCCGATGACCGCCGCGTGCTTGACGCCCTCGGTATGGCTCGGCTCACCCAGCGGGCCGACGAAATCCAGCAGCGCGTCGCCCTCGTTCAGCGTATCGAGCTTCATGGTCGTGTAGCCGACTTTCTGGAAGATGATGGTGACAGTGCCCTTCTCGCGGTCGTAACCGGCAATGGTCAGCGGGATGCGTTCGCCTTCCTCATCAATGCGGAAGATGATGAACTGCCCCGGCAGCGCCTTGCGCGCCACCAGCGGCGCTTCGATTTCCATGAGCGTGACTGTTTCATTCAGCACACGCTTTTTGACAATGGGAAACATATTGTGCCTTCCTCCCTCTTGTGAAAAGGATATCAATTTATTCTATCGCAAAGGCGTCGGAATTGCAAGCGAGAAATGTTCTTTTTGCGTATTTCTGCAACCAGCGGTGGCATTTTCAGGGATTCATGCGGAACCAGCAGAAGGATGTCGCGTTCGGCAGATCCCAAATCGTCAGCTTATAGCCGTCGGGCATATCGAACCACGCAAAGTCGTTGACCCCGTACGAGCCGTGATTGGGCGCATCCGCAAACGGCACGCCGATGATGGAAATCGCCACGCCGCCGTCAGTCGTCTTAACTCCCTTGTAATAAGAATCATCCTGATGGGCATCAAGGAACGCCTGAATGCGGTCTGTATAAGCGAAATTCGGCCCGCAATGAATCACCAGCGCGTAATCCAGATACGGCGCAAGCTCCGGCAGTTCCTCCTCCGTGTAGCCAAAATCGCGCAGCGTGCCGATGAACATCATGACATGGCGCGCGCGCTTCTTCGCCACCAGCAGATCGCCCACCTGCAGGTTCTCCGCCAGTTTGTCATACGACGGCATTCCCTTGCCCTTGCGGTGGCTGTACACATGGTTCTTGCCGTACTTGCCATACTGCAGAATCATGTTGGACAGGCTGTCGTGCTTCGGCAGCCCCGCCTCGGCATACACCCACTGCGTGAAGCCGGAACAGTCCAGTCCATAGAGATAGTACGAACCCTTGTCATAGAAGCGCGTCTGCTCCCAGATTTCGCGCTTGCTGTACAGCGGCGCGCGGGAGAACAGGCGCGTCAATGTCGTTTCGTCATCCGCCTTGCCGCCGAAGAAATACGGGCAGCCGTCCACAAACGTCGCCGCTACCTCAGCGCCGGTCATTTCATTGTAGCGGCGCACAAAGTCGTTTCCCTCTTCCAGCATGGAAAAGGCAGCATCCAGCAGCTTCGAGCGCTCCACCTCCGCCTGCGCCGGCAGAATGGACAGCACCATCGTCAGCATCAGCACCAGCAATGCTGTCAGTTTTTTCATCGTGTTTCTTCCTTTCTTCCTCCGGCGTTTGTGCCGAATATCGACATTATAGCACATCCGTCATCATATGACAAGTACGCCTGTGCGGGCTTTCCATTCCGCAGTCGGTCTGCCTGACAGAAAAAAACACCGTCCAGCATAAAAAGTCAGCGTGTTGATTTTTCCCGCGAATTTTATCGTTTTCCCTGTTGACATATTTAATAGGAAGATATAGAATAGACGGCGGACTGATTTTTTACCGCGTCTCCCGCGTGCGGTACAAGGAGGTTACGGGATGTTTTTTCTGCTTTTTGGTTTCTGGGTGCTGCTCAACGGCAGCTGGACGCTGGAAATTGCGCTGATTGGGCTGGTTGTCTCGGCAGCGCTGTACGCGTTCATCGTCAAGTTCATGGGTTACTCGCCAAAGAAGGAATGGGCGATTGTGCGCCGTCTGCCGCGCATCATCGGGTACTTTCTGTATCTGGTGAAGGAGGTTTTCCTCTCGGCGTGGGCGACGATCAAACTCGTCTGGTCGCCGAAGCTCGTTGTTGAGCCGGAAATCACCTCATTCCACACCCATGTGCGGACACTGCCCGGCAAAGTGGTGCTGGCAAACTCCATCACCATGACCCCCGGTACGATTACCGTGGACATGCACGACGATTTGTTCCTCATCCACTGCCTTGACACGTCCTTTGACGTGGGCAAAGAGGGGTTTGAGATGGAGCGCCGCGTGATGGCGGTGGAAGGAACGCCGAAAGCCAAGAAATCCAAGAAGGGAGCGAAAAAAGCATGACGGATGCCTACGCATTTCTCTACAATGGGACGCTGATTGTCATCGGCGTACTGCTGCTGTTCTGCCTGATTCGCGCCATCCGCGGGCCGCGCATTGCCGACCGCGTCATTTCCATCAACATGATGGGTACGCTGATTGTTATCACCATCTGCGTGCTGGCATTCCTGATGAACGAGGGGTATCTGGTGGACATCGCGATGATTTACACGATGCTGTCCTTCCTCGCGGTGGTGCTGCTGACGAAGATTTACATGGGCGTCTACCGCGAAAAGCGCCGCCGCCGGGAAGCGGCAGAAAATCAGGCGAAAGAGGGTGAAGCGCATGAATGACTTCTGGCAGATTTTCCGTTTTGTGATTGCCGCCCTGCTGACGCTTGCCGGTGTATTCTGCATGATTTCCAGCGTCTTGGGGCTGTACCGCTTCCGCTATGCCCTCACGCGCATTCACGCCGCTTCGCTGATGGACACGGTCAGCATTTTTCTGATGCTCTCCGGCTTGTCCGTCGCGGCCGGTTTTTCCGTGGCGACGGCAAAAATGGTCGTCGTGATTCTGTTTTTGTGGATTACCAGCCCCGTCGCGTCGCACCTGATTGGGCGGCTGGAAGTGACCATCAACGATGAACTGGAAAAGGACATGACCGTCATGGACGAAACGGCGGTTCAGCACGAAAAGGAGGGCGACTGACCATGCAGGTGCTGCACATTCTGCTGCTGGTATTCATCATCAGCTGCGCTGTCTCCGTCTCGCTGACGAAGAATCTGCTGACGGCGCTGGTCATCTTCATGGGGCAGTCGCTGGCGATGAGCGTTATCTGGATTCTGCTGGAATCGCCCGACCTTGCAATTACCGAAGCGGCTGTCGGCGCAGGCATCACAAGCCTGCTGCTGTTCGTGACGCTGAAGAAAATCCACGCCATCGACATCCAAAAGGGCACGGACAAGACCACAAACAGCGTTCAGGAAGGGGTGACGCGGCATGGCGAAGATCAGGAATAATTACGAAAAAAGCTGGTTTCCGCGGCTGCTGAAGTGGCTGGACGGCGGTTCGGGTCTGCTTGATGACGCCATGGCGCACGAGCTGGACGAAGGCAGTGAAGAGCACCTGCTGCCCGACTCGCAGGATGCCCTCACCCGCGAAACGAAATTCGAGCAGCACCGTCAGGAGAGCTTGGACAAGGACGAGACGCTGTACGAGCGCTACCATCAATGGGCGCACACGCGCGGCAAGAAGCTGCTGACGTGGCTGTACCGTCTGCTGGCGGTGGTTGTGTGCTTCTCCATCATCTGGGTGCTGCTGCAGACGGCCAGCTACCTGCCGCCGTTCGGCAATCCCGACAACCCGGTCAACAACGAAGTCAGCCAGCGCTACATTGAGAAGGGCATGGAGGAAACTGGCGCGGTCAACATCGTTGCGGGCATGATTCTGGACTACCGCGCATTTGACACCTTGGGCGAATCGAACGTGCTGTTCATTGCCGCCTGCTCGGTCCTGATTCTGCTGCGCGTATCCGGCAGCAAGGACGGCAAGCCCTCCACCGAACAGCTGGAAGCCGAAGCCGACGACCGCATGTATGAGCCGAAGAACGACGCCATCCTGCAGCACGCGGCGAATTTTCTTGTGCCGCTGATTCTCATGTTCGGCGTGTACGTCATTCTGAACGGACATATTTCCCCCGGCGGCGGCTTCTCCGGCGGCGCGATCATGGGCGCAGGGCTGATTCTGTACCTGAACGCGTTCGGCTTCAAGCGCACGGAGCGTTTCTTCACTTTCACGACGTTCAAGATTGTGTCCTGCGTCGCGCTGTCGTTCTATGCGCTGAGCAAGGCGTACAGCTTCTTCACCGGCGCGAACCATCTGCCGTCCATCATCACAACGGGTACGCCCGGCATGATTTTCTCCGCAGGGCTGATTCCGTACCTGAACATCGCCGTCGGACTGGTCGTCTGCTGCACGATGTACGCCTTCTATACGCTTTTCAGAAAGGGGGACATGTAAGCCATGAATTTTACAAACTACGAAGAAATGGCCGCCATGATTCTCTTCGGCATCGGCTTCACGACGCTGCTGCTGCACAAGAACATGATTAAGAAAATTATCGGTTTCTCGATGATGGACAGCGCCATTTACCTTTTTCTGGCGGTCAAGGGCTACATTGCAGGGCGGAAAGCGCCGATTGTGGTGGACGGCGTTACGTCCATGGAAGCCTACATCAACCCCATTCCGGCAGGTCTGGTGCTGACGGGCATCGTCGTCTCCGTGTCGGTGACAGCGCTGATGCTCGCGCTGACCGTCCGGCTCTATCGGCAGTATCACACGCTGGATATTGACGAGATTACCGCACTCTGCCGGAAGGAGGAGGAAACCTGATGTCACAGCCGCTCTGGCATTCCATCCCCTATCTGTGCATCCTGCTGCCGCTGGGTTCGGCGGCAGTGACCAGCGTCCTCAAGCCCCGCTGGGCGCGGTATTGGACGATGTTCGCGCTGCTCGTGGTCACGTCGCTCTCCGGCGTGATTTCCGCCATTTTCGCATCCGGCGCGGAGAGCTACACCTACATGATGGGTCACTTTCCCGCGCCGTGGGGCAACGAAATCCGCGCGGGTCAGCTGGAGGCCGTGACTGCCCTGTTCTTCAGCCTGATTATGCTGCTGAGTCTGCTCGGCGGCTTGAAAAAGATTGACGAGCACATTGACCAGAACAAGGTCAGCCTGTACTACGTCGTGCTGCTGCTGCTGACGGCGGCGCTGATGGCGCAGGTGTACACGAACGATATTTTCACCGCCTACGTCTTCCTTGAAATCATGACGCTGGCGGCGTGTGCGCTGATTGCCATCCGCAAGCGCGGGCGCACGCTCGTCGCCGCGACGCGCTACATGATCATGAACCTGATCGGCTCAGGTCTTTTCCTGCTGGGCATCATCCTGCTGTATGACCTGACGGGTCACCTGCTGATGAGCAACATGAAGGAAGCGGTTGCGGCGCTGGCGAAGTCCGGGCAGTATCAAGTGCCGCTGACGGTTGTCGTCGCGCTGATTTCCATCGGTCTGTCCATCAAGAGCGCCCTCTTCCCGTTCCACACATGGGTGCCGGATGCCTACGCCTATTCTACCCCGACGTCCGCTGCGGTGCTGTCCTCCTTGGTCAGCAAGGGCTACATCTTCCTGCTGATGAAGATTATGTACCGCGTAATTGGGCTGGACGTCATCGTCTCCACCGGGATTCAGGATGTGCTGTTCGTTTTCGCGCTTGTTGGCATGGTGATGGGCAGCATTTCCGCCATTCGTCAGACCGACATTCGCCGCATGATTGCGTTCTCCTCCGTCGCGCAGATTGGCTATGTCTTCATGGGCATCGGTCTGGGTACGGATGAAGGCATGATGGCGGCAACGTTCCACATCTTCAGCCACGCAGTGTGCAAGAGTATGCTCTTCCTTGCCGCGGGCGGCTTAGCGGACGCTTCCAACAACTCCAAGAAGTTCCGTGACCTGCGCGGTGCGGGCTTCCGTAGCCCGATTGCAGGCGTGGCTTTCACCATCGGCGCGCTGAGCATGGTCGGCTTCCCGTTCCTCGGCGGATTTGCATCGAAGCTGAATTTTGCCCTTGCCGCGATGGATGTCGGCGGTGCTCGGACGATGCTGGTGCTGATCACGCTGGCAATTTCGACGTGGCTGAACACGCTGTACTTCCTGCGCACAGTGATTACGCTCTACCGCAAGCCCGTGCCGGGGGCGGTGTATTCCGTCGCCCGCGGTCAGCGCGGCTTCTGCTTCAACGCCTCGCTGGTGGCTTTCTCCATCGTCAATGTGGCGCTGGGGCTTTTCGCGCAAACCTTCGTCAGCGCCATCACCGCGGGTTTGGCGACATTTGGGTAAGGGAGGAAACGAATGATGAATCTATGGTTGCTTCTTCCTCTGCTGCTGCCCATGCTGGCGGGGCTGCTTCTGCTGACAAAGCCGTTCGCGGAGGGGAAAATCCGCCGCCTGACGGTGCAAATCGGGTTGATTTTGACGCTCGTGTCGCTGCTTCCGGCGTTTCTGACGTCCGGGCGCGACCTGACGCTCTTCACGCTGTCGGACAACGTGGAAATTGCGCTGCATGTGGACGGCATCGGCATGTGCTTCTGTGTGCTGATGGCGTTCGTCTGGGCGGCGGTGGGGTTCTACTCGTTTGACTACATGGCGCACGAGGGGCATGAAAAGCGTTTCTACTGCCTGTATCTGCTGACGCTGGGCGTGCTGATGGGGCTGTGCATGTCCGGGAGTCTGGTCACCTTCTACATGTTCTACGAAGCCATGACGCTGCTGACCATGCCGCTGGTGATGCACTCCGGCAGCAAGGAGGCGGTCGCAGCGGGCATTAAGTACCTGATTTACTCCGTCGTCGGCGCGTCACTGGTGCTGCTGGGCATTTTCGCGATTGCCCCGTACGCGCAGTCGCTGTCCTTCGCGCCCGGCGGTGCGCTGGACATGGCGAAAGTCGCGGGGCACGAGGGCTTTGTGCTGGCGATTGGCGGCGTGATGCTGCTGGGCTTCGGCGCGAAGGCGGGTCTGTATCCGCTGCACGGCTGGCTGCCGACGGCGCACCCGGCCGCGCCTTCCCCGGCGTCGGCGGTGCTGTCCGGCGTCATTACGAAAGCGGGCGTGCTGGGTCTTTTGCGCGTCATTTACTGCTTCCTCGGCGCACAGAATCTGCGCGGAACGTGGGTGCAGACGGCGCTGATGGCGCTCTCGCTCTTGACGGTTTTCATCGGTTCGCTGCTGGCGTACCGGGAGCATCACCTCAAAAAGCGGCTGGCATGGTCTACGGTCAGTCAGGTGAGCTACATCGTGTTCGGGTTGAGCACGCTGCATCCGCTGGGGCTGCTCGGCGCCATGCTGCACGTCGTGTGCCACTCGCTGGTCAAGGACGTGCTGTTCATGGGTGCGGGCGCAGTCATCTTGAAAACAGGCGAAACGCAGGTGGATGCCCTCCGTGGTATCGGCAAGCGGATGCCGGTCACGATGTGGTGCTTCGCAATCGGAAGCCTTGGGCTGATTGGCATTCCGCCGTGTCTGGGCTTTTTCAGCAAGTGGGAGCTGGCGCAGGGCAGCCTTGCCATGACGGGCGTAGCTTCATGGCTGAACTGGTTTGGGCCCGTTGTGCTGTTGCTCTCCGCCCTGTTGACGGCTGGCTACCTGATGCCGATTGTTCTGCGCGGCTTCTTCCCCGGAAAAGACGCACAAGTCGGCGAAAAGTGCGAAGCGTCCGCGTCGATGCTCATTCCCATGCTGGTGCTGACGGTGCTGTCGGTGGTGCTGGGCATGTTCCCGTCGCTGCTGACCGACCTTCTTTCCCCCATTTTGACCGCACTGCTGTAAGGAGGAAGCGCATATGCTGTTATTCTTGACCATCGCGCTGCCCATGCTTGGCGGCGCGGCAATGGGACTGATGCGCTTTTCCAGCGCGAAATCCCGCGGAATCTACGTTGAAACCATCGTGCTGGCGACGAGCATCCTGACGTGGGTGCTGCTGCTCACCCGCACGGATACCACCTACGTCCTCTGCCACATGAACAGCGAGCTGGCGCTTGCGTTCCGTGTGGACGGCATGAGCTGCATTTTCGCAGGGCTGGTATCCATCCTCTGGCCGCTGGCGTCGATGTACGGCTTTGAGTACATGCAGCACGAGGAGCGTCCGAACACGTTCTTCAGCTACTACACGATGAGCTACGCCGTCACGCTGGCCGTCGCGTTCTCGGCGAACCTGTTCTCTCTCTACGTCTTTTATGAGTGCCTGACGCTGATTACCCTGCCGCTTGTCATCCACAAGAAGGACACCATGTCCATCCGCGCAGGGCGCAAGTACCTCACCTTCTCCATCTCCGGCGCGGCGCTGGCGTTCATTGCGCTGGTGTTCATCATCTACTACGGCACGACAACGGACTTTGTCCTCGGCGGCGTGCTGGACGCGGAAAAAATCAGCGGGATGGAAGAACTGCTGAAATTCGTGTTCCTGCTGGCGTTCGTCGGTTTCGGCACGAAAGCGGCTGTTTTCCCAATGTACGCATGGCTGCCGGCGGCTTCTGTCGCCCCGACGCCCGTAACAGCGCTGCTGCACGCGGTGGCGGTCGTCAACGCGGGCGCGTACGCCGTCCTGCGCGTGATTTACTACTCTTTCGGCGCGTCGTTCCTCTACGGGACGTGGGCGCAGACGGTCGCTTTGCTGCTTAGCTGCTTCACGATTCTCTTCGGTTCGACAATGGCGGTTCGCGAGCAGCACTTCAAGCGCCGTCTGGCGTACTCGACCATCTCCAACCTGTCCTACATGCTCATGGGCGCGGCGCTGATGACCCCCGACGGCATGACGGGCAGCTTGAGCCATCTGGTGATTCACGGCGTGATCAAGATTACGCTGTTCTACTGCGCGGGCGCGATTCTCATCAAGACCGGCAAGGAGTATGTGCAGGATCTGCGCGGATACAGCAGGATTATGCCTGCGACGTGCGGCATCTTCCTGCTGGGCAGCATTGCGTTGGTCGGCACGCCGCCGCTGGCAGGCTTCGTCAGCAAGTGGAATCTGCTGACCGCCGCGTCCGCCACGGGGCTGCCAATGGGAACCGTCGCGATTGTCTGTCTCATCATCTCCGCCATCCTGACGGCAATTTACCTTTTCACTGCCGCACTGCCGATGTACTTCCGCCCGCTCAACGCGGATCAGGCGCAATTGGCGGGGCAGAAGCTCGATCCCAGCTGGATGATGCTCGTGCCAATGGGGATTTTGTGCGCGCTGATGATAGGTCTGGGGCTGTGGTCGCAGCCGCTGGTGACATTCCTGCGGAATATTTCCGCTGGTGTGATTTTCTAAGGACAGGAGGAAAGAAAGATGACATCGTGGATTCTGATTTTGCTGACCTTCCTGCCCTTCCTCGCCGCCATCATCGCCTATATGCTTGGCCGCCGGGATGAACGCGCCATGAACGGGTTCGTGAGCATCACGGGCATTGTGATTTTCGCGCTGAGCGTAGTGCTGCTGTTCCTGCCGGAGGGCGAAGTCGCCCTGCCCGGCTTCTGTGGGCTGGGGCTGTACCTGCGTGCGGACGGCTTCCGCGGGCTGTACAGCTGCGTCGCCGCCTTCATGTGGATGATGACGGGGCTGTTTGCGCCGGAATACTTCCAGCATCACGGCAACAAGGCGCGGTACAGCTTCTTCACGCTGATGACGCTCGGCGCGACGCTGGGCGTGTTCCTCTCGGACAACCTCGGCACGACGTTCCTGTTCTTCGAAATCATGTCGTTTGCCAGCTATGCGTGGGTCGCGCAGGAGGAAACGCCGGGCGCACTCCGGGCGGCGGCGACGTATCTTGCGGTGGCGGTCATCGGCGGTCTGACGACGCTGATGGGCTTGTTCCTCTTGCAGCATCAGCTGGGGACACTCGACTTTGCGTCCCTGCGCGCCGCCATGGGGCAGCAGGACGTGACCGTCGCGGTATGGCTGACGCTGGTCGGCTTTGGCGCGAAAGCCGGTCTGTTCCCGCTGCATATCTGGCTGCCGAAAGCGCACCCGGTTGCGCCCGCGCCCGCGTCAGCGCTTTTGTCGGGCATCCTGACCAAATCCGGCGTATTCGGGCTGATTGTTCTGTGCGCGAACCTGATGCAGGGCAATGCCGCGTTCGGCAACGCGCTGATGATTTTCGCCGCGATTACGATGTTCCTCGGCGCACTGCTGGCGCTGTTCTCCACCGACCTCAAACGGACGCTCGCCTGCTCGTCGATGAGCCAAATCGGCTTCATCACGCTGGGGCTGTCGGTGATGGTGCTGCTGGGCGACGAAGGCGCGCTGGCGGCGTATGGCAGCGTGATGCACATGCTGAACCACTCGCTCATCAAGCTGACGCTGTTCATCGCGGCGGGCGTGGTGTACATGAACCTGCACGCGCTGAATCTTGATGATATCCGCGGCTTCGGGCGCAAAAAGCCGCTGCTGCACATTGCGTTCCTGCTGGGGGCGCTGAGCATTGCGTGCATCCCGCCTCTGGGCAGCGGATACAACAGCAAGAGTCTGCTGCACGAAGGGCTGCTGGAGCTGATTGGCGAAATGCAGGCGGCAGGCAGCGCGTGGATGGGCTACAAGGCGATTGAAGTGCTCTTCCTTATCAGCGGCGGATTGACCATCGCGTACATGGCGAAGCTGTACATCTGCATTTTCTGGCAGAAGCACCCGACCCGTCAGGCGGAATTCGACGGCATGACGCACTACATGAACGGCACAACTGCGTTTGCGCTGCTGGGCAGTGCGGCGGCGCTCCCCTTCCTGGGCGCACTGCCGGGGCTGCTGCTCACGCCGTTCGGGGCAAAAAGCGCGTCGTTCTTCGGCGTACCCGCGCTGAAGGAAGCGATTGCGTACTTCTCGGCGGAGAACCTGCAGGGCGCGGCGATTTCCATCATCATCGGCGCGGCGGTGTATCTGCTGATTGTCCTGCCGCTGCTGACGCGCAAGGACGAAAGCGGCGTACGCCTGTACGTCAACCGTTGGAATGAGAAGCTCGACCTGGAGAACGCTGTCTACCGTCCGCTGCTGCTGACGCTGCTGCCGCAGGTGCTGACGCTGGTGTTCCGCTTCATTGCGGAGCTGCCGGAAAACCTCGTGATGGCAAGCCGCGCGACCATCTTCCGGATGCGCAAGACGCGCAAGCCCGTACCTGTCGGCAACCGCTTCACCTACACGCTGGGGCGCGCACTGAATGCACTGGCGCGGCTGCTTAACCGCACAATTCTGCACCGCCACCCGATGCGCACGGACTTCGAGTATGTGCTGGACGCTTCCTTCCGCGAAATTTCCGGCGGCATCCGCAGCATGAGCGTGAGCATTTCCTTCGGGCTGCTGCTGCTGTGCATTGGGCTGTATGTAACCTGTTTGTATCTGCTGCAATAATCGGCATAATTATTTGCGGAGGCATTTCCGGGCTGCGAACCCTTGTGCAGCCCGGTTTTTGCTGCTAAAACAATGGGTTTTCGCTGTTTTCGATACTTTTCGTCAGCGTTCTTTGGCGGATTTGGGCGTTTTTAGACAAATTGTCGTGGAAGCTGCCGGGAAGCACACTTGTCATTTTCCCATTTCTGTGGTATGATACACAACGGCAATGCAAACAATGATTTTGCATCGCAATGTTTGATTCCGGAACAGGGCATTCAACGGCATTCCACGAAAGCCCCTTTGCAAATAAAAAGGAGGATTCCCATGCCTACGACATCTTTTGACAAGGATTCCATCAAGGCATCCATTATCGGCAAGCTGCAGCGCTATAACGGCCGCACCATCGAGGAAGCATCGAATGGGCAGATTTATCGCGCACTGGCTTCCACCGTCCGCGACCAGATCATGCAGAAATGGATGATTTCCCGCGAAGAACGCAAGACGAACAACAACAAGCGTCTATTTTACCTCTCCGTGGAATTCCTGATGGGCCGCAGCCTGTACACCAACATCCTGAACCTCGTCTCGCTCGATGCCTACAAGCAGGCACTGGACGAACTGCACATCGACGTGGACAAGGTGCTTCAGGAAGAGCCTGAACCCGCGCTGGGCAACGGCGGTTTGGGCCGACTGGCAGCGTGCTTCATGGACTCGCTGGCGTCCCTTGACCTGCCTGCGATGGGCTGCTCCATCCGCTATGAATACGGTCTGTTCCGCCAGAAGATTGTGGACGGTCAGCAGGTCGAGCTGCCGGACTACTGGCTGGGCAACGGCAACGTGTGGGAAATGCCCGTAATGGAGGATGCCTGCGAGGTGCACTTCAACGGTCACGTTGAAATGGGCAACGAGAACGGCCGCACGGTGTTCCGTCACGTCGGCTACAACACGGTCGAGGCTGTTCCCTACGACATGCCGCTGGTGGGCTATGACACCTCCACCGTCAACAGTCTGCGCCTGTGGAGCGCCCGCGCCCCGAAGCGCATTGACCTGAGCGACTTCAACCACGGCCACTATGTGCAGGCGTCGGAGGAAAAGGAACTGGCGGAAGCCATCTCCAACATCCTCTACCCCGAAGACAACCACTACGAAGGCAAGCTGCTCCGCTTGAAGCAGCAGTATTTCTTCACCTCCGCCACTCTCCAGTACATCCTCAAGGACTTCAAGAAGCTCAACGGCACGAACTGGAGCAAGCTGCCGGAGAAGGTCGTCATCCACATCAACGATACGCATCCGGGTCTGGCGATTCCGGAACTGATGCGCCTGCTGATGGACGAAGAAGGCTTGGGCTGGGACGAAGCGCAGCAGATTGTCAGCCGCACAATGGCGTACACCAACCACACCATCATGGCGGAAGCGCTCGAAAAGTGGCCGGAAGACATGGTGAAGAGCCTGCTGCCGCGCATCTATCAGATTCTGGTGGAAATGAACAAGCGTCTCTGCGCGCGCCTGTGGAACTTCTTCCCCGGCGAAGCGGAGCGCGTGGGTCGCATGGCGATTATTGCCTACGGTTACATCCACATGGCGAACTTGTGCGTTGCCATGACGTTCTCCACCAACGGCGTGAGCAAGCTGCACGGCGATATCCTCAAGCAGGAGACGTTCCACGACTTCTACCTCGTTATGCCGGAGAAGTTCAGCGCAATTACCAACGGCATCACGCATCGCCGCTGGCTGATGGCGTGCAACCCGGAACTGACCAAGCTTATCTGCGACACCATCGGCACAGACTGGGTGAAAGATCCGGAACTGCTGCATGACCTTGCGCCCTATGCTGACGACGCGGCGTTCCGCGAGCAGTTTGAGAAGATTAAGCACAACAACAAGGTTCGCCTGTCGAATTTCCTGAAAGAACATCAGGGCGCAATCGTTGACCCGAACTTCATCTTCGACGCACAGTCCAAGCGGCTGCACGAATACAAGCGTCAGATGCTCAACGCTTTGCACATCCTTGTGCTGTACAACCGCATCGTCAATGACCCGAACTTCACCATGCACCCGCGTGTGTTCATCTTCGGCTCGAAGGCAGCGCCGGGCTACAACCGCGCCAAGCAGATTATCCGCTTCATCAACGGTCTGTCCGCGCTGATTGCCAAGCATCCGCGCGCCAGCAAGATGCTGCAGGTCGTCTTCCTCGAAAACTACGACGTGTCCAGCGCGCAGATGCTGATTCCGGCAACCGAAATCTCCGAACAGATTTCCACCGCGTCCAAGGAAGCCAGCGGCACGGGCAACATGAAGTACATGATGAACGGTGCCATCACGATCGGCACGATGGACGGCGCAAACGTCGAGATTTCCGAGCAGGTCGGCATGGATAACATCTACATCTTCGGTATGCGTTCCGACACGGTGCTTGATATGTACCGTGAGCGCAACTACAACCCGATGACCATCTTTGAGACGAATCAGGAACTGCGTCTGGCGTTGACCCAGATGATCGACGGCACCGTGCTGCCGGACGCGCCGAGCGCCCTACAGGATTTGTATCACAGTCTGCTGATTGGCGACTGGGGCAACATGGCCGATCCGTTCTTCGTCCTGAAGGACTTCGGCTCGTACTCGATGGCGCAGCGCCGCATCGACGCGGATTATGCCGACCGCGACAAGTGGAACCGCATGGCAGTCATCAATACCGCAATGTCCGGTGTCTTCTCCTCCGACCGCACGATTCGCGAGTACAACGACACCATTTGGCATCTTGACCCGCTCAAGCGCAAGGGGTAAACTGCATATTTTTGAGAGCACTGCGGAAAAATATCCATCCGCAGTGCTCCCGGTTCAAAAGTCCGGAGCATTTCGGGCTTTTTTGCCGTGTTTCCGCAATTATTGATGATTGGATGGATGGATATCATGCTGCTGCACGATTCCCACAACGAATTTTATCGCACACCGTCCGGCCCTGCTCCGGCTGGCAGCAATGTTCTGATTCGCCTTCACTGCGACGAAGCGACGAGCGTCGTCCTGCGCACTTGGATGACGGAAGAACTTTGCTACACCATGCTGCCGACCGCTGAGCATGTCTGGGAAGTTGCCATTCCCCTGCCAACCACGCCGGGGCTTTTCTGGTATTACTTCCTGATTTACCGCAAGGACGGCCGCACCATCCGCTGTGGCAACCAGCCGGACAAACTTGGCGGCGTCGGTGTCGCGTATGACCACGGCGAGCCGGAATCCTTCCAGATTACGCTCTACGACCCGGCTTACAAGACGCCGGAAGCCTTCCACGGGGCGAATATCTACCAGATTTTCCCCGACCGTTTCCGCCATGCGCCAACAAAAGCCGTTGATGACCGCAAAGACCGCTATGTCCACAAAAACTGGGACGAAGAGCTGCTGGGCGTGGGCGACCTGCGCGGCGGCAAGTATCAGGAACTGGATTTCTACGGGGGCACGCTGACCGGCATTCAGGAGAAGCTGCCCTACCTGAAGGACATGGGTATCGACATTATCTACCTGAACCCGATTTTCCGCGCACGGTCGAATCACCGCTACGACACGGGCGACTACACGCAGGTTGACCCGCTGTGCGGCACGAACACGGAATTCACCGAACTGTGCGAAGCGGCGAAGAAACTCGGCATCCGCGTGATGCTCGACGGCGTATTTTCCCACACGGGCGAAGACAGCGTGTACTTCAACCACTTTGGGCATTATCCGACGCTCGGCGCCTATCAGGGGCAATCCTCCCCCTACTACGACTGGTACACCTTCAACCACTATCCGGAAGACTACAAGGCATGGTGGGGCATTCTCTCCCTGCCGGAGCTGCGCAAGGACAATCCGGAATACCAGAAGTTCATGTTCCAGCCGCACGAGGGTGTTGTGCCGCGTTGGATTGAGGCGGGCAGCTGCGGCTGGCGGCTGGATGTGGCGGACGAATTGCCGGTGGACTTCCTGCGCAAGCTGCGCGCCGCCGCAAAGGCCGCCGACCCGGAAGCCGTTGTCTTGGGCGAAGTGTGGGAGGACGCGAGCAACAAGGTTGCTTACGGCGAAACGCGCTGCTACTGCACAGGCGACACGCTCGACAGCGTGATGAACTACCCCGTGCGCGAGGCGATTCTCAACTTTGTGATGGGCAAAACGTCCGCCAGCACCTTTGTGCGCCTGATCCACCATCAGGAGGAAGTTTACCCGGCGCAGTTCCGTTACGCGCTGATGAATCTCGTC
>ERZ773218.1572-NODE-1572-length-21122-cov-4.826838_pt1 | contig 21122 bp, 16 predicted proteins | sample MGYA00580527_ERZ773218 | MGnify/ENA primary metagenome ERZ773218 (study PRJEB29015, sample SAMEA2737763) | human gut metagenome | biome: human gut; feature: human-associated habitat; material: faeces | place: China | collected 2012 ...
GGGGAGCCGCTTCTATTATACTATCAATCCTTCAGCGTCAGGGCGATGTTCAGATCCTTAAGCTGCTGGGCGTCGACCACGTCGGGGGCGCCGCTCATGGGCTCGCCGGCGTTCTGCACCTTCGGGAAGGCGATGACGTCACGGATGGAGTCCTTCTTCAGCATCAGCATGACCATGCGGTCCAGGCCGTAGGCCATACCACCATGCGGAGGCGCGCCGAACTTGTAGGCATCCATCAGGAAGCCGAAGCTCTCGCGGGCTTTCTCCTCGGTAAAGCCGAGGGCATGGAACATACGATCCTGCAGGGCGGGGTCGTTGATACGCATCGAGCCGCCGCCCATCTCAACACCGTTCAGCACAATGTCGTAGGCCACAGCGTGGCAGGCACCGGGGTCGCTCTCCACCTTGTCCAGGTCCTCGGCCTTGGGCAGGGTGAACGGATGGTGCATGGCCATCCAACGGCCTTCCTGCTCGCTGTACTCAAACAGCGGGAAGTCCACGACCCACAGGAAGTTGAACTTGTCGGGGTCGATCAGGCCGTGCTTGCGGGCGATGTCCAGGCGGACCTGGCCCAGGGCGGTGCAGGCCTTGACCCAATCGGTGTCGCTGACCAGCAGCAGCACGTCGCCGGTCTCGGCGTTCAGGGCGGCGTACAGGGCGGTCTTCTCGGCATCGGTCAGGAACTTCTCGAAGCTGGAGGAAGTGCCATCGGCGGTCAGGCGGCTGTAAGCCAGGCCCTTGGCACCGTAGGTCTTGGCGACCTCGCCCAGCTTGTCAATGTTCTTGCGGGACAGCTTGTCGGCCAAACCCTTGGCGTTGATGGCGCGGATGGTACCGCCAGCTTCCAGCACAGCGGCAAAGGGCTTGAACTCGGTGCCCTTGAACACCTCGGTCACGTCCTGGATCTCCAGGCCGAAGCGGGTATCCGGCTTATCAGAGCCGAAGCGGCCCATGGCCTCGTCCCAGGGCATGCGGACGAAGGGGGTCTGCACGTCGATGTTCAGCATCTCTTTCCACAGGCGCTTGATCAGACCCTCGTTGATGGTCATGATGTCGTCCTCGGAGACGAAGCTCATCTCCTCGTCCACCTGGGTGAACTCGGGCTGGCGGTCAGCACGCAGGTCCTCGTCGCGGTAGCAGCGGGCGATCTGGAAGTAGCGGTCGAAGCCGGACAGCATCAGGATCTGCTTGTAAAGCTGCGGGCTCTGGGGCAGAGCGTAGAAGTGACCGGGCTGCACACGGCTGGGCACCAGATAGTCACGGGCACCCTCCGGGGTAGACTTGATGAGGGTCGGGGTCTCGATCTCGCAGAAGTGATTCTCGCAGAAATAATTGCGGATGATCTGCATGATCTTGCTGCGCAGCACGATCGGCTCATGCATCGAGGGGCGACGCAGGTCCAGGTAGCGGTAGCGCAGGCGCAGGTCATCGTTGACGTTGATCTCGTCGCGCAGCTCAAACGGCGTGGTCTGGGCCTCGCTCAGGATACGCAGTTCGCTGACGTACAGTTCCACATCACCGGTGGCGATCTTGTCGGTCTTGGCGGCGCGCTCACGCAGTTTGCCGCGGCAGATCACCACGTATTCACTTTTCAGGCTTTCGGCTTTGGCGAAAACGTCTTTTGGCGTATCCTCGTCAAAAACCAGCTGCAGGATGCCGGTGGTATCGCGCAGATCGGCAAAGATGATGCCGCCCTTATCGCGGGCACGGGCGATCGAACCGCAGACGGTCATCTCCTGCCCGGCATTGGCCAGGCTGACCTCGCCGCAGTAATTGGTACGGCGCAGGGTCCCCATCGTTTCCATAGTTCCAGTCCCCTTTACATTATCAGGCAGCGCGCCGGGGCGGGCCGCCCGTATTCTTTCAGACATATTATTATACCGCGCCCCGCCGCATTTGGCAAGAGGGGCACACCAAGATTTACCTGATAAGACAAAAAACCGCTTGAGGCGTAATGCTTCAAGCGGTTTTTGGTGCGCCCGCAGGAACTCGAATCCTGGACCCTCTGATTAAAAGTCAGATGCTCTACCAACTGAGCTACGGGCACATCTATCTTGCTGTTTCACAGCCCTAATAGTATAGCAGGTACGGCGGGGCTTGTCAATATCTGGCGGCAATTTTTTTGCCGTAGCATACAAAAAAGCCCGCAGCGCAGCGGCCACGGGCATTAAAACCTATATTAGGGGGCAGGATTACTGACCAACCTTCTCCTTCAGACGGCCGCTGGCCTTGAAGCCAGGGATGGCGGTGGGCTCCAGCTTGCTGGTGACCTTGGTCTTGGGGTTGGTGAAGTTCTTGGTCTGGCGCTCACGCATCTCGAAACGGCCGAAGCCTGCGATAGTGACTTTGTCACCGCTCTTGAGCACGTCACCGATGGTGCCGAAGATGCCGTCCATGACCTTCTCGACTTCTGCGCTGGTCATATTGGTGTCGTTGGCAACCTTGGTAATCAACTGAGATCTAGTCATAATTCCTTTTACTCCCTATTGTTCAGGCCAGAGCCTGTTACTATTTACGGGCTTTATTATAGAGAAAATTCCGCGCAGAATCAAGGGTTTTTTCCCAAATCGGTCGAATTTTCTCAAAAATCGGCAAATAACATAAAATTTGCTTTGTAAAAGGCCGCAAATTTCGTCACATGGCGGAAATCTGACCTGTTACAGCAGTTTATTACCGCCAAACGTGCATATTTTGCGGACTTATACGCCCATCTGGGCCGCCGTGGGGTAGCTGGCAATGGCGCCGTAGCGCTGCACGCTCTCGCCGCAATAGCGGTTGGAGAATGCCAGCCACTGCTCCAGCTGGGCCGGGGCGGCGGAGGGCAGGCTGTCCACGGTTACACCGTCGCGGCAAAGCTGCCACAGGAAAGCCCCGATGAAGCCGTCCCCCGCGCCGGTAGTGTCCACGGCCTTGACCGGCTTGACGGCGGCAAACCCCTGGGCCGTGCGGGTGTAGGCGTAGGCCCCGGCGCTGCCGCAGGTGTAGACCACCAGCTGCACATGCCCGGTGAACAGTTTGGGCAGGGCTTTTTCAATATCTGTCGTGCCGGTCAGGAATTCCAGTTCCTCATCGGACACCTTTAAAATATCCGCCTGGGGCAGGAACTCCCACACGGTGCGGTACAGGGCCTCGCGGTCGGGCCAGAGCGGGAAGCGCAGGTTGGGATCGAAGCTGACCAGCGCCCCAGCCTGGCGGGCGGCGGCAATGGCAGCCTTGTGGGCCTCCCGCATCGGGCTTTCCACCAGCGACACACTGCAAAAATGCAGGGCAAAGGCGGTGGTGAACAGCGCCGGGTCCACCTGCTCCGGGCTGTAGAGAAGGTCCGCCGAGGGCTTGCGGTAGAAGCTGAAGGTACGGTTGCCGTCCGCCTGCAGCGAGACAAAGGCCAGCGCGGTGTTGGCGCGGTCGGTGGTGGCAATGTGGCTCACGTCCACACCCGCCCCGGCCAACTCGGCGGTGATTTTCGCGCCGAAGGGGTCATCCCCCAGCTGGGTCAGCAGGGCGCTGCGGCCGCCCAGCCGTGCAAAGGCCGCTGCCACATTGGCGGGGGCGCCGCCCACCCGGGGCGCAAAGGAGGAGACCGCACCGAAATCGCAGCCGGTCTCGGCCGGGATCATATCGATCAGCGCCTCGCCAATCGCATACAAAGTGTCATGAGCCATCGCAAATTTCTCCTTACAGCGTGATTTCGTACAGCGTGCCGCAGCAGCCCGTCAGGCACAGGGTTGCTGGGCCGGGGGCCGGGTAATAGCGGGTGGACAGCACCGCTGCGCCGTCATTCAGGAACACTTCCAGCGAGGAGGCGTCCCCCACCACCCGCAGGCGGCGGCAGGGCGCGTCCAGCACTACATGACGGCTGGTGCGGCCATAGGCCATGGCGGCATTGGTAAAGTAGAGGGTGCAGCTACGCTCGGCTTCGCAATAAGCCAACTGCACGCCGTCAGCCACCGTGAGGGTAAAGTTCCCCGCCGGGGCAGCCAACAGGTCAAAGCAGGGTGCAGCGGAAACGGTCTCACCGTCGGGAAGATCGTGGGCGGTGCCGCGCAGGGCGGCCAGCTCGGCCACGGGGTTCTGCAGCAGGCGGTCGCCGTCGCGGGTCAGCTGGCGGGGCACCGTCAGGCAGTGCTGCCAGCCAAAGTCGACGGGGTTGGTGTAGTCGGCGTCGGGCATGCCCATCCAGCCAATTTGCACACGGCGATCGCCGTCGGCAAAGCTTTGGGGAGCGTAGTAGTCAAAGCCGAAGTCCGCGTGGCGGAACTCGCCCAGCGTGCAGGCACCACGCCAATCGCCATAAACCGGGAAGTAGCCGCAGCCGTAGACATTCTGGCACTCGATGCCCTGGGGAGACACGGCCAGGAACCACCGGCCGTCCAGCTCGAACAGATCCGGGCACTCCCACATAAAGCCGAAAGGCTCCGGGGTGGTCAGGGTGTTGATGCAGGTCCAGTGGAGCTTGTCGGCGCTCTCCCAGACAAGGACCTCGCCCCTGTCCTCCACCGTGCGGGCACCCAGCACCATATAGTAGCGGCCGTCGCAGGCAAACACCTTGGGGTCGCGCACATGGCAGGTCAGGCCGGTTGGATAATCCTTATTATAAAGCAGGCACTGCTTGCTGTCCAGGTGGATGCCGTCCCGGCTGGTGGCCAGGCAGACGTTATGCCCGCGGCCCTGCTTGATGTAGTCATAGTCACCGGGGTGCTTGACGTTGCCGGTGTAGTACAGGTACATCGTGCCGTCCTCGACGATGGCGGAACCGGAGTAGACACCGTGGCAGTCGAAGGGTTCATCCGGGTAAAGCATGACGGGCTGGTGCTCCCAGTGCATGAGGTCACGGCTGGTAACGTGCCCCCAGTGCTTAACGCCGCCGGTCGCATCGAAGGGGCCGTACTGGTAGAAGACGTGGTAAGTATCGCCGATCCTGCACAGGCCGTTGGGATCATTGAGCCAGCCCACGGTGGGCTGCACATGGAAGCGCTGGCGGTGGGGGTCGCTCTCGACCTTTTCCGCGCCGAGAGATTCCACCAGCGGAACAAGTTTTTTCAGGTCGCGCTGTAAGGCGTTCATGGGGGTGCTCCTTTTCTATATAAAAGGCTCCCTCTGTGAGACAGACTCCCCCGATACGGGGGAGGTGGCACGAAGTGCCAAAGGGGGAGCGCTGTCAGCGAAGTTGACTGAGGGAGAGACAATATCCTTAGCTGCTGCTAATCGCAGGTTCTCTCCTCACCGCCTGCCGGCGAAGCCCCCCCTGAGGGTGGCCTTTCGCTGTTTTTATGCGTTTTCTTCTTCCGGCTTCCAGATCACCCAGGTCACAGCGAATGCGACACCGAAAGCAATGAGCATAGCGATGATGTACTGCAGCGGCATATGCAGGTGCAGCAGGATGCCGAAGATACCGGTCACGCCGGTGCCGGTGGCACCCAGGCCCACGATGCTGGCGTACAGCGCGCCGCAGGCACCGCCCGCCAGGCCGCCGATAAAGGGCTTGAAGTAGCGCAGGTTGACGCCGAAGATGGCGGGCTCGGTGATGCCCATGCAGGCAGACAGTGCGGAGGGCAGGGCCATGGACTTGACCTTGGCGTTCTTGCTCTTGAGGGCGACGGCCAGAGCGGCACCGCCCTGGGCCACGTTGGCAGCGCTGGCCAGGGGCAGCCAGTAGGTGTAGCCGAACTTAGCCAGCTGGCCGACATCGATCAGGGTGTACATGTGGTGGATACCGGCCACAACGGTGATGGCATACAGACCGCCCATAACAAAGGAACCAATGCCGTAGGGCAGCTGGATCAGAGCCTGCACGCCGTTGATGATGCCGTCCTCCACAGTGGTGAAGATGGGTCCGATGACAGCCAGGGTCAGGTAGCCGGTGACAAAGACCGAGACCAGCGGGGTGACGAACAGATCAAACATGGCGGGCACGACCTTGTGCAGCCGCTTTTCGATCTGGGACATGAGCCAGACAGCGATGATGACCGGGATGACGTGGCCCTGATAGCCCACCAGCGGAATGGAATACAGCCCGCCGAACACCGGCTGGTAGGTCTGCACGCCCTCGGACGCAACGGTCCAGGCGTTTTGCAGGTTGGGGTGGATCATGATCATGCCGATGACCGCGCCCAGGAACGGGTTGCCGCCGAAGACTTTCGCGGCGGAGAAGGCAATGAGGATGGGCAGGAAAGTGTACGCCGTGTTGGAGAACAGCTGGGCGAACACGTAGAGGGAGCCGGAAGTATCGATGTTGACGAAGCCGTTGTTGACCATGAAGTTCAGCGCTTCCATGATGCCCATCAGGAAGCCGGAAGCCACGATGGCGGGGATGATGGGCACGAAGATGTCGCCCAGTGTCTTGATGGCCTGCTGGTACCAAGGGGCTTTGGCAGCGGCTGCCTGCTTGACTTCCTCTTTGGTAGCAGCGCCGATACCGGCCAGAGCGGTGAACTCATCGTAGACTTTGTTTACCGTGCCGGTGCCGAAGATGATCTGCAGCTGACCCTGGGCCTCAAAGACGCCCTTGGCCCCCTCGGCGTTCTCGAGGGCCTTTTTGTCCACCTTGTCGTTGTCCGCAATGACCAGGCGCAGGCGGGTTGCGCAGTGGGCTGCCGATACGATGTTGGACGCGCCGCCGATGGCATCCAGTACCTGTTGTGCCGCGTGTTTGTAATCCATGAAAATCGCTCCTTCTATAAGATGTGAGGTCGAGGACTGTGAAATCAATTTCATCTGACGAGTATATTATAGTTGATGGGGCGGTAGATTTCTATTCGCCGAGTGACACAATTTAGCTCGGATGTGTTATCGATTTCACACAGTTTCACATGGGTATTTGGTACTTTGCACAAAAACGGGGTACATCTTTTTACAGCGCCCAAATATTTTCATCGGCGTTTTCGTCACCGGTGGAAGCGCGGCATTTCAGCTCCCAGCCCAGTTCCAGCTCCCGCGGGCGGGCATGGGGATCGGCCAGCTGGTCCAGCAGCAGGCGGGCGGCCTTGTCCCCTGCCGTGCGGTAATGCAGGTGGGCACTGGTCAGCGGCACGTAGGCCACCCGGCCCGCACGGCTGTCGCCGACGGAGGCCACCATCACATCCTCGGGCACACGCAGGCCCTGGCTGCGGCAGTACTGGATGGCACCGATGGCGATGGTATCCGTGGCGCAGAACAGCGCGTTGATCTCCCCCGCCCGCTCGAACAGCTGGCGGGCCTGCTCGTAGCCGGACTCCATGTTGAACTTGGCCACACTGATGCGCTGGGCGCGGGGCATTAAGCCGGCATCCCGCAGGGCGGCTTCGTACCCGGCGCGGCGGGCCTGGCCTACGGCCTTATCCAGCATGGTAGCGCCCAAAAAGCCCGGCAGGCGGCGGCCTTTTTCCAACATGCGGGCGGTGGCGGCGCGGGCCGCACCGAAATCATCGTGATACACGCAGCTGTAGCCGGGGTGCTGCTGCCCCAGGATGACCACAGGAATTTTTAAGCTTTCCAGCACAGCTTCGTGCTCCGGCGTAAAGATGGACGCAATCAAAATAATGCCGTCCACCGCGTCGTGGCGCAGCATGTCCATGGCCCGCACCTCGCGGGTGTTGTCGTTGGCGGTGTTCACCAGCAGCAGCTGGTAGCCCTGCTCGTCCAGCACACGGCTGATGCCCTCGACCATGCGGGCACAGCTTTCACTGCTGAGTTTGGGCAGGATGACACCGATCTGTTTGGTGCGGCGGGTGCGCATCATCTGGGCCTGCATGCTGGGGCGGTAGCCGGTCTCCTCCACCGCTTTGGCGATGGCGGCTTTTTTCTCGGCGCTGAGGTAGCCGCCGTTGAAAAACCGGCTGACCGCCGCCTTGGACACACCTGCGTAGGCAGCAAATTCGGTGATATTCATGGGTAAGCCCCCTTTGTGGTATTGATTTCAGTATAGCGCGGGCAGGGATCTTTGTAAAGCCTGCCGCTCTTTCCGGCTCACTCTGCGAGACGGACTCCCCCGATACGGGGGAGGTGGCACGAAGTGCCAGAGGGGGAGCGCGGTCACCGAAGGTGACTGAGGGAGAGACAAACAAATTAGCACCTACTGAATCGAAGGATCTCTCCCCCACCCGCTTCGCGGAAGCCCCCTCCCAGAGGGGGTCATTCCTGCAACACAAAAAACCGCACCCCTGCGGATGCGGTTTGCGGATCTATTTTATTCCCCTTTGGCGGCTTCACGGTGGAGGTGGGCGATGTCCACCAGTTCCATCTGGCTGATGTCATGGTCGCCGCGCAGGGCGTCCACCAGCACGCGGGCAGTATCCATGGCGGTGATGCAGGGGATGGACAGCTCGGTGGCCTTGCGGCGGAACTTGACCGAATCACGGTGCGGGTCGCGGCCATGGGGGCTGGTGGAGATGATGTAATCCACCAGGCCGCTTTCCAGCAGGTCGATCATATTCGGGCGGGCGCCGCTCATCTGGCGCACCACACTGCAGGGGATCATCTGGCTGTTCAGATAGCGGGCCGTCTCGGCGGTGCCGTAAATCTTGTAGCCGTAGTCATGCAGCTTCCAGGCCAGTTCGGCGGCTTCGGGCTTGTCGCTGTCCTTGACGGACACGATGCAGCAGGAGCCGGGACCGGGCACCTTGAACTGATAACCGGCAGCCACCAGGCCCTTCATCATGGCCTCGTGGAAGGTGGGGGCAATGCCCAGCACCTCGCCGGTGGACTTCATCTCGGGGCCCAGCATGGTGTCCACGCCGTGCAGCTTCAGGAAGCTGTAGACGGGCACCTTGACAGCGTAGTAGGGGCTGTTGCCGTTACGCCACAGGCCGGTGCCGTAGCCCATATCCTTCAGCTTTTCGCCCAGGGTGCAGCGCACGGCCAGATCGACCATCGGCACACCGGTGACTTTGGAGATGTAGGGCACGGTACGGGAGGAACGGGGGTTGACCTCGATAACATAGACATGGTCGTTCTGCACAGCGTACTGCACATTGACCAGGCCGACGACTTTCAGCTCGCGGGCAAAGCGGCCGGTGTAATCCACCAGCGTATCAATGACCTTCTGGCTGAAGGTGTAGGGCGGGTAGACGCAGATGGAGTCGCCGGAGTGTACACCGGTGCGCTCGACCTGCTGCATGATACCGGGCACGAGGTAATCGGTGCCGTCGCAGATAGCGTCGACCTCGCACTCGGTGCCCAGGATGTACTTATCCATCAGCACCGGGTGGCTCATGTCCACATGCTTGGTGATAACGCCCATGTACTCGGTGACGTCGGCAGAGTTGTAGGCCACGATCATGTTCTGGCCGCCCAGCACGTAGGAGGGGCGCATCAGTACGGGGTAGCCGACTTCCTGCGCGGCCTGCAGGGCTTCTTCCAGCGTAAAGACGGTGCGGCCCTCGGGGCGGGGGATGCCACAGCGCTCCAGCAGTTCATCAAAGCGTTCGCGGTCCTCGGCCTCGTCGATGGCGTCCGCCGGGGTGCCCAGGATGGGCAGGCCGATCTCGTCCATGTGCTTGGCCAGCTTGATGGCGGTCTGGCCGCCGAACTGCACCAGGCAGCCGTCCGGCTTCTCGGTCTCAATGATCTGGTCGACGCTCTCGGGGTTCAGCGGGTCAAAGTAGAGGCGGTCGCCGGTGTCAAAATCGGTGGAAACGGTCTCGGGGTTGTTGTTGACCAGCACTGCCTCACAGCCGTGGTTTTTCAGCGTCCAGACGGCGTGGACCGAGCAGTAGTCAAACTCAATGCCCTGGCCGATACGGATAGGGCCGGAGCCAAAGACCAGCACCTTCTTCTTTTTGGGGTCGCTGCGCTCAGCAATAAACTGCTTGGCTTCGTTGTCCTCGTCGAAGGTGGAGTAGAAATAGGGAGTCTTGGCGGCAAATTCCGCAGCGCAGGTATCGACCATCTTGAACGCTGCAGCGGGGTGTTCGGGCAGGGTGTCCACACCGGCCAGGCGCTTGATGGTCTTATCCAGGAAGCCGAACTTCTTGGCGCTCAGGTACTTTTCAGTCGTCAGTTCGCCGTTTTTCAGGCCCATCTCGATGTCAGCCAAATGCTGCATCTTATCCAGGAACCACCAGTCGATCTTGGTGATATCGTAGATAGTCTCGTGGGGCACGCCGCGCTTGAGGGCCTCGTAGACGCAGAAAGCGCGCTCGGAATCCTGCACGTGCAGATGCTCGATAACTTCCTCGGTGGAGAGCTTCTCGAAGTCGGGCAGGGTCAGGGTGTCCAGGCCCAGCTCGGTGGAGGAGACTGCCTTCATCATGGCGTGCTCGAAGTTGTTGCCGATGGCCATGACCTCGCCGGTCGCCATCATCTGGGTGCCCAGGGACTTATCAGCATAGACGAACTTATCAAAGGGCCACTTCGGGTATTTGACGACGACATAGTCCAGCGCGGGCTCAAAGCAGGCGCAGGTCTCGCCGGTAACATCGTTGGTGATCTCGTCCAGGGTGTACCCCAGGGCGATCTTGGTAGCTACCTTGGCAATGGGATAGCCGGTAGCCTTGGATGCCAGCGCCGAGGAACGGGACACACGGGGGTTGACCTCGATGACGGCGTACTCAAAGCTGTCGGGCTTTAAGGCAAACTGGCAGTTGCAGCCGCCCTCGATACCCAGCTCGGTAATAATATCCAGCGCGGCGGTACGCAGCATCTGGTACTCTTTATCGGAGAGGGTCTGGCTGGGGGCCACGACGATGGAGTCGCCGGTGTGGATGCCGACGGGATCCAGGTTCTCCATGTTGCAGACGGTGATGACGTTGCCCTTGGAGTCACGCATGACCTCGTACTCGATCTCCTTCCAGCCGGAGATGCACTTCTCCACCAAAATCTGGTGAATGGGGGAAAGACGCAGGCCGTTAGTGGCGATCTCATGCAGTTTTTCCCGGTCCTCGCAGATGCCGCCGCCGGTGCCGCCCATGGTAAAGGCGGGGCGCACGATGACGGGGTAGCCGATGACCTCGGCAAAGTCCAGCGCGTCGTCCAGGTCCTCTACGACCTTGGAGGGGATGATGGGCTGGTGCAGCTTTTCCATCGTATCCTTGAACAGCTGGCGGTCCTCGGCGCGGTCGATGGTATCGGGCTTGCAGGCCAGCAGGCGCACGCCGCTGCGGTCCAAAAAGCCGTTGCGGGCCAGTTCCATGCTGAGGTTCAGGCCCATCTGGCCGCCCAGGTTGGGCAGGATGGCATCGGGCTTTTCCTTTTCGATGATGCGCTCCACGACCTCGGCGGTCAGCGGCTCGATATAGACATGATCGGCAATGTCGGGGTCGGTCATGATGGTAGCGGGGTTCGAGTTGACCAGCACGGTCTCGACACCCTCGGATTTCAGGGCACGGCAGGCCTGGGTGCCGGAATAGTCAAACTCCGCCGCCTGGCCGATGATGATGGGGCCGGAACCGATGACCAGCACCTTTTTGATACGCGGGTCCTTAGGCATCGGCGATCACTCCTTTCGCTGCCAGCATACGGCTGACAAATTCATCAAACAGAAATTCGGTATCCTTGGGGCCGCCGTTGGCTTCGGGGTGGAACTGGACGGTGAAGCAGTTCCACTGGAAGTAGTCCACGCCCTCGCAGGTGCCGTCGTTGGCATTCACATAGCTGACCTGTCCCACATCGGCGGGCAGGGTCTCGCTTTCCACGGCGTAACCGTGGTTCTGGCTGGTGATGAAGGTGCGGGCTTTGCCGGCATGGGTAACAGGCTGGTTCGCGCCGCGGTGGCCGTACTTCAGCTTGCAGGTGTGGGCACCGGCAGCCAGAGCGGTAAGCTGGTGGCCCAGGCAGATGCCGAAGGTGGGGATGCCGGTGGAGAGCATTTTGCGGATGTTGGCGATGATCTCCACATTCTCGGCCGGGTCGCCGGGGCCGTTGGAGAGCATCAGGCCGTCCGGGTGCAGCTCGGCCAGCTGGGCGGCGGTGGTGGTGCCAGGCAGCACGGTCACGCGGCAGCCGCGCTTTTGCAGGCAGCGCACGATGTTATTTTTGCAGCCCAGGTCCAGCAGGGCCACATGCAGCGGGGTATCACCCCACTCCCCTGCCTCGGTGGGTTCGTAGGTCTTGGCCTCCCGGCAAGTAACGGTCTTAACCGCGTCGACCACCGCGTAGGCGGCGATCTGAGGCAGCAGGGCGGCTTTCTTCTCCGGCTCGGCATCGGGGTCGAACTCGGTGGTGATAGCACCGTTCATAACGCCGCTTTCCCGCAGGGTGCGGGTCAGGCTGCGGGTATCGATGCCCTCAATGCCGATGATGCCGTTTTCTTTTAAGAAAGTATCCAGCGTTTTTTCGCTGCGGAAGTTGGAGGGAGTCTTGCATGCTTCGCGCACGATGTAACCCTTGGCCCAGATCTTGCCGCTCTCGACATCCTGGCTGTTCATGCCGTAGTTGCCGATGAGGGGGTAGGTCTGGGTGATGATCTGGCCGTAGTAGCTGGGGTCGGTAAGGGTCTCCTCAAAGCCGACCATGCCGGTGGCGAAGACTACCTCACCGATGGTGGTGCCGGGGCAGCCCACGCTGACGCCGCGGAACACCCGGCCGTTTGCCAATATCAGATATGCCTGCATAATTAGCCTCTCTTTTTTACAGCGTCTGCTTTGCCTGCTCTTTCATTTTGCGGCTGCCCAGGTGTACCAGGGGCAGCTTGCCCTCCTTGCAGATGGGGCATTCTTCAGGGGCGTAGTTGGGCAGATCCAGCTTGAGGGCGCTGGCCACGATGGGGATCGGGGACGGAGCCTCGGCGCGGGTACGGTCGACCACGCAGGCGATGCCCAGGCAGACGCCGCCGGCCTCCTCGATGACGCGCTTGGTCTCCAGGCTGGAGACGCCGGTGGTGACAACGTCCTCGGCGATGACGCAGCGCTCACCGGGATGGATGCGGAACCGCTTCAGGGTCATGACGTTATCCACACGCTCGGTGAAGATGGCGCGCTTGCCCAGCTGGCGGCCCAGCTCGTAAGCGTAGACAATGCCGCCCATGGCAGGGCCGACCACAACGTCGACATTCAGCTCCTTCAGCTTCTCGGCGACCGGGGCCATGACCTCGGCAGCCTTATCGGGATACTGCTGCAGGAATGCCATCTGGCAATATGCGCCGGAATGGCGGCCGGACGACAGCAGGAAGTGCCCCTCCAAAAATGCTTCACATTCCTTTAAAACTTCCAGTGCTTCTCTTGCCATGATACTTTCCTCCTGTATAATTTTCAGCTTATTGTAGCATATTATGTATATTTTTGCAATACGGTTGTATATCTATTTTGTATGGCACGATGGGGATGCCACGATGTTGTAGGGGCGAATGCGAGCATCGACCCCTACAGCAAGGTTCTTACTTTTCCTTACCCTCTCGCGCACCCTCTGATCTCATCCAGCGTCTTGACGCCGTGTGCGTCCATCCACTGGGCGATCTCGGCGGTGATGCGGGTGCAGGCTTTCGGGTCCAGGAAATTCGCCGTACCCACCTGTACAGCCGCGGCACCGGCCATGATGAACTCCAGCGCATCGCGGCCGGTCAGGATGCCGCCCAGCCCCACCACGGGGATGCTGACAGCACCCACAGCCTGCCACACCATGCGCAGGGCAATGGGCCGCACCGCCGGGCCGGACAGGCCTGCGAAGGTGTTGTTGAACACCGGGCGGCGCTTTTCCAGATCAATGGCGCAGGCCTGGAAGGTATTGCACAGGCTGATAGCATCGGCACCGGCGGCCTCGACCGCCTTGCACATCTCAGGGATGCTCTCGGCCTGGGGGCTGAGCTTGACGATCAGCGGCACGGTGCAGACCTTGCGCACCGCGCTGACCACCTCGCTGGCGTCGGCCGCGCGGATACCGAAGGCAAGACCTCCCTGCTTGACGTTGGGGCAGCTGATATTCAGCTCGATAAAATCCACACCGGCGGCGCAGAGCATGGCCACGCCCTCGATGTTTTCCTCAATGGTATGGCCGCCCAGGTTGGCCCAGACGGTGGTGCCGCACTGGCGCATAGCGGGCAGTTCGTGGTCGATGAAATGCTGCACACCGGGGTTCTGCAGGCCGATGGAGTTCATCAGGCCGGAGGGCGTCTCGTACAGGCGCTCGCCCTCGTTGCCGGGCTGACCGTTCAGGGTCAGGCCCTTGCCGGAGATGCCGCCCAGCAGGCGCAGGTCCTCGATGTCGGCATACTCCGGGCCGAAGCCGAAGGTACCGGAGGCGGCGACGACCGGGCCGGCCAGCCGCTTGCCGAGGAAATCAACATGCAGGTCTGCCATCAGTCAAACACCTCCTGTGCATTGAATACCGGGCCGTCCTTGCAGACGGTAACGGGGCCGATTTTCGTGTGGCAGGTGCAGCCCAGGCAGGCGCCCAAACCGCAGGCCATCTTTTTTTCAAGGCTGGCCAGGCAGGGCACATTAGCGGCAGCGCAGAGCTTGGCCACGCCGCGCATCATCACCATAGGGCCGCAGGTCAGCACGATGTCGTAGTTTTTCGCGTCCAGCAGGTCAGTGACCAGGCCGTGATGACCCTCATTGCCGGAATCGGTGGCTACAAAAACATCGTGGCACCAGGGCACGAACCTGTCCATGCCGTAGCTGGTATCGCGGAAGCCGACGTACACGTCCGGCCGCACGCCTGCCCGGCAGAGCTGCTTGCAAAGCAGCAGCAGCGGCGCGGTGCCGATGCCGCCGCCCACCACGGCGATGCGCTGATACTTGCCTACCAACGCGGCAGCGTCAAAGCCGTTGCCGCAGGGGCCGGTGACGGTCAGCGTCTGACCGGGCTGCAGGGCGGCAATTTTGTGCGTACCCTCGCCTTTGAGCTGATACAAAAAGGTCAGCGCGCCGGTCTGGTTGTCAAAGTCATTCACACTGATGGGGCGGGACAGGATCGGCGTAGCGTCGGCGGCCCAGGCCCGCAGCATGTAGAACTGGCCTGCGTGGGGCTCGTGGCGGGGGTCCTGCCACTGCACCGTCAGGCGGCGGATATCGGGTGCAACAGTTTCTTGTTGCAGCACCGTCAGATTACAGCTTATTGCACTCACCCTGAATGTCCTCCCGCATGCGCACGCACTCGTTGTAGGCGGCCTCGTCAAAGGCTACGCCGGGCTGTTTCTTGTAGGCCAGCAGGATGCCGCGGCTGGAGTTGACCACGCCGCCGTTGCCCTGGGTCAGGTACTGGGCGATGTCGGCAGCCTTGCCGCCCTGGGCACCGTAGCCGGGGATCAGGAAGAAGGTGTTTTTGTAAGCGGCGCGGATGGCGGTGGCTTCCTCGGTATGGGTGCCGCCGATGACCAGGCCGATGCTGGAGTAGCCGTGCTCGCCCATGTAGTCCTTGCCCAGGGCGGTCAGGCTGTCGCCCACCAGGTCGTAGACATGGCGGCCGTCGTCCAGCTTTTTGTACTCAAAATCTTTGGCGCCGGGGTTGGAGGTGCGGCACAGAACGAACACGCCCTTGCCCTGCTGCTCGCAGTACGGCAGGTAGGGGCTGATGGAGTCGAGGCCCATGTAGGGGGCCAGCGTGATGATGTCGGCCTCGAAGTCGCCGGTGAAGTGGGCCTTGGCATACATTTCGGCGGTCTTGGCAATGTCGCCGCGCTTGATGTCGGCAATGACCGGCAGGCCGGTGGCGCGGGCCAGCTTGAGGGTCTCGGCGTAGGCGCGCATGCCGTCCAGGCCCAGGGACTCGTAGTAGGCGATCTGCACCTTATAGCAGCCTGCCACGCCCTTGGTGGCGGCGATCAGCGCGCGGTTGAAGTCCAGCACGTTCTCGCCGGCGGTCTTGGCGGTGTCGGTGGTGGGCAGGTAGCCGATCTCGGTATCCAGGCCGACGCAGACCGGGCCGTTGGCAGCTACGCTCTCGTACAGTTTATCCATGTTCGTCAACATTGTGTGCTCCCCCATTTATATAATGTAGATTGCTTACTCTTCGATTTGGAACGTGACCTTGCCACCCTTGATGGTGGTGACGACCTTGCCGTACAGCAGGGTGCCATCGTAGGGGCAGTTCTTACTCTTGCTGTGGAGGTCCTCGGCGCTCACCTCGTACATGTGGTCCAGGTCCACCAGCACGACATCGGCGTCGTAACCGGGGGCCAGCATGCCCTTGTGGTCGGCCAGGCCCAGCACGGCGGCGGGGCCGGCGCTCATCAAAAAGCTCAGCAGTTCCAGCGGCAGGCGCTGCTCGCGGCAAAGCTTGGTGTAGCATACGCCGAAGGCTGTCTCCAGGCCCACCATACCGGCGGCTCCCTTTTCCTTTTCCTCGGCGGTATGAGGTGCGTGGTCGGTGCCGATGCAGGTCACGGTGCCGTCCCTGATGGCTTCGATCAGGGCGGTGACATCGTCGGCCTTACGGATGGGCGGGTTGACCTTGTACTGCAGGCGGCTGTCATCGAACCAGAGGTGATGGGGCGTGACCTCGCAGCTGACACGGGCGCCTTTCAGGCGGCTCATGCGGATGGCGTCGATGGATTCCTTGGTGGAGACGTGGCACATGTGCAGGCGGGTGCCGTAGTACTCGGCCAGGTGGCAGTTGCGCACGGTCTCGATATTCTCAGCCAGGCGGTAGTCCCAGGGGCTGATCTCCCGGTCCTCGGCGTGGGACATGACGGTCAGGCCGCGCTCGGTGGCGATGGCAAAGACCCGCGCCATAACGGCGTTGTTAATCACGCCGTTGCCGTCCTCGGTGATGAACTTGATGTCCTCCGGCAGGGTAAGCAGATGGTCGATGGTCTTACCGTCAAAGTCCTTGGTGATGGAGACGGTCTGGTTGGCATCGCACAGGCCGATGCGCTTGGCCTCGGCCTCCACCGCGTGGGCGATCTCCGGCGTGGAGCAGACAGGCTTGGTGTTGGGCATCAGGTTCACAAAGGTGTAACCGCCTGCCGCTGCGGCCGCCGAGCCGGTGGCGATGTCCTCTTTATATTCAAAGCCTGGGGTGCGCCAGTGGCAGTGGGTATCGATGAAAGCGGGCAGGATGGTGCGGCCTTTGGCATCCAGCACATCCTCACCCTCGGGCACCACAAGGCCCTGGCCGATGGCTGCGATCTTGTCGCCGCGCAGCCATACCTCGATGGGTTTGCCGGCGGTGTCTTTTGCGTTGCGGATCAGCATGTTATACCTCCCTGGGTGTGTATTTGGGCAAAAAAAAACTTTTCCCAAAAATGGGAAAAGTCAAAAAGTCACACCATGCACAGCGGCGGGAAAGGACGCTGCGCCGTTAATCTTAAAGTTTGCAAAACCGCTCATCAACATGCAGACGTACTCCTTCCCCACGTATTACATAATTTTACTTATTGTACCATGCCCCGGCGGTGGTGTCAATGCAATGGGGGTTTTTGGGCAGTTAGGGATTTTATAGAGTTTTAGGGCAACTTTTGGACATTTTGACAAAATGTACCGCAAAACCGCCCGGCATTGCCTTTTATCCGCGATTGTGCTATTATGTATACTAAACTTTACTATAGAATCGTGTTTTTATATTAGCACAATATGGTATGCAATAAGAAACAGAGGGAAACATCATGGGCCTTTGGGAAGACGCCAAAAATATCCGGGACAAGGACCCCGCCGCGCGCAATGTGGCCGAGGTCATCATTCTGTACCCCGGTTTCCACGTACTGGTTACACATAAGATCGCACATTTTTTGTATAACCACAAGTGTTTCTTTTTGGCGCGGTTCGTCAGCCAGCTGGCCCGGCATTTAACAGGCATCGAGATCCACCCCGGCGCGAAGATCGGCCGCAAGCTGTTTATCGACCACGGCATGGGCATCGTGTTTGGCGAGACCACCGAGATCGGTGACAACTGCACGATTTACCACGGCGTGACCCTGGGCGGCACCGGCAAGGACACCGGCAAGCGCCACCCGACCTTAGGCAATAACGTGCTGATCGGCGCAGGCACCAAGGTGCTGGGGCCTGTATATATCGGCGATAACGTGCGCGTGGGCGCCGGCAGTGTGGTGCTGAAAAACCTGCCCGCCAACTGCACCGCCGTGGGCGTGCCTGCCGAGGTAGTGCGCATGCGCAACGAGAAATGCTGCCCGTCGGACGATCTGGACCAGCAGGATCTGCCGGATATTGTCAACCAGCGCATCTCCCAACTGGAAGCCCGCCTGAGCCGCCTGGAGGCCGAACACCAGGGAGAGTTCCCGCCGGATAAAAAGTAAAACATACAAACAGCGCCCCCGTCCAATGGACAGGGGCGTTATTTTTGTGTGCATGTAGGGGTCGATGCTTGTATTGAGAGGTCGCGCAGCGATCAAAGCCCCAGTAGGGCTTTGATCCGAACGAGCAGGCCAGCCATGCTGGCTGGCAGCCCTTGTTGTGGCTGCCAAGCGGTCCCGCGGGCGAATACAAGCATCCGCCCCTACAAACTCAACTATGCTTTCCTCCGGTTAAACGAAATCTGCAGCACCAGCCAGGCGGCGGTGAGGCATACCACCGTGATAAGCCCCATCATCTGCCAGGAGTGCATCAGGTTGGCTACCGTGGCATCGTACATAGGGCTGTCGAAGCCCTGCTTCAGCCAAGCCAGGCGGCTGTTCAGGTCGGTGGAGGCCCCCAGCGCGCCCATGCCCCAGCGGCAGACGACGACCGCCGCGATCCGGGCGGCCACCCCGGTCAGCGTGAACATAATGCCGCTGAACACCACCTGCCCGATCATCAGCACCAGCACGACCAAAATCGCGCTCTCACCGCTTTTGAAGATGGCGGAGATCAACAGGCCGATAGCGCTGGACGCCACCAGCATGAGCAGGATCGAGACAAAAATCTCCACATCGGTATCCAGCAGCAGGTGATTCTGCGGGATGTTTACGATGCGCACAAAGCCGAAGGTTAAAATGGCGGCTTGGACGTCCTCGATAAGCAGCAGCACGAAGGCCTTGCTCAGCACCACCGCCAGCAGGCTAACGCCTACCGAAGCTTCCCGCAGGATGATCTCCCGCTCCTTACAAATTTCGCGGTAGGAGTTCAGCGTGCCCATAAAGGCGGCCATGGCGCTGATAATGAACAGCGCCGTGCGGCTGCCGATGTTAATAAGGTTGGAGGTAAAGCAATCCGGGTCGACCACCATTTTAATGACCAACACCATGAACGGCGCCTGCAAGATCAGGCTGGCCATCGTGAGCTTATCGTTTAAGATCAGGCGCAGATTGCGCTGCACCAGCACCGTGAACTGGCGCCAGAATTTCATCAATTTTATTGGCTGCATCGCTTATCCGCCTCCTGCGCTGCCTCGGGCCAGGCCGCCACCAGGCGGTTGAACTCCGGCGTGGTAAAGTATTGCTGGCGGTACTGCTCGATGAGCTCGGGCACCCGCAGCTTTTCAAAAATGTCGCTGGTCAGCTCCACATCAAAGTAGCGGTGCAGTTTTTCCGGTGCGCCGTAGTAGCACAGCACGCCGCCCACACCCAAAAAGGCAATTTTATCGCACAGGTTGATGTTGGACATATTGTGGGTGACCATCAGCACCGTGCAGTTTTGGTGGCTGAGCTTGCGGCACAGCTCCATCATGCTGCGGTCAAGGTCCGGCGAAAGGCCGCTGGTGGGCTCGTCCAGAATCAGCAGCCGGGGGTTGGCCAGCAGTTCCATGGCGATGGAGACACGCTTTTTCTGCCCGCCGGAAAGCTGGGAGATCAGCGTTTTTTCCCGCCCGGTCAGGTCCACAGCTTCAATCGCATGGGCCACGGCGGCGTTGATCTCGGCCCTGGTGGCGTCGTGGGCGATGCGCAGCTTGGCCGTAAAGGTCAGGCTCTGCTCCACGGTCAGGTTATCGTGCATGATGTCCTTCTGCGGCACGTAGCCCAGCACGGCCTCAAAAGCGTTACGGTTATCGGCGGTGTCCAGGCCGTCGAACCGCACGCTGCCCTTGGTGCAGGGCGCAGTGCCGGTGATGCAGGTAAGCAGGCTGGACTTTCCGGTGCCGGAGCCGCCCACCAGCACCACAAAGCTGTTGGGCTCGATTTCAAAGCTGGTGCCGTCCACGATGTTCAGCGGCTTGCCGGTGTTGCGGTTTTTGACGGTTTTATACACATTGAGCAGCTGCACGCTGATGCCGCTTTTATGCTCGTGGTAATGCAGCAGCCCGCCGGAAAAAGCAAATACCTGCGTAGGCACGTTGATGACCGCACCGCTGCGCAGCACTGTGCCGGTCACGCGGGCACCGTCCACATAGGTGCCGTTGGTGGAGCCCAAATCGCGCAGCTCGTAGTGGCCGTCCTTGTACAAAATTTCGCAGTGATGGCGGGATACGCGGTCGCTGACAAGCTTGATGTCGCAGTCATCGCCACGGCCGATGAGCACCCGCTTTTTGCGGCGGACATCCACCTCCCGCAGGACGGCGTTGTCGGTCTGCTCCTGCCGCAGGCCGGTCTCGCCGCTTTGAGCTGTGCGAATTTCCTCAACTCTAAACGTGATTTCCTGCGTAGACGCATTGCCATCGGTGTTCAGGCCCAGCACGTCACCCTCCTGCAGGGGGCAGGTCTCGCCCTGGTTCAGGTAGCGGTTGTCGTACCAGGTCGCGCACTCGGTGGAGGAATCGGTCACGGTCCAGCCGTCCTTGGTGCAGGCCACCACGAACTGCACCTCGCCTACGTTGTTGCGGCGCAGCACATATTCACACTGAGCACTGCGGCCAAAGCGGTAACTGCCCGCAGGCAGGGTGATGCGCTGTTTGTTGCGCTGCTCGGTAATTAAAAATACGATCTCACTTGCCACGCTGCCACCCCCCTTACCAGCTGAAATCCGGGCCGCAGAAGGGCACGAATTTCAGCGTGGCAGTGCCCAGGCGCAGGGTCTCCTCCCCTGCCAGCTCCTGCGGCTCCAGCAGCGCCGTGTCGAACAGGTCGGGTTCGCCGCGGCTCGAAACCTCATAGTCGATGTCACCTTGCGCAAGTGGCAGGAACGGCAGTGCCTGGGTCAGCGCCAGTGGCGAGAACCCGCTCATCGATTGCTTCTTTCCTTGAATACGATTGATAGAGCGGATATTTTTTCTCTATTCCGTATTTTCTTTTCTATTTTTTTATATCTTTTTTGTATTTCTGATTGCGATATTGACGGCAGCGGCGGAAAATACCGGCTACTGCCCCCTGCGCACCAGCGCGAGCAGCGCGTCGGCAACCGCCTGCGGATGCTCGTATGCGCTGAAATGCCCGCAATCGAATATCACCGTCGTATCCGCGCTCG
>ERZ773218.1592-NODE-1592-length-20895-cov-3.445633_pt1 | contig 20895 bp, 20 predicted proteins | sample MGYA00580527_ERZ773218 | MGnify/ENA primary metagenome ERZ773218 (study PRJEB29015, sample SAMEA2737763) | human gut metagenome | biome: human gut; feature: human-associated habitat; material: faeces | place: China | collected 2012 ...
TGCTCTGGTGATTGAACACATTGAGGGAGCCGGTTACATAGATTTCAAGGGCCGTGGCGATATACTGGGCTTCCTTTTCCTCCTGTGAACGGAGCAGGTTATATAGGTCCTCCAGTATGGGCATATTCTCCGGGCGCGGGTCATTGAGGTAGGTCTGATAGACCAGACGCACACAACGGTCGATGATGGTTTTCTGCACCGGCTGCAATCCGTCCTTACCGCCCACGATCAGCTCACACAAGCTGAGGATAAAGTCAGACTTGAGGGACAGCGGGCTTTCATCATCCGAATAGTCCAGGTTCAGATCCATCGGATTGATATACTGGTCAGATACCGGTGAAACCCGAACCACCTGTCCATGCAGCGCCTGCACAAGTGCCGAATACTCGGCTTCTGGATCGCAGACAATGATATCGTCTTCCGTAATCAGAAAACAGTTCGTAATTTCCCTCTTTGCTGAAAATGACTTACCAGAACCTGGTGTACCAAGAATCAGTCCATTCGGGTTCTTCAGACGTTTCCGATCAACCATGATCATGTTGTTGGATAATGCATTTAATCCATAATAAAGAGCTTCCCCTTCCTGAAACAGTTCCTGTGTCGTAAATGGCACAAAGATTGCGGTTGATGATGTGGTAAGCCCTCTCTGAATTTCAATTCGATTGACTCCAAGCGGAATGCAGGACATGAGTGCTGCTTCCTGCTGATAATCCAGCTGTTTTAAGGAACAGTTATATTTCTGTGCGATTCCCTGTACCTGGAAAATATTATTCTCCAGCTTCTGCCGCTTCTTTGCGGTATTCATAACCAGAACTGTCACAAGGAACATTCGCTCATTTCTGGACTGCAGATCTTCCAGCAGATTCTTCGCCTCTTCTCCATAAGTCACAAGGTCCGATGGAAGCACGTCCATATCATAACCGGAACGTACTGCCCGCTTCTGCTCTTCAATCTTCATCTTATCCAGATCTGAAATCTTGCTCTTGATCATCTTAATCGCAGAACTCTGGTCAATGGACTGGATATGAATGTTGACATTGATGCTGTCATCCACATCCAGGAAATCTGCAAGCATCCGGTCTGTCAGCTCCGGTGCAAGAATCTGCAGGTAACTTACACTTCCCATCGTTCTTCCCATCAAAAATGTCTGATTCTTGGAAAAGTTAAAGGAAGTCGGTGCAATAAAATCTTTGGTTTTTAATCCGGTTTCCGGCAGCATCTTATACTGGAACTTAAATGGTTCGATCCGATCCTGGTTGAACACATGATACAGAATCTCAAGCCTTTCCAGTCCATTCAAGGAATGTGCCTGTGCTCCCAGAACCTTAAAGTTGTTTAAGATATCTGTTTCGATTCTTTCAAGCCTTGGCCTTGCCACCTTCAGGCTTTCTGCTTCGATTCCAAAAGTGATATACTTCGTCTTTACCAGACCATTATTTCCCTTGGAAAGCTGATTTTTCAGCATAGTACGGTACTCTTCACGAATGGCATTAAAGTCATCCGTCTGATCCGGAATATCAATGCTTTTTTCAAATTCTGCCACATCCACCTGCTGATTGATGAAGGACAGCTGCACACTAATGGAAGAATCAAAGTAATTTAAGAAATCACAGTAATTCTCAAATATCGTGGTCTTATCCTCGTTTAAAGCAAGCTGATAATTGATGTCGTAAAACTGAATCGTCTTGGAGAAAAAGGTCTTTGTCACCTGGCAGATACCATCCTGCAACATCCGAATATACGGAATACTCTGCTGTGCAGTTGTAGGAATGCTTTTCTGTTTCCTGCGGTCCCGTTCCTGTTTCTTCTTACGCTTTTCCTGTTCTCTTTCTTTTCTGCTTTTTTTGTTTCTTCTTTCCTGACGGTTTCTTTTTTCCGCCAGGGACAGACGCTCCTGCTGAGTCTCCTGCTTTGTCTTTTTTGCCATCCGGCACACCCTCCTTTTTTACAAGGGTGGAAATCTCCTGATAAAAATTTTCTGTCTTATATGGTCTTACTGCCGGACAGATAAACTTCTGTCGAATAATATTTGCCACCACTTTTTCAAAGGGAAGTCCGTCTTTTTCATACATTGCCATGAAGAAAAACGGAAGCATGATCGTTACCATCAAAATGGCAGCAATACTGGAACCGATTGGTTTTCTCATGAACAGATAAAACGGAATTCCCACAACTGCGGCAAGTGAAAAGAAAATCAGCTGCCGCTTTGTCAGATTTAATGCTACTTTTGTTTTGACCTTGGTAAGGTCTTTTGGTACTGGTACATACGCCATGGTATGCGCTCCTTTCCTGCCCGTTAGTGGGCATTGAATATCGATTTGCTAAGGCTTCCGGTCTTGAATAATGAAAATGCAAGAATCACGGTATAAGCCGCTACTGAAAACATTGCTGCATGAAGGTCACTGGATATGGTCATTGCATTTACTAAAACTGCATAAATTCCCACACAGACCATCATGAAGAATCCCTGAAATGCCAGTGCGAACAAGCCTTTTAAATAGTTGTTTCCGATATTGCCCCATTCCTTATTGGTCATGGTGGCAAACGGAATTGGTGCTATGGAAGTATAAAGGTAAATTTCTATCATTCTTCCGTACAAGATTACCGTAATGATAATTGACAGAATGTGCATGGTAACACTGATTAACATCGTTTCCATGGATAGCAGGAACAAATCCCCTAACTCCATATCCTCCAGGGCATCCACAATTCGTGTAATTGCTTCTGTTGCATCCACCGCAGTGTTTCCTGATATCACCCCGGCGGCATTATTGACCACATGTTGGCCAACGTCAAAGACCGCCATCGTGATATTGAACGTATTTGTCACCAGATAAATGGCTACATACGCTTTGAAGATCCAGAGGAAAATGTTATAAGTCTCAAATTCATGGAAATTGTTTTTTTGTGTTACCATCGTGATCAATTCATAGCACAGGACAAAGGTGATGATCAGTCCCGCAATGGGGACGATCACCGTTTGGGATATATTCTGAATCAGATTAAAAATCCCTGCATTCCACCCCTGCGGTGTCTGTCCCACCTGCCCGGCTATGGTTCCCACCTGCTCATTGACAGACGTGAACATGTTATCCAAACAGGACTTGATAAGCCCGATCAGGATATCCTTTATCGCTTCCGTAATTCTCTCAATGATGGTGTTCATCTACCACTCCTCTTAAGAGAACAATGTTGCCAGCTGTGGAATCAGGGTAGTTCCCAGCAGCATGATTCCGGCACCAGCCATCAGCTGTTTGATGCCCTGGCTCTTAGCGCCGGGATTGTCATTTCCATATCCTTCCAGAAGGTTTACGACACCCCACACGCCAAGACCTGCGCCGATTGCGACTACAAGAGTTTTTAAAGTTGTAATTGCACTGCTAAAAAATGCCATATACATTCACCAAAACTGACTTCTTTCAGGTGTTTACGGGAATGAAAAAACACCGACTAAAAAGCCGGCGCACCTAATGTCAGTTATTCCTTTCCTCATTATTTTTCGTTCATTCCCATGGTTACTCCGACAGCTCCACCTGAATTACCTCCACCTCTTCTTCGGGTTTCGGTGTGTACTGCGGATTTAACTCTTTCTCTACTTTGTACCGGTTCTTCTCGTTTTCATCTGCAAGAAGCCGATAGTTTTTGTGTTTCGTGATATCATATTTATCCGAGAAAAATGGTCTGGCACCACGGATCTGCAGGATACATTTTCCTCCATCCATGACTGCAATCTCATCTTCTGTCATCAGCTGTTTGCCTGTTTTCTGGTAATTCAATCCAAAGGACTTCTGATTACTCCTCGTCTCCGAAGTGTTATACAGGTCAATGGTTTCCTTCCCCAGAAGCTCACTCATTTCCTTTAAGGTGGTTTTCTCTTTGCCACCAAGAAAAAGTGTAGTATCACAGTTGCCCAGAATGGTATCTGCACTATCCTTATACATTGCCTTTAACTGACTCTGGGACTGCAAAATAATAGAAGCAGAGATTTCCCTGCTTCGGATAGTTGCAATCAGCTTGTCAAACTGAGGAATTTGCCCGATGTTGGCAAACTCATCAGCGATGACACGCACATGCACCGGAAGTCTTCCACCATATTCATCATCTGCCTTGTCACAAAGCAGATTGAAAAGCTGTGACTGTAACATGGCAATCACAAAGTTAAAGGTTGTATCTGTATCTGACATAATCAAAAACAAGGCTGTTTTCCTGTCCCCAATCTTATCCAGTTCCATTTCATCATAAGACATGATCTCACGAAGTTCTGCGATATCAAATGGTGCCAGCCTCGCACCACAGGAAATAAGAATACTTTTGGCAGTTTTGCCAGCCGCCATTTTGTATTTTTTATACTGTCTGACCGCAAAGTGCTGCGGATCTCTTTCTTCCAGTTCCTGGAACATCATATCCACTGGATTCTGGTAAGTTTCATCCTCTTCACGCGTTTCGCTTTCATTCAAAAGATCCAGAAGGGTATTCAGATTCTTTTCCTCTTCATCCCCTTCATACCAGATAAAAGCAATCAGTGCTGTGTAGAGCAATTTCTCTGCTTTCACCCAAAAATCTTCGGAAGCTTTTTCCCCTTCACCTTTGGTATTAACAATGATTGTCGTTACCAGCTTCAGGATATCCTTTTCAGACCGTATATAAGCAAATGGATTGTAATGAAGCGATTTGGAAAAATTGATGGTATTCAGAACCTTAATCACATATGGCTCATGAACTACTTTTCCGGATTTATCTTTCATGATATTTCCATTCTTATCTTTCTTAGGTGGTCCCTTTGCTAACATCTTCCCGCACTCTTCAATCAAAGTGCCTTTCGGATCTGTAATGACCATGGAACAGTTCATCTGCATGACCGACGGCTTTACAAAAAATCGTGTCTTTCCGGAACCACTGCCACCGATGACCACGATATTTTTATTTCTCGCATACTTCGGCTGCTTTGGTCTGCTCTCCATGGTCAGTGCTTCTGTTGCTGTCAACGGAATATTCATCCAGGGATCCTCTGACATATAAGGCTTTATATCCTCTGCAGTTCCCCATCTGGCTGAACCATACTCGATTCCCTTCCGAAGTTTCTTTGCATCTGACTGTTTCTGCCAAACCAATAGTTTTAAAATAACTGCGACAGTAACTCCAACCAATAGATCTCTAAGGTCAAAACTCAACAGAATCCCTGTAAAGATCCGATCTGCATGTTCCATCGCATATAACAGTTTGTTCCCTATATCTTCTCCGGGACTGCTTCTGTATAAGCAGGATGCCCGGTCCGCATAAAAAGCGGTCAGAACATAGGGAAGATTGGTAAGAACCAGTTTCTTTTTATCCAGGGCGGACAGCCTGACCCCAGCCTTATTCTTCCACTTCTGCATCAGTTTATTGCCGTTTTGTTTCTTCATCGGCTCTGTTCCTGATGTCGGTTCTTTACTTTGTCCTTCGTCTTCTTTGGCATCATTGCCCGGTAAGCTGCAAGACGCTTATGAATGGAAGGCTTATTCGCTTTTTGAATCTGTTTCTGGGAAAACTCACGGAAAGCAGCATTGAGGGCATCCTGATCACGTCCCTTGAAAAATACCAGATAAACCGGCGGCTCTTTGCTCTTGTCTTTTTTCAGAGCATAATTGATCCCGTATTTTCTGGCATACCGTTCAAAGGACTTAATATTTTTGTCCGTGATCTCGATATTGACCATCCCGGCATTCTGTTTTGCCAGCTCTTTTACCGTGACCTTTCCCTGTTTCGGCTGATTTTTCTGTGCTTTCTTCTCTACTGATTTCTGCCTCTGATGACGCAGATACGCAACAAGAACCTTTTTCAACAGGTCTGCCGTAATCTTAGTAGCCCGAATACAGAACGTGACCGTTTTCTGAGTTACCTCTTCCTGCATGACTTTTCCCTCCTTTCAGCGATTCAACTGCTGTCCAGATCTGTAATCATGGCAACCACCCCCTTTAATGAAAAAAGACAGATTAACCGGTAATCAGGTTCTGCACCTGTACGAGTTTTTCTGTCCCTTCTTCTTTTCTCTTATCTTCTCCACCACAATAGATGGGAACACACATTTCAAGTATTCTACTGTAAATACGCTGATGGGCAGTATCCAAGTCTGTGGATTTCATTTCATTCAGTCCCAGATTCGTTGTTACGATCAGCGGAAGCATTTTACAATAGCGGCTGTCTATCACATTATAGACCTGCTCCAAAGCAAACTCGGAATTTCGTTCTATTCCCAAGTCATCAATAATCAGCAGCGGATAATCCACAAGATTTTGTATAATCTGGTTCTTATCTGCCTGATAGCTGGTCATTTCATTTAAAATCCTGGAAAAGTTTGTCATCATGACACGTTCTCCCTGTTCCAAAAGTGCATTTGCAATACAGCCTGCAAAGAAACTTTTCCCAGTTCCAACTGGTCCCATCAAAAGCAATCCTACATTTTTTCTCTTCATATCTGTCCAGTTTTCTACATACTGCCTGGCGATTAGTATCTTCTGGTTGCTTCCATTGTCATTTTCAAATTTCCATTCCCAGAATCTTCTTTCCCGAAGTCCGACGGATTTTCTCTGATAAAGCTGCCGCTGTTCTTCTTCCCGCTGCATCTTCTCATCCAGTTCCTGCCTGGCTTTTACCTCGCATTCGCACAAACAGGACACTACATGCTCAAAACCCATCAGACTGACTTTCATCTGTTTTCTTTTTCCACAGGTGCCACAATGAAGACATCCCTCTTCGTCCAGATAATCTGCTGTTACTTTGTTTTCCATCACAGGCTTTCTCCTTCCTGAAATTCATATTTATCCATTCCTATCCTGGTTCCATCCCTTTCTGCCCAAAGACAGATTGTTGCAAAATGGTTTTGATACTCTTTTCCACTGGATTTCATATAAACAGAAAGATGATCAATCCGTTTCTGGTAATCCCATGGAAATAGCGTCATCAACTCCTGCAGTTCAGCTTCCGACAGAACAACATTTTTAAATCTACCATATTGACTGAATTTTTCTTCCAAAGCGGGAGTATTGCCCTTACTCTTATCAGTATGATTCTTTTCAGTCTTATTTATCTTAGTATTACTTCCATCCAGATTCTTGCAGTCCGGACTTCTATTTTTTTGCGTTCCGGACTTCCAGTTTCTTGCAATCCGGATTTCCAATTCTTTGCAGTCTGGATTTCCAGTTTCTGGCATTCCAGAAACAAAGTATCTTACTGGCTTTCCTCTACTCCGTTTTACAAAATTTTTTACATATATGACAGAGGGACGATTATTCCCCTGCCGATACCGTTCGATCAATCCAATTCCATGCACACTGTCAAGTTCATAAAGGAGCTTTGTTACAGTCGTATGGGACATCCGCAAAAGATCCTGCAGTTCTGCAATCGTATAAATGATATAGACATAACCCTCACTGTCAATCCAGCCATTTTTCTTGGACAGGCTGATTCGATCAAGCAGAATTCCATAAAGGAGCTTTGCGTCTGTGGACAGACTTGCAAACTCTTTTTCTGTGAACAGAGCTTTTGGTATCCGAAAAAAAGAAAACTGGTCAGATTCTTCTGCTCTGAAATATTCAAAATCTGCCATAATATTTTCCTACTCTTCTACATCAAAATCACAATTTGCTGCACTGCCTGTACCATGGCACATCTCATCAAATACAAAATTGAATGATTGAATCATTTCGTCCAAATAATAATTTCTGGCCTTCTTGTTACAAGCATACATATCACCAATAAAGCCTTCATCATTCCCCATCGCATGAGCAAGGGTTTCCAGGACCTTCATAAACTTCTTTTTTGAACAGCTTTCATACTGTCTGTTCACATATTTCTGGATATCTAACACACGAGCAGGATTATTTTCATTTTCCTCCAGAATTCCAAATGCAAGATCCATACCAAACTCATATCCATCAGCCTCAATTTGATCAATATCCATCTCTCCAAGCTCATCCTGGTATCCTCGCTTTTCCATTGCAGTTAAAGACGTTTCATATTGATCAATATATCCCATATCCGCAATAGTTTCAAAAATATCTCTGGATGCTTTCACCATCTTATCCATAATAATTTCTCTTTCAGCCAGCGGCATATTTTCCATGATAGTATCTAATGTCATCATTGATTCTTCCTCCATCTCATTTTCATAAATACCATTGATATAAAAGTGGTTCGCCTTTCCATTGTTTGGAATGATACGCACCAGTTTACCAACCTGAACCAGTTCCTGTACTGCCTGATCTACTCCATACCGAGTCGTATTCAGGTCTTTCTTTATTTCACTTTTGGGATAGATAACAAACAGATTCCCGTTATGATCTACCCAGCCATTTTGCACCGCAAATTTCAAACGATCCAGAAATAAGCTGTATAAAATCTTTGCTGTATTTGACAGATTTTTGTATTTTTCCATCTGGAACAGCATCTTTGGCACCTGCAGACAATCTACCGGCATATACTCCATCTTACTCATTGATTGTTTCCTCCTTCTGTTTGTACAGCACTTCGGCTGAATTAATATTGATTTCCAGCATCCCTACAAACACCTGATAGTACAGCAGGCATATCTGTTCATCCTCTCTTGCCAGATACAATCCTTCCAGTTCATCGGACAGATGTTTCATTCCATATACTGCCTGACAGATATCATGGATTTTCTCACATTCCACACTCCTCAGATGCATCTCCAAAGTGTGGTTAAATCTCTGCCAGTCCTCCAGTTTCTGATTTACTGACATCATGCACTGGAACAGTTCTGCTGCTTCACATGCTGCTGACAGCACTACATTTTTGTTGTTGATACTTCCATCGGCATTTTTCATATGCCCTACCATATACGCCTGATCTACTGAAACCATCTTTTATCCTCCTCTATCTAAACGGCATTTCTTCTTCCATACCCTCTGGGATCTCTAAGAACCCTTCCGCATCTTCTGGAAACGGTGGTCTGTCAACCATTTTTGCACCTGCGAATTCAATCCGGTTTGCATACACTTCGGTGGTATAGATCTTTTTCCCGGTATCCTTATCTTCATAATTACCTGTGACAATCTCGCCTTCCACCATGACCTTCGTTCCCTGCATCAGATAATCTCTGGCAAATTCTGCTTTCTTTGCAAAAGCCTTTACCGGAATGAAACTGACTTCATCGGAATAATTTCTTCTGACTGCCAGAACAAACTTGGCAATCTTATGAAGTCCTTTTTCATTCTCCACTTCGTTGTATCCGGGATTTCTTACTAATCGCCCGGAAATAACTATTGTATTCATTGGCTTACCCCTCCTATGCTTTCATTGATTTGTAACAGATACCGATACATGGTCCACATTTTCCATAGGCACATCCGTAACATTCATCTTTTTCCAACTCTTCTTGCTTCATTTCATCGGCAAACATTCCTAACAGTGTTGTGTAAATCTTTTTCATTGCCAGGAACTTTTCTTCTGCTTTTTCCATCTTCTCTTTGTAAAATGGGATCAGTTCACGAAGAACTGGATGGAAACGTTCATTTTCATCATCCCAGGCACAGGTTTTCATCATACAGCGTGGCTGTTTCTCATAATTGCCCAGATAATACGGGCAGAACGTACAGCCTCTTTCTTTAACAATTTCCACCGGGATCACTGGCATCTGACTTTTGATTTCCTTTGTTACATGCTTACTTTCAATTCGCTCTCTCATCTTAAAAATCCTCCAAGAATATATATATTTGCAAAAGGGATTTACCCTGAATTGCCTGTTTTTAGGCACAAAAAAAGAGGCAAACTTACGATTTTTGTTTTCGCAAGCCTGCCTCTTATCAAACTAATTTTCTATCTTCCAATGATATACCGTATAAAAACGTATATCGCTCTGATCACATACACTGGAATTATGATACTTCCGATCAATGCTCCAATGATGACACTTAATGCAGCCATACCAAGTGTTGCTGTGGTATCCATTCCTCTCGGAATTAGAATCAACCGCATTTTATGTATTCCAAATGGAAGTCCGGCAATAAATACCCACCAGAACCAATCCGTCTGCCCACTGACTTTCATAATTGTTTTTGTCATCCAAAACCAGAATACCATAAATGCCAGCGGCAGAATTGATTTTTTAATTACATCTTCAATCGTCATCTTTTTTTCTCCCTCTGTCTGATTCCTTCCGCCACCTCCCGATTAAAGTTTGCCAATATTTCTCTAACCACAGGAGAATCCAATCGAAAGGTTTCCAGATCTTTCTCCGTGAGCTCCCTTCCGTTCGCATCATATCTTCGTACAATTTTTAAAGCCATACTTTCACTTCCTTCCTGCTGATAATCCTAATGTTTTCAACAAATGTTTAAACTTCTCTCTTTTCATCCGTTTAACACGTATCTTTTCTATCTTTTTCAGATAGACTTGTATTCTACTTGCCATATCTTCATTGCTCATTCTTTACCCTCTCTTTCTGCCCACGATGCCAGAAGCATAAATATAATTTCTTCCATCTGAGTCTTTGTATATGTCTCTGGAAAATATTGTTTCAATTTCTTCGCCGGAATCTGCACCTGAACTTTTTCAGTACTTTCATTCATGCAAATCTGATCAATCTCCGAATACGTCAACATCCGCTCTTTTGAAATCTGTTTCAATTCCTTTGCCTGCTTCATGGACGGTACCATATTGTGATTACTCATATACTGAAATAATATCTGCTGCTCTTCAGTTCTCAAATAAGAAAGTTCAACAGCTGTGTTAAAGGGAAGCTTCTTCTCGTCTGCCAATTCTAATAGCTCTGCTACTAACTCTGTCAGATGAATATATCGAAGAATCTGTCTGGAACTATCTCCTGTATTCTGACTGACTTCTTCTGCCGCCAACTTCTTGCCAACTTGGCAAGAAGTTAAATCAGATCGTTTTCCCTGACGCTTTAACGCCTCATATTTCATTTTATAAGCAAATGCCTTTTCGCTGATCAGCAGCTCTTCTCGTTGAATGTTGGAATCTACCATAATCACCGTCGCTTCATCATCCGTAAGATCTTTGATGATAACCGGCATTTTCTCTAGTCCAGAAAGTTCACATGCTCGTTTTCGCCGATGACCAGCTACCAGCTCATAACCACCGGATTCTCTCAACCGCACAATACCAGGAACCAACACGCCATATTGTGTAATACTTTCCGCTAATTCTTCCATTTTCTTATCATCTCTTACTTGAAACGGGTGATTCGTAAATGGATGAAGACTTCCTATTGCTATCTCACTAATTCCATTGGTTGTCTCTTCGTTTGTTCCAAACAATGCATCAAGCGGCTGTAAGGAAACGGGAGTTGCTCTTTTTTTAGATGGCATCTTTCAGCACCTCCTCCGTCACTCTCCGATAAGCTTCTGTAGCTTTGCCTTTCGGATCATAAGAGAAAATACTCTGTCCTTCTCTGACTGCTTCCTTCATTCTTACAGAAAATGGAATATAATTATCGAAGATATGAATTTGACTTCCATATACATTTCTGAGAAGTTCCATATTATTCCTGGCATCATTCGTATGAGCATCCACCATCGTAAACAGAATTCCACCGACTTGCAGCTTCGGATTGATTTGCTTACGGACCTTACCGATCGTTTTTAATAACTGCTGCAATCCTTTGATTGGCAGGTAAGACGCTTCAACCGGAATTAGTACTTCATCTGATGCAGCCAGTGCATTGATTGTGATCATTCCCAATGATGGCATACAATCAATGATAATTGCATCATATTGATCCTTGATACCATATAAAATCTGTTTCAATACATATTCCCTGCTCATTGCATTTACCAACTGTACTTCCGTACCTGCCAGTCCAATGTTAGAACAGATAATGTCTATTCCTTCTGCCTGATGCCTGATATAACAGTCTGAAGGAATATCTTCATCTTTCATTACTGTATCCATAAGAGCTGTAAGTGTTTCATTACTTTCATCACAATCACGATATCCAAATCCTGCGGATACATCAGACTGTGGATCGGCATCAACGATTAACACTTTCATATTCTTTTGTGCTAATCCTACTGCTAAATTAGCTGTACATGCTGATTTTCCCGTTCCCCCTTTTTGGTTTACAATAGAAATTACTTTTGCCATAATCTTTCCCTTCTTTCTTGTTAAATAAAAAGACTGAATCAGACAGCTGAGATATAAATCTCATGCGAGCTAATTCAGTCCAAAACATATTTTTATTCAATTATCACCGCTTTCGTGGTATAGTAAATACATCTCAGCAGAGTTCTGAAATTCTATTACTTCTGTACTGTGTTATTTATAAAAGAGAGGCCTTTCCTTCATAAATTCGTTGATTGGTTACGAAATTTATTTAGGACTAAATCGCTAGAGCCCTTGTATTATAAGGGGTTCTGCCTTGTGTCATTATAATAACACAAGCACCGCCGTTTAAAATATTCATCATCGGCACGGGCATACGGCTTGTGTGGCAGCCGCCCAGGTACTGGTACAGCGGCAGATGAAGCGCATTTGCCGCCGCGCGCGCCACAGCAAGTGAGACACCGAGAATGGCGTTTGCCCCGAGGTTTTTTTTCGTTTCGGTTCCGTCTGCCTGGCACAGGATATGGTCAATCCGCTCCTGCTCGAGCGCATTCTCGCCGACAACGGCATCGGCCAGCACGGTATTGACCGCTTCTACAGCCTTTCTCACGCCCTGCCCCAGATAGCGCACTTCCTGATCTCTTTTTTCCAGTGCCTCAAATTTTCCTGTCGATGCCCCGGACGGCACCTGGGCACGCCCCATATGGCCTTCCAGCCCGAGAATCCCCTCCCCGACGGCCACTTCCACCTCTACGGTCGGATTTCCGCGCGAATCCAGAATTTCTCTTCCTGTCACGCTTCGAATTGGTAAATATCGAAACATAGTTTTCCCTCCTGTTTTGCTGCAAAGTGAACAGTAACCAAGTTTCTTCTCTGCGTTCACAGTATGACCGTGCTATGGGAAAAATATGTTGCTCTCTCTGTCGAAACCTCTTTTTTCCAGTCCTTATTCTTTTCAAACATAAAAAAACGCAATATGAAAGCCATCCGATTTTTCCATTTTCGGATGGCTTTCATAAGTTAGAACTGTGCATTGGACTGAATCCTTTCTTTTTTTGTTCTTTTGTTTCGCTTTGGGGTACTTCGTTACGTTTTCTTGGGTCCATACCTTCGCTTTCTTAGTTTATGGGGTAATTCGTTATGTTCTCGGTGGTCCGTCCTCTCTTTCTGTTTTTTTCTTCCGTTTTCTTTTGTTGACTTTACTATATCAGTTTTCTCACCGTTTGTCAACACTTTATTTTGATTTTTTATCTGTTTTTCATTTTTATTCTGTCTCTTATTGCGTAATTATTTTTATTTTCAGATTATTATGATAAAATATCCCTGCCGCACCCGTTTCAAAACGAATCCGGCAGGGACATTTTCACGATTTCTCTTTATTTCTTAATCAGCAGGGATTTTCCTGTCATTTCTTTTGGCTGCTCCATTCCCATCAGCTCGATCAGGGTCGGTGCGATGTCTGCCAGGCATCCGCCCTCTCTTAACGTGTAGGATGGGTCTGCATTAACCAGAATGAACGGAACCGGATTGGTGGTATGAGCGGTGTATGGCTCGCCGGTCTCATAGTCTACAAGCTGCTCTGCATTTCCGTGGTCTGCACAGATAAATAATACTCCGTCAGCTTTTTTAACTGCCTCTACTGCTGTTCCGACACACTCGTCAACTTTCTCAACTGCTGCTACCGCTGCCGGGATAACTCCTGTATGTCCAACCATGTCAGGATTTGCAAAGTTGATAACAATAACATCATATTTATCAGATGCGATAGCTTCATTAAGTCTCTCACTTACCTCAGGTGCACTCATCTCAGGCTTAAGATCATATGTAGCAACTGAAGGTGATTTTACAAGTGAACGCTCCTCACCTTTGTTTGGTTCTTCAACACCGCCGTTAAAGAAGAATGTTACATGAGCATATTTCTCTGTCTCAGCAAGACGAAGCTGTGTCATATCATGTGCTGCAAGGAACTCACCAAATGTGTTTTCAATACTCTCTTTCTCAAATGCAACAAGTTTGTTTCCGATAGTCTCATCATAATTTGTAAAGCATACAAATGTAAGAGGCATAAATCCGTTTGCTCTCTCAAACTTGTCAAAACTTTCATCACAGAAAGTGCGTGTAATCTGACGGGCACGGTCAGGTCTGAAATTAAAGAAGATAACTGAATCGTTAGCCTTTATAGTTGCAACAGGCTTTCCGTTCTCCTCAATAACTGTTGGAACAACGAACTCATCATTTACATCCTGTGCATATGAGTCTGCTACTGCCTTAACAGCATCATCAGCCTTAACACCCTCACCCTTTACAAGTGCATTATATGCCTTTTCTACTCTGTCCCAGTTGTTATCTCTGTCCATTGCATAATAGCGTCCATGTACAGATGCAATCTTACCGACACCTATTTTGTCCATCTCTTTCTGAAGTTCCTCTACAAAGCCCTTTCCGGATGTAGGTGCTGTATCACGACCATCAAGGAAAGCATGAACATATACATTTTCAAGACCATTTCTCTTTGCAAGTTCTAAAAGTCCATAAAGATGTGTATTGTGGCTGTGCACACCACCATCTGAGAGAAGTCCAAAAAGATGAAGAGCTGAATTGTTTTTCTTTGCATTCTCAACTGCTGCAAGTAATGCTTTATTTTCAAAGAATGTTCCCTCTTCAATAGCTTTTGTAATTCGTGTAAGTTCCTGATAAATGATGCGTCCGGCACCGATGTTCATATGACCAACTTCTGAGTTACCCATCTGTCCATCTGGAAGTCCTACGCTGAGTCCGCTTGCATTTCCTTTCTGGAACGGACACTCTTTCATAAGTTTGTCCATAACAGGTGTCTTTGCCTGTGCGATAGCATTTCCCTCTGTCTTATCATTTAAACCATAACCATCAAGTACCATCAATACAACCGGTTTCTTACTCATAATCGTTATCCTTTCTTTATAAAAAATATTTTGATATAGGTTCAAAAAATTTTCCCTACATCACATTTAAAGTAGTTACATTTTTATCCGACAACAAATTATACATTATTTAATACAGGAAGTCAAAGGAAACATTTTTGCACCCTTTTGCGAAAGTTTCTCCTCTCATTTGTCACATCTGTATTATCGTACAGAATGATAACATGATAAAACATCATTATTTTCCATAATAAATGGTTTAGCTGTATCCTGTCCCCATTCCGTATCATACATTCTCATAAGATATTCATTAAGCTGCTGTTTTGATTCAAACTTAATAACCTGATATGGTGACTGGAACGAAAGTTTTTCTATAAAAATATATTTTTTATTTTTTAACGGCACAAGCACCCCTGCATGACCTATAAAAAGTTCATTCTCTTTTTTACTGAAGCTGGAATGAAAAACAACTGTTATAAGAGATGCCTTAGTCTTATCATTGGCAAGTTTAATATCATTCTTTTTTCGATATTTTTTGAAAACACTAATATGTTTATCTGTATTAGTCGAATAAACAGTATTAATACTTGAATATAATGCTTCAAACTTCTTTGTATCTTTTTTGTTATATTTCTGATAAGGTGAATTTTTCAACGCATCACTATCCATGAACAATTCAGTTGTATCCGTCTTTACATTTTTTCCTATTTTCACATAATCTTTTAAAAGATCAAATGCAGTTATACGACAATTATATCCGATAAACATATTATACTTCTTTGACCAGTACTCCGCTATTTTAGTGTCATTATACACTGGTACATTAAGACCAAGTTTTTTATATCCTTTTTTCACAAGACTGGTATTTTTAATAGTCTTATTATATTCATTCACATCTTTCAGCCACGCCTCTACATTTTTCTTTGAAACACCGGCATCAATGAGATATTTTTTCACTTCATTTTGTGTATTTAAATCAGTAAGATTTGAATATTTTCCCAGAGTATCAGTAACCGTTACTTTTAGATGTGAATTATATTTTTTTCCATCTTTTGTTATTCCAGTTACTGTAATATTGCCTGTACCATTAGAAGTTCCTGCCGTAACAGTTCCTTTTTTATCTATTTTAATTTTTTTGAAATTTTCAGTTTTGAATGTTATTTTTTTATACTGTTTTTTATTTTTTATGTTAAGTCTGAGTTTTGATTTTTGACCAAGTGTATATTTACCGCCTGTAATATTCTCGCTGCCGGCATATATCAACGGAGACTTCGTAGAAGCATTAGTATCGTTTTTTCCAAACAATAAACCAATCGACAAAATAATACACATAACAGCTATAATTCTTTTTTTCATAATTATAATCCGCCTTTCTTAAAATAATAATTATTATCAACAAGTACAATGCAGAAGTTATTCTATAGCATAAAGAAGAAAAATACAATTAAGATTTTATTACATTTAAACAAATTTAATCCATTTTTCAAATTGATATAGTAATATTTAAAATATTGTTATATAATAATGCCGTATCAAAAGACATAAACATACTCCCGGAATCTTTCAAATACATAAATTCGCGAGTACATATAAATATTAAGGAGGTTTTTCATGTACGAATTTACTAAGGATTGTATGATTGGCATTAAAGAAATAGATGACGAACACAAGAAATTATTCGATATGATAAATGATGCCATTGCTCTTGCTGGCAAAACTGAAGATGTTACATATATTGCCAAAAATCTTATTAAAGGACTTAAAGATTATGCGGCTGTTCATTTTGCCCATGAAGAAGCATATATGAAAAAAATCAATGACCCTGAGCTTGACTCACAGATTAAAGAACACAAGGCTTTTACAGAAAAGGTAAATAGTTTTAAACTTGATACTTCTTCTAATGAAACTACTAAAAAATCATTAAATGACATTCTCGTTTATATCGTTCAGTGGTTATATAAACATATCTTAGGCAGCGACATTATGATTGGCAAACTTGTTGAGCACTCAGATGAAAACGAAAATGACAACCCGTTTGCCTTTACAGACAAGTATAAAACTGACATTCCACTTGTTGATGACGAACACCGCCATCTTTTTGAGATAATCGAGCAGACCAATGACCTTATTCATGAAAAACTTCTCCATGATAAATATGATGAGATTATGCGTCTTCTCGATGAACTTAAAACTTACACTGAAACTCATTTCAGTGATGAAGAAGCCCTTATGGAAAAAATATCTTATCCGGGTATTGATGCCCAAAAGAAGGCTCACGCAGCTTTTGTTGACAAGCTTGTTCATATTGATATAAACGAACTTGATGAGATTGACGAACACCAGCAGACATATTTGTTTGAACTCATAAATTATCTTTTAAACTGGCTTTCAAACCACATTTTGGCTTCAGATATGAAACTAGGTGAATACATCAAAGAAAACAACATCAGTATAGATTAAAAAGACGGCTGCCGCATTTTCACTGCGACAGCCGTTTACCTTTCTGCGTTTCTTAAAATTCAAAGCAACAGTTCAGTCTTTCCTTTTTTACGCTCCATCAGCTTATCATTTTATCTCTCTGTGAATATACATCCTGAATATCATGTGTTTCATTTTCATCCTGTATTTTTTTATCTGTCGGCCGGACAAGTTCTTTCATAAGTTCATGAACAGTTGTCATTTCATTTATACGCCCCACATTTGCACCGCAGAATATAAGTCCGTTATTTATGTCTCCATTTACGGCATCGACAAGTGCTTTTGTTATACAATATGGTACTTCGTTAGGATTACACTTTTTCATGCAGTTGTAACATTTGTCCACCGGCTGTTTTTCTTTTTCAACACGCTTTATAAAATCATTTCTTATCGCACGCCCCGGCATACCGACAGGACTTTTGATTATTTTTACATCATCCTCCTTTGCATCAAGATATGCCTGCTTATATTCGTCCGATGCATCGCACTCTTTTGTCGCAACAAAACGGCTCGCTATCTGTACTCCGTCTGCCCCAAGTTCAAGTGCATGGATAATGTCGTCATGGTCAAATATCCCACCGGCAACGATAACAGGTATATGTGTATTATATTTTTCACCATACTCTTTGGTACATTCGATAATATCTTTTATCTCCTCGTCATAATCAATATTTTCAATATCTGCGAGTTCTTCATCTGAAAATCCTAGATGTCCCCCTGCCTTTGGCCCCTCTATCACAACAAAATCGGCTGTCCTGTCATATCTTCTCGCCCACATCTTAAGTATTATATCCGCCGCACGCCTTGATGAAACTATAGGTGCTATTTTGGTTTTTGCTTTTCCTATATACTCAGGAAGTTTAACCGGAAGTCCTGCTCCGCTTATTATAACATCTGCTCCGGCCGCAACTGCCTCCATAACATGCTCTTTATAATGTTTTAATGCCACCATGATATTTACACCTACAAGACCATTGCCGCACGCTATCTCTTTTGCTCTTTTTATATGTTTTCTTATGGCTAAAAGATTACAGCCTGCCTGGTCTTTCTCAAAACCATCCTCATCATATCCTATCTGTGCCGTCGATATAATACCTATTCCACCTTCTGCTGCAACTGCACCTGCAAGTTTTGAACGGCTTATGCCGACTCCCATTCCACCTTGTATGATAGGTATTTTTGCCACCATTTCTCCAATACGGAGAGCTTTCAACTTTTCTCCACACTCATATATATCCATATTAATCCTCATTTCTGCACGCGTTTTTTCGCATATCAATTTTGTTTGATTATCAAACTAATCTAAGTATATACCTATAATGTTTTCTTGTCAATGTTTTCTTGTATCTTTTTCTATTTTATATAGTTTTTAAAACCATATACATTTATTCGCACAAAAAAAGTATTACATTTTGTCCTGGTGTCACACTACTTTACGGACATTTTCCTATGTATTAAAAAATAACCCATATTAAACAAATGTAATTTAAAACCTAACATTGTTTAATATGGGTCATTGTTTTCTCATTAAAATCTATTTGTCTATTCCTATCTCAAATCCGATAAAATCATCTCTTGTCACATATGACTGATGAAGTTCACTTACAAAATCATGATCTCTTATCTCATTATAAAATGTTACTTCACATATCTTCCCGATAAATGACGGCTGAAAAACATCACCACCGAGCACGATACGCTTTGCATAACGGTTTCCCGGAACATTTTTCATGCTTCCGACAAGCTGTCCGTTTATGTATGCATAAGCAGTTTCAGTCTTTGCATTATAACTCACAACATAATGGGACCATTCATTCACCTGAAGTTTACATCCACTGATATCATACCAGCCATCTACTTCCTTTGAATCTCTTATTCTGAAAGATGAATGACCTTCCCACGCAATTGGAATCATGCCAAAAAAACCAGTCTCATACTTTACATATAAAGCACATCTCCAAGAATGTTCTTCTGTAGGGTATATCCACATCGAAACCATAAAACTATCACTTGACAAAATCTCATGCGGCAGCTCTATAACCTGTTCTTCCTTTGGACCTCCCGGAAATACAAGTGCCTTGCTTTCTTTAAATATACCGGTATCAAATTTCAGCTCACTAAAGCATTTTGTATCTGCCTCAAGCTTTCCATCATCCGATTTTACATTACCATTAAGCCTAAATACATAACTGGTGTCATCATTAGTTATATATTCATTCGCAAATTTGTCAAATTCATCAACCGGAAGCGGCTTTGAATAGAAATACCCCTGTGCTATCTGGCATCCGCATCTTACGATAAAATCTCTTTGTTCTTCAGTTTCTATACCCTCGGTGACAACATCCAGCTTTAAGTCTTTGCACATATTTATGACATTTCTCAAAACTTTCTTACCCCTGTCATCATCACCGGAACTGTTAAGAAATTCCTGATCTATCTTAATAATATCTACCGGCAGATCTTTAAGCAGATTAAGTGCTGAAAAACCTGAACCAAAATCATCAATAGAAACAATAAAATGTCTATCTTTCAACATTTTTACATTTCTTATCAGTTCTTCACTGTCTTTAACAAAAACACTTTCCGTAATCTCTATCTCAAGTTCACTGTGATCTATACTATATCTGTCTGCTATCTCAACAAGCATATCAGGAAATTTCTTATTGTAAAGATGCAGTCTTGACATATTGACTGACACCGGGATATGCTCATATTTTTTGCCTTTCCAACTTTTCTTTATACGACAGACTTCCTCAAACATATACATATCAAGCTTAGATATAAAACCGTTTTTTTCAAACAATGATATATATACTCCGGGTGTCCTGATACCATCATCAGGATGATTCCATCTGGATAATGCCTCTGCTCCGGTTAATTTTGTTGATATCATGTTTACCTTTGGCTGAAGATAGGCAATAAATTCACCGTTTTTTAATGCATCGTCCATCTCGATTTCCATATTTCTGTTTCGCTGTACTTTCTTATCATTTTCCCGGAAAAATACATATCTGTTCTTTCCGTCATATTTTGCTTCGTACATTGCAGAGTCACATTTATGTAAAATATCATCGAGCATGGTGCTCACTCTCTGCCTTGTAACGATTCCTATACTGAGGGATACATTAGAAAGTATGTCCTTTCTAAAATCTATGTTTTCCATCTGTCTGAGCAGAGTTTCCGCTGTACTCTTAAGCTCATCTTCCGTCATATTCCCGTCAATAAGTGCAACAAACTCATCTCCTCCGATTCTCGATGTAAAACCAGAAACATTTTCTTCTATAAGCTTTGCTATACATATAAGGAGTTCATCTCCCATGCTGTGCCCATATATATCATTTACACGCTTGAAATTATCAATATCTATAAACATAGCATGAATACTATCTTTACTTTCAAGTATATCATAAAATTCATAAAGTCCGCGTCTGTTTGGAAGCCCCGTCAGATAATCATACTC